>MRWG01000292.1_pt1 | contig 75243 bp, 86 predicted proteins | sample 1013341 | NCBI WGS metagenome assembly MRWG01 (sample SAMN06117577, study PRJNA244670) | biofilm metagenome | biome: Water; feature: Cathode Biofilm; material: Biofilm; isolation source: microbial consortium enriched at the cathode of a solar microbial fuel cell | place: USA: District of Columbia ...
GGGGGGGGGAGGATGGCCGGCCGGCAACAGGGACTACTGCCGGGACTACTGGCAGAGATGCTCGTCCGGGTCGATCGCCGTGCCCTCCGCCAGGATATCGGAGATCCGGGCCGAACTGCGGCTCAGGAAGACCAGCGGCTCGATCGAGGGATTGTTCGGATCGATGACCGCGGTTCGGCAGGTTTCGACGCCGTCGGGGATGACGTAGGTCTCCAGCGTGTTGAGGTTGAAGACATCGGCCCGGCCGTCGGCGGTCGGATCATCACCCTCGAACTTGGTCAGTTCGATGACGTTGCCGGCCGCCACGGCGATCCGTTCGAAATCGCGTCCGGTCGGATCGAAATCCAGGATCTCCGTGCCCTGGGCCTGTGCCGTTCCGATGCCGGCCGCCAGAAGGGCGGCCACGGCAAGGATGGTTCGGATGGGGTTCATGCGACTGCTCCTCGTTTGGTCTGGTTGGTTCCGTGTCGGGTGGTTGCCGTCGCCGCCGCTCAAGCCGGGGCGGTGACCGACGACCAGACCAGACGGCCGGAAGTCGGATCCTGGGTGGAAACGGTCACGTCGACGGAGCCGACACCGGTCAGGTCCACCGCATAGGCATTCTGAGTCACCTGGTCCGAGCGGATCAGGTCGCCCTTCTGGATGTTGCTGAGCGCCAGGAAGTAGAGCTTCGGGGTGAGCTGGAAGTCGGCCTGCTCCCCCGCCCGGATGTTGGGCTGCTTCATCAGGAACGAGCCGTTCTTGGAGAGGCCGGCGTCGATCCACTCGTTCGACTGGTTGCGGATCACGACGACGCCGTCCACGCCGGTCTCGTTCGCGTTCCGGGACACGCGCGAGAACGGCGGTTTGTTCACGTCGAAGTCCCACACCTCGTTGAAATTGACGTTCTGCACCGTGTTGCGATGCTGCGCGTTGCCGAACTTTTCGCTTTCCGTGACCTTGAGCTCGAGCTGCACCGGATAGATCACCGGATCGGCGGTCTGGCTCGGCCCAAGCGGCAGGACCTGCCAGGCGACCGGAAACAGGCTGGAATAGATGATGTTCGGGTTCGCCTCCGCGGGCTTCTGGAAAATGGTGACGAAGAGGTCCCGATCGGACGTTGCATTGTGGACGGTGATAGGAATATCGTTCGACATCTTGTATCTCCCTTGAATTCATCAAGATTATTCTTGATGTGATATGATTTTATGAATTTTATGCTTGATTTATAATTGGGAACTATTCCGGGTGATCGGTTGCGCGGCACCCATGCCGTCACTGGGCGGTCAGCTTCCGCAGGTAGCGCCGCGTCACACCGAAACGGCGCGCCGCTTCGCGCGGATCGCCTGTGCAGCTCAAGAACCGCTGCACCGCGACCCGCCGCAGCGCGTTGAACATGCCGCAGCCGGAGGGAATGTCGACGGCCGGGTTGCCATTGCACAGATGCCGCAGCCGCTCGTAACGCGCGGCGTCGAGCGCCAGGCCGTAGCGTGCCGCGAAGGCCTGATGGTTCGGCGCAAAGGCGATGCTGTTGCCGTTGTAAAGACGCAAGAAGCGGAACAGCGCCTCGTATCCCACGCCGTCGGCCAATTCGGCGGCAACGTGCGGCAGGGACGCCAGGACCTCTGAATTGTGCGTCTCGCAGAACTCCACCAGGCGCTCGAAGCGTTCGCTGTACGGCACCGGCAGGGGCTGGAAGAGATCCTCGCCGGGAATGATGACGGGGCTGTCCGCCTGTGTCGCCGGAATGTCGGATCGGATGGGCATTTCTCTGGACAAGGGATTTTCCTACTCAGTAGCCAAAGGAACACGATTCAACGGCCCGAGGAGTCCTTCGCACGAATGCAACTTTCAGCCTATCTGGAACAGTTCCTCGCCTTATGCGTGCTGTCGCCACAACCTGCGCGAATACCGACCAGGCGTTCCGCGCGGCAAGCCGTTGCGCGGCCCAGGGCCGTGCTATAGACGATCAGCCCATGCTCGCTCCGCTCCGCCGCCTCTACGACTGGACGATGGACAAGGCCGCGCACCGGCATGCGGTCTGGTGGCTCGCCGTCATCTCCTTCGCGGAGAGCAGTTTCTTTCCGATCCCGCCGGACGTGATGCTGATCCCGATGGTGATCGCGCGACCGAACCGGGCCTTCTTCTACGCCGCCGTCTGCCTCGCCGCCTCGGTCCTCGGCGGGCTCTTCGGCTACGCGATCGGCTATTTCCTGTTCGAGCAGGTGGGCCAGCCGCTGGTCGAGTTCTACGCGGCCCAGGACGCACTGGCCGCGGTCGAGGCGCGCTACGCCGAGTATGGCTGGTGGATCGTCTTCGGCGGCGGGCTGACGCCGGTTCCCTACAAGATCATCACCATCGTCTCGGGCGCGCTGGCGCTCGACCCGCTCGCCTTCACCGGGGCGTCGATCGTCGGCCGGGGCCTGCGCTTCTTCGCGGTGGCGGCGCTCTTGTGGAAGTTCGGGCCGCCGATCCGTCGGCTGATCGAGGAGCGCTTCGGGCTGATGACCACGCTCTTCTTCGGGCTGTTGGTGGGCGGCTTCATCGTGATTAGGTGGGCGCTATGAGCGGGATCGTCGATCGGTTGGAGGAGCCGGCCTGGCTGGGCGCGGCGGTGGCGCTCGCCGCGATCGCTGTGCTGGGGGCGGCGAACTATTTCGAACATGTGCTCGATCTCGCCCCCTGCACGCTCTGCCTCTATCAGCGCATCCCCTGGTGGGTGGCGCTCGGACTCGGCTGCATCGCCGTCCTGGGCCGACGCGCGCCGCTGGTGGCGACCGTCGCGCTCGCGCTCGCGGCCATGGCGCTCTTCGTCAATGTCGGGCTCGCCGGCTACCATGCGGGCGTGGAGTACGGCTTCTGGGCGGGCCCGACCGGCTGCAGCGGCGATACGCTGCCGCAGACCCTGGGCGGCCTGCAGCAGGCCCTGCAGGGCCCGCCGGCGCCGCGCTGCGACGAAGTGCCCTGGTCCCTGTTCGGGGTCTCGATGGCGGGCTACAATTTCCTGCTGTCGCTCGGCGGTGCGCTCGCGATCCTCGCCATCATGCGCCGGGCCGGGCGGCGCGTGCGCCGACGGGCTTGAGCCCGAGGCTTGATCAGAAAGGCTGACCGCAGACCGGCATGACCCGATCCAGGACGAAACGCGCGAAGGGGCCGAAATACCTGCCCGGCGATCCCGGGTTCCGGGGCGCGAAGCGCGACGAGATCGCCTCGATGATCCGCGTCGACCAGGCCGGCGAGTTCGGCGCCCAGCGCATCTACCAGGGCCAGATCGACGTGCTGGGCAAGGGTCCGAACGGCGACGTGCTGCGCCACATGCAGGAGCAGGAGCAGCAGCATCTCGACACCTTCAACCGGATCCTGACCGAACGCCGGGTGCGGCCGACGATCCTCGCCCCCTTCTGGCACGCGGCCGGCTACGCGCTCGGCTACGGCACGGCGATACTGGGCGAGAAGGCGGCGATGGCCTGCACCGTGGCCGTCGAGGAGACGATCGACGAGCACTATCGAAGCCAGCACGCGGCGCTGCCGGAGGAGGAGGCCGAGCTCAAGGCGACGATCGAGCGCTTCCGCCAGGAGGAGCTCGAGCATCGCGACATCGGCCTGGAACACGGGGCGGAAGGCGCGCCCGCCTATCCGCTGCTCACCGGCGCGATCAAGCGCGCCTCCAAGCTCGCCATCTGGCTGTCGGAGCGGTTCTGACCACCGAGCGGAGGGCCCATGCCGCTTCAGACCAAACCCGTCGTCACCGCCTTCCTGCGCCGGCCCGACGGGCGGGTGCTGCTGGTCCGGCGTAGCGCGGCGGTCGGCAGCTACCAGGGCCGCTGGTCGGCGATCAGCGGCCATCTGGAGGATCCGACCGCCCTCGACCAGGCCTATCGCGAGGTGCGGGAGGAGACCGGCATCCAGGCGGACGCGCTGACGTTGAGGGCGGACGCCGCACCGATCGCGATCGACGCCCCGGAATACGAGACCCGCTGGCTCGTCCACCCGTTCCTGTTCGACGTGGCCGACGGGGTGGAGCCGGCCCTCGATTGGGAGAATCTGGAGGCCGCCTGGGTCTTCCCGGCGGAACTTTCCGGGCGCGAGACCGTCCCCAAACTGGCCGAGGCACTGGCGGCGTGCCTCGCACGGGAGCGCGCGGCATGACCGAACCCGACGGCTTCGAGGCCCGCGTCGCCGCGATCACCGCCGACCGGGAACAGGGTGCCGCCGCGCTCGCCCGGCAGGCGCTGGAGGCCCTGGCCTCGAGCGCGCGCGAGGCGGAGGCGGCGGACGCCGAAACGCTGGTCCGCGATCTCATCCGCCGCGCCTACCGGCTGGCGGGCAGTCGGCCCAGCATGGCGCCGCTCGCCGTGCTGCCGCGACGCTTCGCGGACGCGATCGCGACGCTGGCGCCGACAGACCTGCCTGCGATGCGGGAAAGAGCCGCCGCGGCGGCCGAGGATTTGGCCGAGCGCTCGCGCCGGGCGGGCGCGGAAGCGGCGCAGCGCCTCGCGACCCGCATCCACCGGGAGATCGGGCCGGCCCCGGTGCTGGTGACGCTTTCCGACAGCGGCACGGTGCGCGCGCTCTTCCGGGCGCTCGGGCCGGAGGCCCGCGCCATCGTCGGCGAGGCGCGGCCGCTTTGCGAGGGTGCCACCATGGCGGAAGCGCTGGCGCAGGCGGGGGTCGAGACGATGCTGGTGACCGACGCGCAGATGGCGCTGGCGGCCGAGGAGGCCGAGGCCGCGGTGATCGGCGCCGATGCGCTGACCGCGGACGGCGGCGCCGTCAACAAGGTGGGCTCGCATCTGCTGGCGCTCGCCGCCAAGGCCGCCGGCATCCCCTTCTACGTCGTCGCGGAGAGCTTCAAGCGCCTGCCCGCCGACGCGCCGCCGCCGGTGCATGAGGAGATGGATCCCGACGAACTCGGCCATCGGCTCGACGAGGCCGTGCGCCAGCGCAACACCTATTTCGAGGCGGTGCCGGCCGAGCTGATAACGGCCATCGTGACGGAGCAGGGGGAGGCCCGCTAGGAGGCCGGCGCCTATTCCTCCAGCTCGGTATCCCAGTAGAGATAGTCGCGCCAGCTCTCATGCAGGAAGTTCGGCGGGAAGCCGCGACCGTTCTCCTGCAGCTCGAAGGTGCTGGGCTCGCGCGGCGTGCGCAGCAACGGCATCGTCGCCTGCTTCGGCGTGCGCCCGCCCTTCTTCAGATTGCACGGCCCGCAGGCGGCGACGACGTTCGCCCAGGTGGTCGTGCCGCCCTGGCTGCGCGGGATGACGTGATCGAAGGTCAGATCATGCGCCACGAACGGCCCGCCGCAATACTGGCAGAGCAACCGGTCGCGCAGGAAGACGTTGAAGCGCGTGAAGGCCGGCCGGCGCGCCGGCTGGATATATTCCTTCAGCGAGATGACGCTCGGCAGCTTGATCTCGAAGGAGGGGCTATGGACCGCGCGTTCGTATTCGCTGATGACGTTGACGCGATCGGCGACCACCGCCTTGATCGCCTCCTGCCAGGGCCAGACCGACAGCGGAAAGTAGCTGAGCGGACGGAAGTCCGCGTTGAGCACAAGGGCCGGACAGTCGCTCAGACTCATCTGCATCGCGGTACGCGCTCTCCCTGCTACCCCGGCGGTGCCTCACCGCTTGGGGGGCTCGACCCTCGGGACACGCCGCCGAGCCGGCGGGGCGCCTCCGATAGAGGGCAGGATTGGCGAAAGATTACCCCGATGCGCGCACGCCCACAACATTTTGTGAATGCGCCAAGGCAAATATCATCACCTTGTAATACACCGGCGCCATCACCCCGCCATCTCGTCTGGGGCCGGGAAATAGGCTAGGGCGGTTACGCCGTGATGACAATTCCTGCCGGATCGGCGGAAATGCTATTGCGGCGCGCCGCGATAATAGTGCCAGAGGAAGACCGAGCCGGCGCTGCGATAGGGTGCCCAATGCTCGACCAGCGCCCTGGCTTCCTTGCCCTTCGGGCGCTCGTCGAGCCGCTTCAGCCGCCGCAACCCTTCCTGCAGCGCCATGTCGTCGGCCGGGAAGATGTCGGGCCGGCCCAGCGCGAACATCGCATAGACCTCCGCCGACCAGCGGCCGAAGCCGCGCAAGGCGGAGATCGCCTGGATCACCGCCTCGTCCGGCATGGCCGGCAGATCGTCGAGCGGCAGATCGCCCGCCCGCACCGCCTCCGCCACGCCCTGGCAATATTCCACCTTGCGGACCGACAGGCCGGCGCCGCGCAGGTCCTCCGGCGAGAGACCCAGCACCGCCTCCGGCGTTACGCCCGCCGGCATCAAGGCGGCCACGCGCGCATTGATCGCCGCCGCCGCCTCCTTCGATATCTGCTGCGAGACGATGGCGTCGATCAGCGGCGCGAAGCCGTGCTCCTTCACCCGGGGCGCCGGATGGCCGACGACCGCCAGGCCGGCGGCGACGTCGCGATCCTGCCGGGCGAGCGCGTCGAGCGCGCGGCTGAGACTTTCCTGATCGCGCATGGGCGCGCTCTTAGCATGGCGCACTGGCTCCTGCCCATGAATTCCGCTAGAGCGATGGTCCATGCGACCTGAGCAGATTGTCACCCGCTTCGCCCCCAGCCCCACCGGCCGGCTGCATCTGGGCCATGCCTATTCGGCGCTGTTCGCCGCGCGGGCGGCCGAGGAGGCGGGCGGCAGTTTCCTGCTGCGGATCGAGGATATCGACACCGGACGCTGCCGACCGGAATTCGAGGAGGGCATCTTCGAGGACCTCGCCTGGCTCGGCCTCGCCTGGCCGGAGCCGGTGCGCCGCCAGTCGGAGCATTTCGCCCTCTATGACAAATTCCTGCACGCGCTGGAGGAAGGCGGACTCACCTACCCCTGCTTTTGCACCCGCAAGGAGATCCAGGCCGAGATCGCGGCGGCCGACCGCGCGCCGCACGGGCCGGACGGACCGCTCTATCCTGGCACCTGCAAGCACCTGTCGCGCGCCGAGATCGAGGCGCGCCTGGAAAAGGGCGACGCCTTCGCAATCCGCCTGCATATGGACCGGGCGGCGCGCATGACGGGCCCGCTTACCTTTTCCGACCGGCGCTTCGGGGCGGTGGCGGTCGAGCCCGAAAGCTGCGGCGACGTGGTTCTGGCGCGCAAGGACGTGCCGACCAGCTACCATCTGGCCGTCACTGTCGACGATGCGCTGCAGGGGGTAAGCCTGGTGACCCGGGGCGAGGACCTGCTGCACGCGACGCATGTCCACCGCATGCTGCAGACGCTGCTCGGCCTGCCGGAACCGGTCTATCACCACCACCCGTTGCTGGCCGACGAGACCGGTCAGCGTCTCGCCAAGCGCGCCGACAGCCTGAGCCTCGAGGCGTTGCGCGCGGAGGGCTGGCGCCCGGCCGACGTGGTCGCGCGGATCGAGGCGATGGCGGATGCGGGGTTCGGCCGGCAGTGAACAGCGCGCGGTCATTCCCACGAAAGCGGGAATTCAGAGCCGATCGCACCGAAGGCGCCCACCGCCCTGGATTCCGGATCGACGCGGACGCGCCGTCCGGAATGACAGGACAGAACGTGCTGGGGAAGTCGCTCAGCCAGACCGCAATCCATTGCAGATCTCCGCATAGTCCGGCTCGTCGTCGGGGCCGATCAGGCCGTGGCGGACGAAGAAGTCGATCAGAACCAGCGCGCAGTTGAACTTGAAGCGGTCGGTGTCGCGGACGATCGCGACGACCTCCTCCGCCGGCAACCGGGTGAAGGCGTGCACCTCGCCGTCCGCATTCTCCGGCTGGAAGTCCGCCGGCAGTTCCAGATCGTAGCAGAACATCTCGTCCGGCTTCAGGCCCGCCGGCAGCGCGTGGCGGTAGCTGATGGTGCCGACCGGCCGGGCGGCGACGGCGAGGTCGGCGGGGATCGCCGCTTCCTCCGCGCATTCCTTGACGAGATTCTCGCCGATGCCGAGCCCTTCCGGCTGGCCGCCCGCCACCATGTTGTCGAGCTCGCCCGGATAGGTCGGCTTGTCGTGCGCGCGTTCCGCGATCCACAGATCGATGCCGCCATCCGGGCGGCGGACATAGCCGTTCATGTGGACGCCCCAGCTGCGAATGCCGAGGAAGGGGGCGGCGGCGCGTTCCACCGCCATCAGCGGCGGCGCGCCGAACCGGTCGGCAACGCGGTAGCGCTCCTCCCGCCAACCCGTAACATGACCCTGGGCGGCCAGTTCCCTGAGCGCGCGGTCGACGGCGGCCGTGGCCTCCGCGCCGGTGACCAGCCCGTCCGCCAGGGCCAGCCCTTCGCCGGTCGCCTGGAAGGCCTGCGCATGGGCCGCCAGCAGCGCCGCCCGGTCGCGCCGGACCCAGCCGATCCGCCGGCCGAAGCCGGTGAGCGGCAGGTAATCCGCCATCTCCGCGTTGTTGCAGACCTGAATACGGTCGAGGAAGCTCATCGCCGAGGATGCTCTGCGGCTGGTCGAAGGGGAACGGGCGCCGCCCCCTTTAAGCAGATGCGCCCGCCGGCCGAAAGCCCGACGCCCCGGAAAAGCCTCAGGCCGCCACGCTGGCGGGCCGCGCCTCGGCCTTGGCCGCGACCAGAACCGTGGAGACGCCGACCATCGCGCGGAAGTCGGCGGCCAGCAGGTCGGCTTCCGCCGGCAGCAGGTCCGCGATCTGAAGGTCGACCGAGAGGCTGGGCTCGCGCGCCTCGCGCACGGCATGTACCTTGCCGGGCACGAGGCCGCGGCGCGAGAAGGCGCCGACGAGCCGCGGCAACAGGCCGGGATCGGCTTCGGCGGTGACGGTGAAGCAGAAGGTGGCGGGGCGCTCAGGCGCCCGGCCGGAGGGACTCGAATGGGTGGTCATGGAGAAGGCTCCGCATCACAAGGTTGGATCGCGCACGCAAAACGTCCCGGCGCCCCGCGGGGGCCGGGCTCGTAATCGGCGCGATCGCCTGGATGAGAAGCCAGTCGGTCATGACGCCTGCGATGTAACGCGAAGATCAACCGCCTGACAAGGGCTCACGCCCCCAGGAAAAGCGTCAGCAGCCCCCAAAGCGTGAACAGGCTCGCCACCGTGGAGAGCGAGACGGACGTCGCGCTGATCGCCTGGCCGGTGCCGTATTTCTGCGAGAAGACGAAGACCATCACTCCCACCGGCAGGCCGGCTGTGATGGTCGCGATCTCGACCCAGTCGCGCGGCAGGTCGAAGACGTAGCGGGCGAGCAGGAAGGTGATCGCCGGAAAGACGACCAGCTTGGCGATGCTGACGACGACCGCCTGGGCCACGCGCCCGCGGATGCCGTAGCGCACCAGCGAGGCGCCGAGCACGAACAGCGCACCGGGCGCGACCGCGCCCTGCATCACCTCGCAGACGCGCTCGATCGGGCCGGGCACGCCGAATCCCGACAGGTTCGCGGCCAAGCCCAGCGCGATGCCGATCAGGATCGGGTTCGTCACCAACGCCTTGGCGAGGTTTCGCGGCAAGGCGCGCAGGCCCGCGCGTCCCGCCGCGCCCTGCTGGATTTCCAGCAGCAGCGTCGTCGTGGAGAAGTAGATCAGCCCGTGGACCGCCAGGATGATGAAGAAGGGCAGCGCCCCTTCCTCGCCATAGGCGGCCAGGATGATCGGCAGGCCGACCATCACCGTGTTGCCGAAGGCGAAGGCCATGCCGGTCAGGGTCTGGCCCGCCGGCGGGCGGGCGAAGAACAGGCGGGCGACGAGCATGCCGCTCGCGAAGATGACGGCCGCACTCAGATAGAAGCTCGCGAACAGACCGATCGGCGGCTCGGCCGGCAGGTCGGTGGTACCGACCGTGCGCAGCAGCAGGGCGGGCACGGCGAAGGTGAAGACGAAGCGCGCGACCGCGTCGACCATCCCGTCGCTCGCCCAGTCGAGGCGGCGGGCGACCGCGCCGAAGGCGACGACGCCGAAGACCGGCAGCATGATGTCGATCAGGATGTCCATCGGATCGGCGCTCGCGGCGGAAGGGCGCGACAGGTCGCCCCCAGCCTACGCGCCCGCCGGGCCCATGCAAGCGCCACCGTCCGCCGCGCCGGCCCGCCCCCTTGCCGAACGGCCGGCGGCGTGGCACTCCTGCCCTTTCACGAGACACTTTCGGTGCGAAGGAGCCTTCGAGGCGCCATGTCCGATCTCTGGATCTTCGGACGCAAGCCTGCCGCCACGGTGCGCTACCGGCACGGCGGCTTCAACGCGACCTTCCCGATGAATTGGCACACCGTCATCGAGCAGGCGGGGATCGAGCGCGAACGTGCCGCCCAGCACGCCGCGCGCGAGGCGGCGGAGCGTGAGCGCCCGCAACGCACGGAAGGGGCGGAGGCGAGCAACGTGCTGCGCTTCCCCGAACGCGCGAGCCGCGCCAAGCGCGGCGGCGGCGGCCCCTCGCGCCCCGGCAAGCGGCCGGGCCCCTACCGCGACTGACCGCGCCCCGCGACCGTCACGGGCCGGACGGCAACCCTTCCTCCATCAGGAACGAGCCGATCGCCGCTTCGGCTTCGGCGACGGCGCGTCCGCTCGGCTCCAGCCGGTGGCCGAGATAGGTGCGCGACCCCACCGGCCGACCGCGCCAGCGGAACATGTCGAAGGAATGATAGGCGCCCGCGATCACGCGGGCGTCCAACCGGTGGGGTCCGTCGTAGCGCGCGGCGGCGTCCCGGCAGGGCGCGGCCGGCGTCCAGTCGTCCTCGGCCCCGATCACGATGAGGGTGGGTCCCGAAAGCCGCGCATGCGGCGCTTCGATCGCGCCGCGGCACCAGGGATAGAAGGCGACCGCGGCACGGAAGCGCCGGTCCGAGGGCACGCCCTTCGGCTGATAGCCGTCCAGCATCGAGAGCAGGGTGGTCGTCCCGCCGTTGGAAAAGCCGACCAGCAGGATGCGGTCCGCATCGACGTCGTCCCGGGCCGCCAGCCAGGCCAGGCCGCCATAAGCGTCGCCGACGCGGGCGAGCCAGCTCACCTTCGGCCGGGCCGTCCCCAGGCTGCGGCAAATGCCATCCGGATGGCCGCGGGAGCCGAAACTGTCGAGCGCGAGCGCGTGATAGCCGCGCGCCCGGAACCAGCCGGCCCAGCGGTCGATATTGTCGCCGTGCCAACCGCCGCAGCCATGCAGCAGCAGGACCGCCGGGGCCGGTCCCTCGCGCGCCCCTTCCGCGGGCCAGAATTTGCGGGCCAGCGCGACCGGTTCGGCCTTCGGCGGCGGCCAGCTCTCGATGCGCAGCCCGGTCATGCAGCCGGTCGCGGCGGCGAGCAGGAGAAGGGCGCTTGCCAGACGCAATATCATGGGGCTGAGTAGATCATGTCCCGCCGCCGAATGGGAGATGTCCGGTGCCGCTCAACCCTGAACTCTTCATCGCCTTCTGCCTGGCCTCGGCGGCGCTGATCCTGATGCCGGGCCCCGTCGTCATGCTGGTCGTGGCGCAGAGCCTGCGGCACGGCACGCGCACCGGCCTGCAGGCGGTCGCCGGCGCCAGCGCCGGCAACGCGGTGCTGATCGTCTGCGCCGCCTTCGGCATCACGACGATCATGGGGCTCCTCTCCGATCTTTTCTATCTGGTGCGCTACGCGGGCGCGGCCTATCTGCTCTGGCTCGGCTGGCGCGAATGGCGGGCGAGCATGGGCAGCGCGCCTGCCGCCATCCAGGCGGAGGCACCACCGCGGCGCGCCCGCACGGTGATGGCGCAGGGCTTCCTGATCGGGGTGACGAACCCGAAGGCGATCCTGTTCTACATCGCCTTCTTCCCGCAGTTCCTGGACCCGACGCTGGCCGCCGCCCCGCAGCTCCTGGCGATGGCCGGCGCCTTCATCGCCATCGCGGTCGTGCTGGATAGCAGCTACGCCCTGTTGGCGGGCCGCGTGCGCCGGCACATGATCGACCCCGTGCTCTCCCGCATCCGTCAGCGCATCACCGGCACGCTGCTGATCGGAACGGGCCTCGCGCTCGCCCTGACGCGTCGTTAGACTCCGCCCCTTTCCGGACGCTCCCGGAGCGTCTATATGCGGAGGTATTATGACAGGCTTCGCAATCTTCCTGATGGTGGCGGCGATGGTGATCACGCTCGGCATCGTCTTCACCGGCGTGTTCGCCATGGCGCGCGGCGGCGAGTTCAACAACCGATGGGCCAACAAGCTGATGCGCGCACGCGTGGTGATGCAGCTGGTCGCGCTCGTCATGTTCGTGATCGCGGTCTACCTGCTGAAGAACAGCGGTTAAAGATGGGCTGGGGCTGATGGTTACCCTCTCCAAGATCTACACCCGCGGCGGCGACAAGGGCGAGACCTCGCTCGGCGACGGATCGCGCCGCGCCAAGCACGATCTGCGGGTCGAGGCGTACGGCACCGTCGACGAGGCGAACGCGACAATCGGGCTGGTGCGCCTGCATCTCGCCGACGCGCCGGAGCTCGACCGGCTGATGGCGCGGGTGCAGAACGACCTCTTCGACCTCGGCGCCGACCTCTGCACGCCGGAGGACGGACGGCGGGGCGAGGGCGCGCTGCGCATCGAGGCTGGCCAGGTCGAGGCGCTGGAAGCCGAGATCGACCGTTACAACGAGCCGCTCGAGAGCCTGAAGAGTTTCATCCTGCCGGGCGGCACGCCGGCGGCCGCCTATTTCCATCTGGCGCGCACCGTGACCCGCCGGGCGGAGCGACTCGTCGTCGCATTGGCCGAGGCCGAGCCCGTCAACGAACAGGCGGTCAAGTATCTCAACCGCCTCTCCGACCTGCTGTTCGTGCTCGGCCGCCACGCCAATGACGGCGGCAAGGCCGACGTCCTGTGGGTGCCGGGCAAGAACCGCTAGGCCTACGAACGGAGTCCTTCGATCCGTGACCCTCGCGATCGACGCCGGCGCGATGACCTGGCCGCAGCTGGCGGTGATGATCCTGCTGGCCGGGATCTGCCTCGTCGGCATGGTGCTGCACGGCCTCGCCCAGCGCCACCGCAAGCCGGGCGTGCCGCGCGTCGGCCAGAAGGACAGCCTCTTCCGCAAGGCGGAGCAGCACTATACCGAGACCGGCCTACGCTACGTCGCGATCCAGAAGCGGCTCGTCGTGCTTGCGACGATTCTGGTCGTGCTTTTGTTCGCGCTCTCCTCGCCGCCGGCCTAAGGCTTTCGCCCAGCCAAGGTGGGGGAGAGGCCGCTTGACTCGCCCGAAAGGCGGGTCCTAAACAGGCGGGCTTCGAAGAGAGGGCATGCGGCGCGCCGGGCCCGACGGGCGGCGCGCGAATTTTCATCATCGAGCGGAGGAAATGCGGCGATGAAGGTCCTGGTTCCGGTCAAGCGGGTCGTCGACTACAACGTGAAGATCCGTGTGAAGGCGGACGGCAGCGGCGTCGAGACGGCGAACGTCAAGATGTCGATGAATCCCTTCGACGAGATCGCGGTCGAACAGGCCGTGCGCCTGAAAGAGGCCGGTACCGCGGAGGAGGTGATCGCCGTCTCCATCGGCCCGAAACAGTCGCAGGAGACCATCCGCACCGCGCTCGCCATGGGCGCCGACCGCGGCATCCATGTCGAACATGACGGCGAGGTGCAGCCGCTGGCGGTCGCCAAGATGCTGAAGGCGATCGTCGAGAAGGAGGCGCCGGAGCTGGTGCTGACCGGCAAGCAGGCGATCGACGACGACTGCAATCAGACCGCCCAGATGCTGAGCGCGCTGCTCGGCTGGGCCCAGGGCACCTTCGCCTCGAAGCTGGAGCTCGGCGACGGCAGCGCCAAGGTCACGCGCGAGGTCGATGGCGGGCTCGAGACCATCCAGGTCAAGCTGCCGGCCATCGTCTCTGTCGATCTGCGCCTGAACGAGCCGCGCTACGCCTCGCTGCCCAACATCATGAAGGCGAAGAAGAAGCCGATCGAGGCGATGACGCCGGACGATCTGGGCGTCGACCCGACCCCGCGCCTCAAGACCGTCAAGGTCTCCGAGCCGCCGCCGCGCCAGGGCGGCATCAAGGTGAGCTCCGTCGACGAGCTGGTCGAGAAGCTCAAGAACGAAGCCAAGGTCATCTGAACCGCCTCGCGGAACGCACGAGAAGTCAGGAGCATCACCCCATGAGCAATCTGGTCATCGCGGAATTCGCCGGCGACGAGATCTGGTCCGCCACGCTGAACGCCGTCGCGGCGGCGAAGGAGATCGGCGGCGACATCCACCTCGCCGTGATCGGCAAGGACTGCGACGCCGCGGCGGCGGCCGCCGCCAAGATCGAGGGCGTCGCCAAGGTCCTGGTCTGCGACGATGCGGTCTTCGAGCACCAGATGGCGGAAGCCGTCGCCCCGAAGATCGCCGAGCTGGCCAAGGACTACAGCCACGTGCTCGCGCCGGCCGACACCTACGGCAAGAACATCATGCCGCGGGTGGCCGCGCTTCTCGACGTGCAGCAGATCTCCGACATCTCCAAGGTCGAGAGCGCCAACACCTTCGAGCGGCCGATCTACGCCGGCAACGCGCTCGCCGTGGTCGAGAGCAACGAGCCGATCCACGTCATCACCGTGCGCATGACCTCCTTCGAGGCGGTCGCCGCCGAGGGCGGTTCGGCCGAGATCGAGAAGCTTTCCGGCGCCGAGTCGCAGGACCTCGCCAGCTTCGTCGGCGCCGAGATGACCGAGAGCGAGCGCCCCGACCTCGCCACCGCGAAGATCGTCGTCTCCGGCGGCCGCGGCATGGGCTCGGGCGAGAATTTCGCGATCCTGGAGACGCTGGCCGACAAGCTCGGCGCCGCGGTCGGCGCCAGCCGCGCGGCGGTCGATGCCGGCTACGTCCCGAACGACTACCAGGTCGGCCAGACCGGCAAGGTGATCGCGCCGGACCTCTACATCGCGGTCGGCATCTCGGGCGCGATCCAGCACCTGGCCGGCATGAAGGACAGCAAGACCATCGTCGCCATCAACAAGGACGACGAGGCGCCGATCTTCCAGGTCGCCGACTACGGCCTCGTCGCCGACCTGTTCGACGCGGTGCCGGAGTTCGAGAAGAAGCTCGGCTAAGGCGGCGAAAGCCCGATCTCGAACGAAGGGGCGGCCCCACCGGGCCGCCCTTTCTTTATCGGCCGGCGGCGCGATACCAGCCGGCGGCGAAGGCTTGCATCCGTTCGTGGTCCGGATGGCCCGCGGTCCAGTAGCCGTCGGATCGCATGACCCGACGGACATCGCGCTCGGACACCGCCGAGAAGGGGCGCGAGAGGGTTTCCCGTACCGCCTCATCCTCGCCGCATAGCGCGTTCTCAACGGCCACGTAGCGATAGGTCACCAGGATCATCTGTCCCTGCAGATGGGCGCGGAACCGCACCGCCGGCTGTTGCACCGACGACCCAAGCAACGCGGTGGCATCGGGATTGACCGGCGTCTTCACCTGCCTGTCGTCGCAGTCGTAGTAGCGCAGAAGCCCGTCATATGTCCCTTCGACATTGCTCGTCGATTCCGTGCTGACGGACAGACGGAACGGCCCGCCGGCCGCAAAGGGCAGGCGCTGCCAGGGCCCGTAGACCCCGGATGGCGGCGCCCAGACATCGATACGACCCTGCATTGGCTCTTTGTCCTTCTTGCGTCATTTGGGCATATTTTGTACAATAAATACCCGGCTAAGTATCGGCTATTTGGCGCAATGATAAGAACAATTGTAATACTTATTGGCTTTCTTGGCGCGATGTTCCCTGCCCAAGCGGCAGCGGACGGCACCTGCGCGCATGTCTCGGATCCTTCGTCGCTGGCGACCCCACGATCCCTCCAAGACGCGATGCTGGCCCATCTGGCGGACGAAGGCGCCGCCGGATATCGCGTCCTGTCGGCGGAAGCGGCGCACGGAAGCGCCGACCCCCGCGCCTTCCTGCAGGGTGTTCTGTACGCCGTCGAGGCGGGCGCGCGCTTGGACAGCCTGCCGCTCGATCGGGCGTTCGAGAGGTTGGGCCGCGACCGGGACGCGGCCCTGACGATCCTGGGCGACTTCCATCGCGGCTTCTCGATGCGCGATGCGCCAGCCGCTCTCGACGCGATCGAAAAGGCCGCGCTCGAACGGCTGCGCGCGGACGATCACGGTGCCTCGGAACGGATTGCGGCCCTGGCGGCAACGATCGCGGCCCTGCCGACATCCTTCTACCAAGCGAACGCGGCCGCCCTGAACGCGCGATGGGCCTTCGCCCTGCGCGACATGGCCGCGGGGCGCGCCGATCCGGGCGACGCCCTCGATCCCTGGCTGCGAACGCTTTCATTCGCGGACCATCCGTTCGCCCATGAAGCCGCGCGCCTCGCCCGCCGGCACGACATCCTATCGACCCCCCTGATCCGCCTGCTGGCGAAGCCGGACGACGCCGAAGCGTATGCCGGTTTGACCCGCAAGGCGTCGGCGATGCGCAAGGCCTTTGCCGCGCGCATCGCCGGCCACCGCGGCCTGTCGGCGCTCGCCCACCGTCTGCGGGACGAGGCGCTCGCCGCCTTGCCGGCCGGAACGGGCAATGCGGCCGACGCACACGAAGCGCTTTCCACGCTCCACCTTCTCGCGCCCGTAATCGATCGCGGGCGCGCATCTGCCATCGTGCGTGCGGTGCTGGCACGCGCGAAACCCAGCGCCGAATGGATCGAAATCTACGACCATCTGGTGCGGCTGAGCGGCCCCTTGAACCTGCCGACAGCGATCGTGGAACGGTCTGTCCGCGCATGGATCCAGGCGATAGGTTCGGGCGCCCTGCGCGTCGAGAAGGGATGGCGCCTCGCCTACCTTATCGCCGTCGCCGCGCAAAGCGGCTTGGAAAGCCTCGTGTTTCAACAGATACGCGACATGCCCGCCATGCCGACGGCCGCGGCCGAGCTCTACCGGATCGGCCTCGCCGCGACCGCCGGCGACACCCGGTACGCCGGCGCGGCGTTGTCGGCGTTTTGTGCGCGAGCCGACACGTCGGCGGAACGCCGGGCGGGGCGACTGCTCGAACGGGCGCTCGGCGGAGAGCCCGTTCTTCCCCCGCTGTCGCGCTGGTCGCGATTTGGGCCATTCGACGATCTGCAGCGCTGACAGCCGCCTTGCTAAGCTTCACGCCCCGTTTCATAGTTGCACTGCAATAAAAGCATCATGCGGGCGATGGAGTTGGGGACGATGTTCAAGACCGTCGGCGTGGTCGGCGCCGGGCAGATGGGACACGGCATTGCGTTGGTCTCGGCCTTGAAGGGGATCGACGTGCGCATGCTGGATTCGAACCAGGAGGCGCTCGACGAGGGGCTCGCGAAGATCGAGGCCGTCCTCGACAAGCACGAGCGCCGCGGGATGATCGACGCCAAGGCGCGCGACGTCGCGCTCCAGCGCATCAAGACCTCGACCGACTACGCGGTCTTCGCCGACTGCGACATGGTGATCGAGGCGGCGAGCGAGAACGAGGAGGTCAAGCGCGACATCTTCAAGAAGCTCACCCCGCACCTCAAGGCGGAGGCGATGCTGGCCTCCAACACCTCCTCGATCTCGATCACGCGGCTCGCGGCCGCGACCGACCGGCCGTCGCAGTTCTGCGGCTGCCACTTCATGAACCCGGTTCCGGCGATGCAGCTGGTCGAGCTGATCCGTGGCCTCGCCACCGCGGAGGAAACCTTCCGGGCCTTCCAGGAATATGCCGAGGCGCTCGACAAGACGGTCGCGGTCTCCGAGGACTTCCCCGGCTTCATCGTCAACCGCATCCTGCTGCCGATGATCAACGAGGCGATCTACACCCTCTATGAAGGGGTCGGCTCGGTCACCGCGATCGACACGGCGATGAAGCTCGGCACCAAGCATCCGTTGGGGCCGCTGGAACTCGCCGACTTCATCGGGCTCGACACCTGCCTCGCCATCCTGGGCGTGCTGCACGGCGATCTGGCGGACAGCAAGTACCGGCCCTGCCCGCTCTTGGTGAAATATGTCGAGGCCGGCTGGCTCGGCGTGAAGACCGGCCGCGGCTTCTACGACTATTCGCAGGACGTGCCCCGGCCGACGCGGTGACCGCGCCCGACCTCTCCCGCCCGGCGCTTTCCCGCAAGACGGCCCTCATCGTCGCGCTGATCGGGCTCGCCGCCGTCAGCCATGCGGTGATCTTCATTCGCCTCGCGGACGAGGCGCCGGCGCTCGTGATCGCCTTCGCGCGCGTCGCGCTGGCGACCCTCGTCTTCGCGCCCTTCGGGCTGATCGCCGCCCGGCGGCTCGGCGGGCTCGCCGGTGCCTCGCGCCGGCGGGTGGTTCTGCTCTCGCTCGCCGCCGGCCTCTTCCTCGCGCTGCATTTCGCGAGCTGGATCGCCTCGCTGGAGCGCATCACGATCGCGGAATCGACCGTGCTGGTCAGCCTGACGCCGCTGTGGGTCGCGCTGATCGACGCGCTCGCCGGGCGCGGACGGCCGGGCCCGGCGCTGCTGGTCTCGATCGGGCTGTGCCTCGCCGGCACGGGCGTGCTGGCCTTCGATGGGGCACAGCGGGTGGATGGCGACCCGCTCGGCCTCGCGCTCGCGGCGGCGGGCGGGCTCTGCATGGCGCTCTATCTGGTGGCAGGACGCGGCGCGCGGGAACGGCTGCCGACGCCCGCCTATGTGACGCTCTGCTACGGCACGGCCTCCGTGCTGCTGCTGGCCGGCGCGCTCGCGACCGGGGCGGCGCTCTCCGGCTATTCGGGCGAGACCTGGCTTGCGCTCGCCGCGCTCGGCCTCGTCAGCCAGGTGATCGGCCACACCAGCTACAACTGGACGCTCTCGACCCTGCCGCCGGTCTTCGTCGCGATCTGTCTGCTGGGCGAGCCGGTCTTCGGCAGCCTGTTCGGCTGGCTCTATCTGGGCGAGGCGATCCCGCCCGGCGCGGCGATCGGCGGCGCGCTGATCCTCGGCGGCATCTGGATCGCGATCCGCGCCGAGCTGCGCAAGCCCGCCTAGGATCGCCCTTCTAGGGAATCTCGCGGGCTGCCGCGACGGCGCTTTCCGCCGGCGCGGCACCTTCCGGCGCGCCCCTTTCGTCCGGCACCTGCCGCAGCAGCGGGAAGGTGACCGTCACGCTGGCGCCGTCGTTCTTGACGCTTTCGATCACCATCGTGCCGCCATGCAGGCGCACCAGGCTGTCGACGATGGCGAGCCCGAGGCCGGTGCCGCCGACGCGCTTGGTGTAGCTCGTGGTCTCCTGGTGGAAGGGCTGCTTCACGCGCTCGATCTCCTCGGCCGCAATGCCGACGCCGCGGTCCTTCACGCGGATCGCCAGCATGCCGTCGACCGGTTTCGCGGCGACATGGATCGCCTCGCCCTCGTAGGAGAACTTGACCGCGTTGGACAGCAGGTTCAGCACCACCTGCCGGAAGGCGGTCTGATCGGCCTCGATCCGCGTATCGCCCTCGAAATCGTAGACGATCGAGAGCCCGCGTTCCGCCATCTGCACCTGGAATAGCCGCTCCAGATCCTGGATCGTTCGGCCGGCGTCGATCGGGGTGGGCACGATCTCGCGCTGGCCCGCCTCGATCTTGGTGTAGTCCAGGAGGTCGTTGATCAGCAGTAGCAGATGACGGCCGCTCGTATTGATGTCGCGAGCGTACTCCTCGATCTTGTCCGCCTCCGCCTTGCCTTCGCGCAGCAGGTCGGAGAAGCCGATGATCGCGTTGAGCGGCGTGCGCAGCTCGTGGCTCATATTGGCGAGGAAGATCGACTTCGCGCGGTTGGCGGCCTCCGCTTCCGCGGCCAACCGCTCGGCCTGGTTCTTCGATTGGCGCAAGCGCTGCTCGCGCTCGCGCACGCCGTCGACGAAATGCCGCGCCGCCTGGCCGATGTCGGAAATCTCGTCCGCCCCCTCCGTCGGGATCGCCTGGGCCTCGCCGCGGCGCTGGGCGTCGAGCGCGAAACGCAGGCGGTTGAGGCGGCTCAACACCCGGCGCCTAGCGTAGATCCACAGCCCCACCACCGAGAGCACGCCGAGCAGCGCGATCGTCCCCAGGATGACGGCGCTGTCCTGGGCGGTGCGGCTGAAGCGCTCGCTCACCTGGCCGGTCCGCTCCTGCAACTGGCTGGAAAGCGCGCGCGACGCGCCGACGAAGCGATTGGCCAGGATCTTGTTCTTGGCGAGTAAGCCCGCCTCGGCACGGCGCAGCCGTTCCAGCTCCGTCTTGACGGCGAAAATGTTCTTCGGTCCCTCCAACTGCGCGGCCGCTTCCTCCAGCAGGCGCCGGAGCCTCGAATCGAGCGCCGTCTCGGGCAATCCGACCTCCGCGCGAAGCTGCGCCATCAGGGTCTCCGCCCGCCGTTCATTACGCCGGACCAGAGCAATGTTCTCAATACCGGCCAGAGTCAGCCCCTCCAGCATCATCCGATCGAACGAGCCGATCCACCGGTCGAACTGCGGGTGCAGATCCGGCCCGACCGCCAAGGCCGCCTCCGAACCGCCGAGATCGAGCGCGCGTTCCAGCACCCGCTGAACCTGCACCAGCGCGCCGACGAACTGCACATTGACGGTGAGGCGATCCCGCACGGTCGCATCGAGCTGTTCGAGATTGTCGACCAGCGCCTGGCGTTCCGCGCCGATCCGCTCCAGCGCCTCGCCCCCGGGGCCGGCGGCGAGCGATTCCGACGCCGCGAGCGAGCGGAGATAGCCGTCCAACAGCTGCAGCTGGTCCTCGATCTCGTGATTGACCGTGCGGCGCGCGTAGTCGGACTGCACGGCGGCGAGCTGCGGCGCGATCGAGGCGATCGCCTGGGAATACTGCGCGATCCGGCCAGCGTCGATCAGATCGGGCATGGTGTCGCGACTCAGCCGATCGAACCCGCCGCGCAGATCCTGGAAGATGATCAGCGCGACCAGAAGGCTGCCGCAGGTGACGAGGCCGAAGGCCGCGATCGCCGCGACGAACCGAACCGAAATCAACGACCAGCGCAAGGCCGTCACCCTCCTATCGACACAGCGGCTGGATGCGTGGGATGCCTAGCGCAGAGGAGGCGCATAGAGCAGCCCCCCCTCCGTCCACAGCGCGTTGAGCCCACGCGCGATCTTCAAGGGCGAGTCGGCACCGAGATTGCGGGCGTAGATCTCGCCGTAATTGCCGGTGGCCCGGATCGCCCGGGCGGCCCAGCCATCGTCGAGCCCGAACAGCGCGCCGACACCCGGGTCGAAGCCGAGCATGCGGCGCACCTCCGGATTGCTGCTGTCCGCGAAGGCGTCGACGGTGTCCTGGGTGATGCCATGTTCCTCCGCCAGGATCAGCGCGAAGACGACCCATTGGACGATATCGAACCAGTCCTCGTCCTCGATTCGGACGGCGGGCCCGAGCGGCTCCTTCGAGATCACGTCCTCGAGCAGGACGTAGTCGTTCGGATTCGCCGTTCGGTTCAGACGCTGCGAGACCAGCGCGACGCGATCTTGCGTCATCAGATCGCACTCGCGGGAGAAGAAGGAGGAATAGACCCCTTCCAGCGATTCGTAGGCGCGGACCTCCAGCGCCGGAAAGCGGGTGCGCACCAGTTCGCGCAGATTGAGGATCGTGGTCGTGCTCTCACTGACGCAGACGCTCGCCTCGCCGACATCCTCCAGCCGCTCGGCGCCGAGCGAGGCATGGGCCAGGAACCCCTGGCCGTCATAGTAGATCGGCTGGGTGAAGGCGAGCTGCAGGTCCGTGTCGCGCGAGGCTGTCCAGGTGGTGTTGGCCATCAGCACGTCGAAGGCGTCGGAATTGAGCGCCTCGAAACGCACCACGTAGTTGACCTCCACCCAGTCGACCGCTTCGGGGTCGCCGACCGTCGCCGCCGCGAGCGCGCGGCAGAAATCCGGGAAGAAGCCGGTCCAGCGGCCGGTCTCGTCGATCTCCGAGACGCCGACGCCGCTGCGGATCACGCCGCAACGCAACAGACCGTTCTGATTGATCCGCTCCAGCACCGAAGACCCGTCGGCCCTGGCCGCGCCCTCCGGGCCGGGAAGCGCGCCCGCCAAGCACAGCAGCGCCAACAGGACGACCGTCCGTGGCCGCCCGCCGATTAGCCTCAGAAGCCGCATCATCGTCGTCGCCCCCTTCGTTTCCCGTCCGCACCCCTGGACAGTCAACACCATCGATCGGCCGTTCGCGCAGCGGCCGGTCCGGCAAGACGCCCATACTCTCGGACTGCAATAATAAAAAAGCCTTAAAAAATAACCGGTTTTGTCGGCGCCTACGCTAGGCCTGATCCAGCGTCCCCACGCCCTCCTCCGCCATGACGTGGCGGATCAGGGCTTTCGCGTCCGGCGATTCCCATTTCGCGAGGCCGGCGAGATACCCGACGATGCGCCCGCGCCGGTCGATCACGTAGCTCGTCGGCAGGCCGCGCACGCCCATCGCACGGCCGAGCGCGGACGTCGGATCGTAGAAGATCGGCAAGCGGGGGAGCCCCAGCCGTTCGCGCACGAAGGGCTCGGCCACTTCCGCGCCGCCCCGGTCCTGGCTGACGGCCAGGACGGAGAAGTCGCGCCCACCGAGCGCGCGGTGCAGCGCCTCCAGATCCGGCATCTCGCGGATGCAGGGCGCGCACCAGGTCGCCCAAAAATTGACCAGCAGCACCTGACCCCGGAAATCGGCGAGATGACGGACATTGCCGGCCGCGTCGAAGAAGGGCTCCGTCGTCGCCTTCCGCCGGCTTTCCAGCAGGATGAATCCTTGCATCGCGCCATTCGTCGGCGGATAGTCCGCCGCGAGCGCTCGGCCCCGGCCGGAGAGGATCGCCGGCCCCGGCCAGGCGAGCGCCGAGAGCGCGGCCGCGCCGGCCAGGACGCGCCGGCGGCTGGGCCGCGCGGCCTCTTCGCGGCGCGGGGTGTCGACGGGTTTCCGACGACGGGGCATGGTCGATCCCTCCAAGTTTCGGGGCGGACGCGGTCAGCCTATCAGGCGGCCCAGCGCGATGTATAGCGGCACGGGATGGATGTAGGGCAGAGGATGAGTGCGAACGAGATGTGGGGCGGGCGCTTCGCCGCAGGCCCCTCGGCCATCATGCAGGAAATCAACGCCTCGATCGACGTCGACCGGCGTTTCGCGGCGGAGGATATCCGCGGCTCGAAGGCGCATGCCGAGATGCTGGCGGCGCGCGGGATCATCTCGGAGGCCGATCGCGACGCGATCCTCGACGGGCTCGGCGCGATCGAGCGCGAGATCGCCGACGGCCGCTTCGCCTTCAAGGCCGAGCTCGAGGACATCCACATGAATGTGGAGGCCCGCCTCAAGGAACTGGTGGGCGAGCCGGCCGGCCGGCTGCACACCGCACGCAGCCGCAACGACCAGGTGGTGACCGATTTCCGGCTGTGGCTCAGAGGCGCGATCGACGCGATCGACGCCGCGATCATGGACCTGCAGCGCGCGCTGATCGACAAGGCCGAGGCGCATGCCGACGTGCTGATGCCCGGCTACACCCACTTGCAGGCGGCCCAGCCGGTGACCTTCGGCCACCATCTGATGGCTTATGTCGAGATGGCGGGGCGCGACCGCGGGCGGCTCGCGGATTGCCGTCGGCGCCTCAACGAATGCCCGCTGGGCTCGGCGGCGCTGGCCGGCACCTCCTTCCCGATCGACCGGGGGATGACCGCCGATGCCCTGGGCTTCGACCGGCCGAGCGAGAATTCGATGGACAGCGTCGCCTCGCGCGATTTCGCGCTGGAGTTCCTGGCCGCCGCCGCGATCCATGCCGTGCATCTCTCGCGCCTCGCCGAGGAGATCGTGATCTGGATGTCGGAGCCCTTCGGCTTCGTCGCCCTGACCGACGCCTTCACCACCGGCAGCTCGATCATGCCGCAGAAGAAGAACCCGGACGCGGCCGAACTGGTGCGCGCCAAGCCGGGCCGGATCCTCGGCGCCTTCGTCAGCCTCGCCAGCGTTATGAAGGGCCTGCCGATGACCTACGGCAAGGACATGCAGGAGGACAAGGAGCCGGTCTTCGAGGCGGTCGACACCCTGGCGCTCGCGGTCACCGCCATGACCGGCATGGTCGACGACATGAGCCCGCGGCCGGAGAACATGACCCGCGCGCTGGAGAAGGGCTTTCCGACCGCGACCGACCTCGCCGACTGGCTGGTGCGCGTGCTGGGCCTGCCGTTCCGCGACGCGCACCATGTGACGGGATCGTTGGTCCGCCTCGCCGAGGAGCGGGAGACCGATCTCGCCGGCCTCGATATCCCTACGATGCAGACGGTGGAACCGCGCATCACCGAGGATATATACTCGGTGCTGACGCCGGCGGCCTCGGCCGCGAGCCGGACGAGCCACGGCGGCACCGCGCCGGACCAGGTGCGCGCGGCGATCGCGCGGGCGCGCACCCGGTTCCTCGACCGATGAGCGGCGAGCGATGAGCGGCGCCCAATGAGCGGTGGAGGAGACCCGATGACCGAGCCGAGCCGAATGCTGCGCCGCCTGACCGCCGCGTTTCTGATCGCGCTCATGGCGGGCGGCGCGCTCGCCGCATGCGGCAAGAAGGGCGACCCGAAGCCGCCGAGCGGCGACGAGGCGCCCTATCCGCTCACCTACCCGGAAGGCGCGCCCGGCTGATGAACCATTTCGACTATCGCGACGGCATCCTGCACGCCGAGGAAGTGCCCCTTACCCGCATCGCGGAGGAGGTGGGCACGCCCGTCTACGTCTATTCGACGGCGACGCTGACACGCCACTACCGCGTCTTCGCCGACGCCTTCGCCGCCCAGGGGCTGGATGCGACCGTGTGCTACGCGGTCAAGGCGAACGGCAATCTGGCGGTGATCGCGACGCTGGCGCGGCTTGGCGCCGGCGCCGACGTGGTCTCGGAAGGCGAGCTGCGCCGGGCCCTCGCGGCCGGGGTGCCGGCAGAGAAGATCGTCTTCTCCGGCGTCGGCAAGACGGTCTCGGAGATGGCGTTCGCGATCGAGAGCGGCATCGCCCAGATCAACGTCGAATCCTCGGCAGAGCTCGACCAGCTCTCCCGCGTGGCGGAAAGTCTGGGCGCGACGGTGTGTGTCGGCGTGCGGGTCAATCCGGACGTGGATGCGCGCACCCACGCCAAGATTTCGACCGGCAAGAAGGAGAATAAGTTCGGCATCGACATCGACGACGCGCCGGCGATCTTCGCCCGCGCGGTCGAGCTGCCGGGGTTGGAGCCGGTCTCCGTCGCCGTCCATATCGGCAGCCAGCTGACCGATCTGGAGCCCTATCGCGCCGCCTTCCGGCGGGTCGCCGACCTGACGCGCGCGCTGCAGGCCGACGGCATCGCGATCCGCCACCTCGATCTCGGCGGCGGGCTGGGCATTCCCTACGATACGGAGAACCCGCCCCTGCCGGACGCCTATGCCGAATTGGTGGCCGAGACGGTCGGTCCGCTCGGCCTGCCGATCATGCTGGAGCCGGGGCGGATGATCGTCGGCAATGCGGGCGTGCTGCTGGCCCGCACGCTCTACGTCAAGCACGGGCACGAGAAGCGCTTCGCGATCCTCGACGCGGCGATGAACGATCTGATCCGCCCGGCCCTCTATGACGGCCATCACGGAATCCGTCCGGTGCGCGAACCGGGCGCGGAGACGCCGCGGCTCGCCTACGACGTGGTCGGGCCGGTCTGCGAATCCGGCGACACCTTCGCCGTCGGCCGCGAGATTCCGGAGCTCAAGGACGGCGATCTGGTAGCGTTCGGCAGCGCGGGCGCGTATGGTGCGGTGATGGCCTCGACCTACAACAGCCGGTTGCTGGTGCCGGAGGTGCTGGTGAACGGCGACCGCTACGCCGTGGTCCGCCCGCGCCAGACCTACGAGGAACTGCTGGGGCTGGATCGCGTGCCGGACTGGCTTGCCGGCGAGGGCGACCCCATATCATTGGCCGAGACGGAGGCGACGCCGCGACAGGCGGCTGGAGCGTGAAACCATGACCGATCGCGTCGAGCGGGGGGACCGAGGACGCGGATCGCGGCAAGAGCGGTCCGACCCCACCCGCGCGATGGCGTTTCGGGTGCTGCTCTCCTGGCTCGCGCTCAGCTGGGAACGGCTCTGGCAGGTGGCCTGGGCGCCGCTCAGCCTCGCCGGCTTCTTCCTGGCGCTCGCCATCTCCGGACTATTGCCGCTTGCCGGCGGCTGGGTGCACAGCGCGGTGCTGGCGCTTTTCGCCGTCTCGGGCATCATCCTGCTGGCGCGCGCGCTCAGCCGCTTCCGCTTTCCCGACATCAATGCCGCCCGCCGCCGCCTGGAGCGCGTCAACGCGCTGGGCGACCGGCCGCTGGAGGCGCTCGCCGACCGGCCGAGCGACCCCTCGCCGCAGGCCGCCGCGCTGTGGCGCGAACACCGCCGCCGCGCGGCGCGGCGGATCGCGAGCCTGCGCATCGGCACGCCCAGCCCGCGGATCGCGGGCCGTGATCCGCGGGCGCTGCGCCTCGCGGCCTTCCTGGCGTTGGGGGCGGCGATCCTCGCCTCCGGATCGGAAAGCCTGACCCGGCTCGCCGGCGCCTTCGCGCCCGATTTCTCCGACCGCGCGGCGGTCGAGCGCGTGGCGGTCGACGCCTGGATCGCGCCGCCGGCCTATACCCGCCTGCCGCCGATCTTCCTCGACCGTTCGGGCGTCAAGCAGGCCGCCGGGACCAAGGGCAACGGCACCCCGGCGAACGGGACCGACGCCGACGCCGGCGAGACCGGCGGCGATGGCGAGCGGCAGCGGATCGCGGCACCCGTCGGCTCCAAGCTCGCGATCCAGGTGGCGACCCCGCCGTCCGAGCCGGTGCTGCTGCCGCCCGGCGGCGAGCCGGTCGCCTTCGAGAGCTTCGGGCCCGACGCGCGCCGCCTGGAGGCGGACATCACCGAGGACGGTCTCTACCGCCTGGAAGTGGCGGGGCGCGAAATCGCGCGCTGGCAGATCGCGGCGCTGCCCGACGAGGCCCCCAGGATCGAGGTGCCGGAACCGCCCTTCACGACCCAGCAGCTTTCGCTGCGCATCACCTATGCCGCCTCCGACGACTACGGCGTGGAACGGGTCTCGGCCCGCTTCACCCGCGTCGACGGCCCGGCCGACGACGCGGACGCGATCAGCTTCGATCTCGCCGCGCCCGGCCCGGAGCGCAACGGCGAGGCGCTCAACAGCTACCGCGACCTGACGGCGCATCCCTGGGCCGGCGGCCAGGTCTCCATGGTGCTGGCGGCGGAGGATGCGGTCGGCCAGACCGGGATCAGCGAGCCGGTGACGCTGACCCTGCCGCAGCGCATCTTCCAGCACCCGGTGGCGCAGGCGATCATCGATTTCCGCCGGCAGCTCGCCTGGGACCCGCGGGCGAACCGGGAGGCGGTGCGCGACGGGCTCGACGCGCTCGCCTGGCAGCCGGAGCGCTTCGGGCGCGACACCACGGTCTTCCTCTCGCTCAGCAGCGCCGTGCGCCGGCTCGCGCTCGACCGGCGCGGCGGCGAGCCGTCGCGCGTCACCATCGACGCGCTGCTGCAGCAGCTCTGGGAGACGGCGCTGTTCCTCGAGGATGGCGGCACCTCGCTCGCGCTCGAGCGGCTGCGCGCGGCCGAGCGCGCGCTGCAGGAGGCGCTGGAGCGCGACGCCAGCATGGCCGAGCTCGAGCGGCTGATGGACGAGCTGCAGCAGGCGATGAACGAGTACATGCAGGCGATGGCCGAGCAGATGCGCGAGATGCAGGAGCGCGGCGAGGAGCCGCCGATGCTCGACCCGAACAACCAGGCCAACACGCTGCGCCCGCAGGATCTGAACGAGATGATGAATCAGATCCGCGAGATGATGCGCAACGGCATGAAGGACGCCGCGCAGCAGATGCTGAGCCAACTGCAGCAGATGATGGAGAACATGCGCGCCGGCGTGATGCCGCAGATGTCGCCCGACGCGCGCGAGGCGATGGAGATGATGCAGGACCTGCAGGATATCATGCAGGGCCAGCAGGAGCTGATGGACCGCACCTTCGACCGGTCGCAGCGCGGCGGCGAGGGCCAATCCGGCGAAGGCATGCAGAACCTGCCGAGCGAGAACCAGCGCCAGGGGCGCAGCGGCTCCGGCGGCCAGAACGGCAACGTCCCCTCGCCGGATTCGGCCCTGCAGGAGGCGCTGCGCCGGCAACTCGGCGACGTGATGCGACGGTTCGGCGAGATGATGGGCGACATCCCGCAGAGCTTCGGCAATGCGGAAGGGCAGATGCGCCGCTCGACCGACGCGCTGCGCCAGAACCGGCCGGACGAGGCGGTCGACCCGCAGGGCCGCGCGATGGACCAGCTGCAGTCCGCCGCCGAGGCCGCGCGCGAGGCCTTCATGGAGCGCTTCAGCCAGCAGGCCGGCATGGGCCAGCAGATGCCCGGCGAGGGCGGGGCCGAAAACGGCATGGACCCGTTCGGCCGCAAGCCGTCCGACACCTATCGGGGTGCCGCCGACGGCCATGTCGAGGTGCCGAGCGGTAGCGAAATGCAGCGCTCCCGCGCGATCCGCGACGAGCTGCGCCGCCGCGCCGGCGAACGCGCCCGCCCCGATTTCGAGCTCGACTATTTCGACCGGCTGCTCGACCAGTTCCGATGAGGCGAAGTCGCAGCTGGGGCCGGGCCCCGACGCCTCGCGCCGACGCATGGCGAAGCCGGTGCGGCCCCTCCCTCGACAGACTCCTGGCGATCTGAGAAAGCGTCATGCAATTCATCACAGAGGTCTCGTGGTGAATGCACCAACGTGGATTCAGGAAGATTTCGGTCCCTCTTGGAGACCCTGAATGCGGCCCGGGCGAGCGCGGCGCATAGCGGCGCCGGACAATCCCGGCTCAGCTCTGCGTGACAGCCACCCGCCGCGTCGCGCCGGCGACCGTGCGGAGCGCGAGGCGCGCGCGTTCGGCCAGGCTCTCGCCGTCGAGGCCGGCCTTGGCCACCTGGTTGACCGGCGCGTCATGCTCGATGAAGCGGTCGGGCAGGTGGCAGGGCATCAGGCGCGCCGCCTTGTCGCCGAGCCCCTGGCGCACCAGGCTGTCCACCACCTGGGTCGAGAAGCCGCCGATCGCGCCCTCCTCCAGCACCATCAGCAAGGGATGCTCGAGCGCGAGCCGGCGCACCAGATCGTCGTCGATCGGCTTGGCGAAGCGCGCGTCGGCGACGGTGACGGAAAGCCCGTCCTCCGCCAGCAGGCGGGCGGCCACCAGAGCGTCCGCCAGCCGCGTGCCGTAGGAGAGGATGGCGAGATCGGTGCCCTCGCGCAGCACGCGCCCGCGCCCGATCTCGAGCGGCCGACCGCGTTCCGGCAGGGGGACGCCCGTGCCCTCCCCGCGCGGGAAGCGCACGGCGGACGGACGGTCGTCGATCCGGGCGGCGGTCGCGATCATGTGCACCAGCTCCGCCTCGTCCGCGGGCGCCATCAGCACGAAGCCGGGCAGGCAGCCGAGATAGGCCACGTCGTAGGCGCCCTGATGGGTCACACCGTCGGCGCCGACCATGCCGGCGCGGTCGATCGCGAAGCGCACGGGCAGGCGCTGGATCGCCACGTCATGGACGATCTGATCGTAGGCGCGCTGCAGGAAGGTGGAATAGATCGCAGCGAAGGGCCGGTAGCCCTCGGCCGCCAGTCCGGCGCAGAAGGTGACCGCATGCTGCTCGGCGATGCCGGCGTCATAGCAGCGCCCGGGATGCGCGGCGGCGAACTTGTCGAGGCCGGTGCCCGACGGCATCGCCGCCGTGATGGCGACGATGCGCGGATCCTCGTCCGCCTCGCGGATCAGGCTCTGGGCGAAGACGCCGGTATAACTCGGCGCCTTGGGCGCCGCCTTCTTCTGTTCGCCGGTCGCGACGTCGAACGTGGCGACGCCGTGATAGCAGTCGGCGCTGGCCTCTGCCGGCGCGTAGCCCTTGCCCTTGACCGTCAGCGCATGAACCAGGATCGGGCCGTCATGGGCGCGGGCGCGCTCCAGCACGTCGACCATCTCGTCCACGTCATGACCGTCGAACGGTCCGCAATAGGCGAAGCCCAGATCCTCGAACAGCGTTCGCGTCGGGGCGAAGGAGGGCAGGCCCGGCCCGTCCGCCAAGGCCGCGCGGCGGGCCGCGCCATCGGGCATCGCCGCCCGCAACTCGCGCAGATAGGTGCTGAGCGCGCCCGACGGCGGGGCGATCGACATGTCGTTGTCGTTCAGCACCACGACGAGCCGTCGTCCGGAGGCGCCGGCATTGTTCAGCCCCTCGAACGCCATGCCGCCCGACATGGCGCCGTCGCCGACGATCGCGACGATCGAATTGTCGCGCCCGGCATAGTCGCGCGCCGCCGCGAAGCCGAGCGCGGCCGAGATCGCGGTCGAGCTGTGCGCCGCCCCGAACGGGTCGAACGCGCTTTCCTTGCGGCAGGTGAAGCCGGCGGGGCCGCCGCCCTTGCGCACGGCGCGCAGCGCCTCGCGCCGGCCGGTCAGGATCTTGTGCGGATAGCATTGATGGCTGACATCCCAGATCAGCTTGTCGTCCGGGGTCTCGAAGACATAGTGCAGCGCGACCGTCAGCTCCACGACGCCGAGGCCGGCGCCGAGATGGCCGCCCGTGCCGGAGACGATGTCGATCATCTCGGCACGCACCTGGTCGGCGAGCGCCCGCAGCTCCCCGCGCGGCAGGCGGCGCAAATCGGCCGGCCCCTCGATCGCCGCCAGCAGCGGGGATCGGCCGGCGTCCGCGTCGCGGCCGACGCGGTCGAGCTTGCCTTTGGAACGGTGCATGTTCATGGGCCTTCGCCTCCCCGGTGATCGACCCGATCTTGACGCCGGGTCCGCTGCGGGGACCCGTCGCCTGGCATGTCGACCCGGCGGCGACAGAGCCGGCGAACGGGACCCGAAGCCCCATTAAACGCCGATCCAGTCCAAATGTAAACCTTTCGTTACGTCAATTCAAATTGACACAACGTCGAGGAAGGCCGGAACGGGAAGCGGCGGCGCCCCGGGACGCCGCCGCTCGAAATCCTGTCGAAGGAGGCTCGCGTCACTGCGACTGGGACTGGATGTAGTCGACCACCGCGGCCCGCTGCTCCTCGCTCAGCCCGGCCTGCGGCGGCATCGACGTCCGCCCCTTGGGCGTGCCGCCGTTCTCCGTGATGAAGTTGGTCAGGAACTGCTGCGGATTCGGCAGATAGGCGACGATGTTCTCCTTCGTCCAGACGAGGCCGAGCTCAGCCGCCTGGGCGTTGAGATCGGAATAGCGCGGGTAGCTTCCGACGGAGTTCGCCTCGCGGCCCACCACCCCGTAGAGGCTCGGGCCGACGCGGTTCTTGTCCTGCTCGATCACATGACAGGCCTGACAACGGCGGAAGACCTGCTCGCCGCTTTGGGCCACCGCCGCCGTCTCAGCGGAAAAAATCGCCGCGCCCGCGATCGCGGCCATCAACATGGTGCGTTTCATACCCAAATCCCCTTTTCTGAAGCCCTGTTTTCGGCGTTCGAATTCCGAAGATAGTCTTTGATCCGGATGGGTCCAGCCCTTACTCGGGCCTTTTCAGGAACCGTCCGGATCGCCGCTTCCCGCGGGCCGCCGCGTCATTGGTGCCGCAGGTGACCAAGTCCGCGGCGCGTCTGTGACAAAGCGCCGCGTTCCGAGGCCTATAATCCCCATCAGCCTTGGGGCCTTCGGCGGCGAGATGCAGCCATGTCCCGGCACCTGCCTCTTGCGGGCGATGGAAGTTAATCGATGTATTGAGCGCCGCAAAATTCGTGGGGCGCAAGATACTATTTTGCGCAATCCTTCCATCGCCCGGCATTCCAAGTAGATAAAGCCGCATGCTCGCGTCATGACTTTAATGCATTTACATAGCGGTTATTTTGCCGTCTAATAGCGCCGGTTACGGTGAGCGGCCTCGATACGGGAAGAAGAAGGTCGCCGCCGGCATTCAGGGGTGGATCAGTGCTGGGTCTGTCGCTCGATCGGTGAGGCCGGTTCGGGCGGTCGACGCTTAACCGACGGCTCGCCGGTCGCTTTTCCTCTCCCTGAATCGGACGACGCCGCGTGCCGCCGCGAGGGTTCGTGGCGTCACGTTCGGAATCTCGCCAACAAGAGGGGAGGTCGTTTCGGCATGAGCGATACGACGGATAAAGCAAACCTGTACGAGACCAAATACGAGGTCGGGCAGGACAACCTCCAGAAATGGGGCATGGACGTCCATCACCCCGTCTTCTGGATCGCCTCGGCCCTGGTGCTGATCTTCGTGATCGGCACGCTGGTCGCGCCCGGCCCGGCCAAGGAGGCGCTCGACGGCGCCAAGTGGTGGTCGATCGCCAAGTTCGACTGGCTGTTTATGCTGGCCGCCAACGTCTTCGTTGTCTTTTCGCTGGTCCTGATCTTTCTGCCGGTCGGCAAGATCCGGCTGGGCGGCGACAAGGCGAAGCCTGAATTCTCCTACATGTCCTGGTTCGCGATGCTGTTCGCGGCCGGCATGGGCATCGGCCTGATGTTCTGGAGCGTCGCGGAGCCGACGGCCTACTACACCGGCTGGTACGAAACGCCGCTCGGCGTCGAGGCGAACTCGGCCGCGGCGCAGCAGAAGGCAATGTCGGCCACCATGTTCCACTGGGGTCTGCACCCGTGGGCGATCTACGCGGTGGTCGCGCTGTCGCTGGCCTTCTTCAGCTTCAACAAGGGCCTGCCGCTGACCATCCGATCGGCCTTCTATCCGCTGATCAAGGATCACAGCTGGGGTCCGTTCGGCCACCTGATCGACACCATCGCCGTGGTCGCGACGCTGTTCGGTCTCGCCACCTCGCTCGGCTTCGGCGCGCAGCAGGCGGCGGCCGGCATCGAGTTCCTCTCCGGCGTCTCGTCGGAGAATGCGGGCGACAATTTCGGCATCCAGCTCGCCATCATCCTCGGCGTCACCGCGGTCGCGCTGATCTCAGTGCTGCGCGGGCTCGACGGCGGGGTCAAGGTGCTCTCCAACATCAATATGGGGATCGCCGGGCTGCTGCTGCTGTTCGTGTTGATCGCGGGCCCGACGGCCGTGATCTTCTCGACCATCGGCTCGACCGCCGTCGGCTACGTCCAGGACATCTTCGCCTATTCCAACTGGGTGGGCCGCGACGATGAAGCCTGGATGCAGGGCTGGACGGTCTTCTACTGGGCCTGGTGGATTTCCTGGTCGCCGTTCGTCGGCATGTTCATCGCGCGCGTCTCCTACGGCCGCACGGTGCGCGAGTTCATCATCGCGGTGCTGCTGGTGCCGACGCTGGTGACCCTCGTGTGGATGAGCGTCTTCGGCGGCTCGGCCCTGGATCAGATCACCAGCGGCGTCGGCCAGCTGGCCGACGGGCTCAGCTCCGTCGAACTGGCGATGTTCCAGATGCTGGAGAACCTGCCGATGGCGGCGATCACCAGCGGTATCGGCATCATCCTGGTGCTGGTCTTCTTCATCACCTCGTCCGACTCCGGCTCGCTCGTGATCGACGCGATCACGGCCGGCGGCAAGGTCGACGCGCCGGTGGTGCAGCGGATCTTCTGGGTCGTGATCGAAGGCGTCGTCGCGGCGGCGCTCCTGTTCGGCGGCGGCGCGGACGCGCTGGCGGCCCTGCAGGCAGCCGCGATCACGGTCGGTCTGCCCTTCACACTGGTCTTGCTGGTGATGTGCGTGTCGCTCTATCTGGGCCTCAAGCACGAGAAGGACTACGTCTCCGAACGCGCCTGACGGCCCGGACGAAGACGTCGCAACAGGACGCCCCCGCCGAGCGTTTCGGCGGGGGCGTTCTTTTTCTGACCGGAGCGTGAGCCTGGTCGAAAGAGCCTCGGGCTTCCGCGCGAGGCACGCCGGCGTCCCCTACTTGCTGGTCATCACCCAGACGCCCTGCCAGTCGTCCGGCGGGTTGGCGACCAGATGCTCGCAGCGTTCGACATAGATGCGCGACAGCCGGTCGTTTGGGTTGATCCGCTCGGCCTCGCGGAAGGCGCCGATCGCCTTCTGCCAATCGCCCTTGCGATAGCTCTCGACCCCGCTCTTGAAGTGGCCGAGCACCTCCATGACCTCGGGAAACTCGTCGGAATCGTAGAAGTCGAGCACCTCGTAGACGCCGACCGGGGCCGTCTTGCCCTTGACGATGACGCGGTCCACCTCGCGCATCCGGTAGACGCCCTTCAGCTTGCGATAGGTGAATTCCGAGATCAGCAGCTTCGCCGCATATTGCTTGCAGGCGGATTCCAGCCGGGCGGCGAGATTGACCCCGTCGCCGATCATGGTGAAGTCCATCCGCTTCTGCGAGCCGATATTGCCGGAGACGACGGTATCGGTGTTGAGGCCGATGCCGATCTCGACCGGCGGCTGGTCGCGCTTGGCGCGCTTCGCGTTCCAGGCCTTCAGCTCCTGCAGCATCTTGATCGAGCATCGGACCGCCCGGTCGGCATCGTCCTCGCCCGGCACCGGCACGCCGAAGCCCGCCATCATGGCGTCGCCGATGAACTTGTCGAGCATGCCGCCCTCATCCGAGAGGCAGTCGACCATGATGGTGAAATACTCGTTCAAGAGTTTCACCGTCCCCTGCGCGCCGAGCTGCTCGGTGATCGTGGTAAAGGAGCGCACGTCGGAGAACAGAACCGTCGCCTCGACCGCCTGACCGCCCAGGATGTCGGAGCCCTCGCCCATCAGCTTGTCGGCGAGGCCGGGGTCCATGTACCGCGACATGGTGGATTTCATGCGCTTTTCGCTGCTGATGTCCTCCAGCAGCAGCATGACGCCGAGCGACTGGCCGTCCTCGTCCTTGAGCGGCTGGGCGGTCAGATTGACCGACACACGTTCCTTGCCGATCGCCAGCTCGGCGTCGAGCGCGGATTCGGCCTCGCCCGTCTCATCGACGCGGGCGAGCCGCTCCATCACCCAACCGTTCTTGCCGGTGAAGAAATCGGCCGCCGGCTTGCCGATCAGGGTCTTCGCCTTGGTCTGCAGGATGCGCTCGCCGGCGGCGTTACAGGTGACGACGTTCATCTCGCCGTCGAGCGTCACCACGCCGTTCGACATGCTCTGCAGCATGCTCTCGTTGTAGTTCTTCATCTTGTGGACGTCGGCGAACAGCTTGGCGTTCTCCAGCGCGATGGAGATCTGCGCGGTGAAGGCCTTGAGGCGCTGCTCGTCCTCGCCGGTGAAGGGGCCGCCCTTCTTGTTTAGCGCCTGGGTGACGCCGATCACCTTGCCCTGCTTGTTGACCACCGGCACGCACAGGATGGAGCGCGTGAAATAACCCGTCTTCTTGTCGAAGGCCGGATTGAAGCGCAGATCGGCATAGGCATGCGGGATGTTGATCGAGGTGCCGCTCTGGAACACCGTCCCGGCGATGCCGAGATGGTTGGGCAGGCGGATCTCGATCGCGTCCAGCCCCTCGCCCACCTGGCTCCACAACTCGTCCGTCTTCTCGTCGTTGAGGAACAGGGTCGAGCGGTCGGCCTTCAGGATGCGCGTCGCCTCGCTCATCACCCGTTTCAGAAGCGAGTCCAGTTTGATCTCGGAGGTGATGTCCGCGACCATGTCGAGGAATTCCATCTCCTCGGCACGCACCTTCTTCATCCGCTCGACGAACTGCGTGCTTTGCAGCGCGACGGCGGCCTGCCCGGTCATCGCCTCGAGCAACGAGAGGTCGTCCTCGGTGAAGCGACCCTGCTTCTTGTTCAGCACCTGGGTGCAGCCGATCACCTCGCCCTTCACGGTCTTGACCGGTGCGCACAGGATGGAGCGGGTCTTGAATCCGGTCTTCTTGTCGATCGTGCCGTCGAAGCGTTCATCGCTGTAGGCGTCGTCGACGATCAGCCCCTGGCCGGTCTGGAAGACGTGACCGACGATGCCGGCATTGTTCATCACCCGGATCTCGCGCCGGTGCATGCCGGTCGCGACCCGGCTGAAGAGCTCGTTGGTCGTCGCGTCGTTGAGGAAGAGGGAACCGCGCTCCGCGCCCAGCTCCACCGTCGTGATCTCGACCAGCGTCTCCAGGATCTCGTCGACCGTCTCCATCGCGGCGACGCGACGCGAGATGGCGAGCAGCAGCTCGGACTGCTTCAGTTTCGCGTTCGCCGAATCCAGCGCCTTCTCGGCCGCCGCCGCCTTCTCGGCGTCGGTCTGCGCGCCCGGCCCTTCGGCCTGGTCGACCTCTCTGACGGTCTGCCGCGTCATCGCCTCACCCCATCCCGGTGGCCCGCAAGGGCCCCACCTGCCGCGCGCCGTCCGGGCCGGACGGACCGGGCCAACGGGCGCGACGTCACTCTAGCATGTTCTATCACGTCCGCGCCCGCGACACTTGCTTGAGCGGTCCGCCGCGGGTCAGCCGCCCTTCCCCTCCAGCGCCTCGCGCAGGGCGGCCGCGGTCTCGCGCAGCTGCTTGATCTCGCCTTCCCGATCGGCGACGGCGCGCTGAACCGCGGCATCCCGCCCGGCGGCGAGTTCCTCCATTTGCCCACGCAGGGCGGCCACCGCCTCCTTCAGCGTCTCGATCTCGCCGGCCGACTCGGAGCGGACGCGCTGCACCTCGGCGTCCTTGTCGGCAGCCGCCTGCTCGAGCGCCTCGCGCAGCGAGGCGACCGTCTCCTTCAACTGCTGGATCTCGCCCGCGGAGTCGGAGACGGCGCGCTGCACGGCGGCCTCCTTCTCCGCCTGCAGGCTCTCCAACTCGTCCCGCAGCGCCGCGACGGCATCCTTCAACTGCGCGATCTCGCCGGTTCCTTCGGCGCGCGCGGCCTGGACCGCGCTTTCCTTGTTGTGGGCCGCGGTCTCCAGCTCCTCGCGCAGGGCGGCGGCGGTGCCGCGCAGCTGTTGAATCTCGCCGGACCAACGCGCCGCCTCCTCCTGGACGCGGCGGTCGATCTCGAACGCTTCCTGATCGAGGTCCTTCTCAGCCCGTTTGCCGCCCATCGTGCCGCCTTCCTGTCCGCACCGCCCGTCGCTATCGGCCCGGCGCCATCCCAACGATAGAGAACCGGCGGGCGCCCGGGAAGCAGGAAGGCGCGGGCCCGATCCGGTCCGCGCAACCGGGTGCGGTCTATTCGTCCGGAACGAGATCGACGAAATCGCGCGGCCATCCGGCGCCTAGGTCGATGAAGGTCCGGTGCCTGGCATGGGTGTAGCGCAGGCGGTCGGACGGATCGGTCCACATCGGACTGCCGACCACGGTGTCCATCACCATCACGAAGCGCTCTTCCCCGTCGCCGCGGAGCGGCAGGCCGACCACCTCGCAATCCATCCCGCGCCCCGTGGCCGATATCTGCTGCAGGTCCAGGATCACGCCGCAGGGACGTGTCACCTGCTCCCGGAAGGAGCGCAGCACGTTCTCTCGCCGGTCGGCATGGGTGAACTGCAAATGGGACATGCCGATCGGATTGACGCTGAACCGCGCGCGGACATTCTGGCCGACGACGCGGAGGGTCGGCTCACCCTCCGCCGTCACCTGATAGAGGATCAGGTTGGCCATCGCACCGCCGATTTCCTCCACCGCGAAGTCCCGCTTGGTCGGCAGATCGACGTCCGAGCGCATCGGGCCGGTGACTTCGGCGTAGCGGGCAAGGAAAGTGCGCGATTCCTCCGCGCGGACCTCGCGCAAGGCGCCCGCCAGATCGGTCGCGTGCTCGCACAGGACCTGTCGCCATTTCATCGCGCGGGGCTCCCCCATAGACCGGGACGGGGGCGGTCGAGGATCGGTTGAACGGGCTGTATGGAGTGCACCCTTCCCGGCCGCAGTCTATTGCCTATCCTCCGGATCGTGAACCGTGGAGATGGCGCCGGCGGAACAGGCCTCGGCCCGGCGACCGCAACCGCGATCGCCGGCCCCGCGCTTGAAGAATGCCGATCGCCTCGCATACTGGGCGCGACCGAGCGGATGCGATGAAGGAAGCATGATGAGCGAGGCCAAGCTGGAGGCGGCGATCGGGGCGGAGATCCGCCGCCAGCGCAAGAAGCAGGACATGACCGTCGCGGGCTTGGCCGAGGCCGCCGGCCTGTCGCAGAGCATGCTTTCCAAGATCGAGACGGGCCAGACCAGCCCGTCGCTGACGACACTGGCCGCGGTGGCCGATGCGCTCGCCGTGCCGCTCTCCTCCTTCTTCAGCGCCAGCGAGCGCAGCCGCGACGTCTCCTTCGTGCCGGCGGGGGAGGGCATCCGCATCGACCGGCGCGGCACGCGGGTCGGGCACAGCTACCAGCTGCTGGGCCATTCGGTGCGCGGACCCTTGGAGGTCGACCCTTACCTGATCACGCTCGACGAAGGCTCCGAGCCCTATGACGAGTTCCGGCACAGCGGGATGGAGTTCATCCATGTGCTGCAGGGCCGCATGGTCTATCGCCATGGGGAGCGGACCTACACGCTGGGTCCCGGCGACAGCCTGTTCTTCGATGCGCTGTCGCCGCACGGGCCGGCGGAATTGCTGGAACTGCCGGCGATCTACCTCTCGATCATCTCGAACGCGTCGGGTGGGGCGGATGGCGGCGATTCATAAATTATTCCCTTGATTACTAGATAAGTCGCGTTATTCATGATGCGCACACTTTCTCGGAGGAGCAGCGCATCCATGTGCGGCATCGTCGGTCTCTATCTGAAGGATCCCGCGCTTCGCGGCCGGCTGGGCAGTTACTTCGGCCCGATGCTGGCCGAGATGACCGATCGCGGCCCGGACAGCGCGGGATTCGCCGTCTACCGCGACGACGAGGCGGCGGAGGCCAAGGCCTGTCTCTACGACCCGGACGAACGCTTCGATTGGGCGTCGGTGGCGGACGCGATGGCCGCCGATCTCGGCGTCGCGATCGCCTGGGACCGGCACTCGACCCACGCGGTGCTGCGCGGCAAGGCCAGTGCAGGCGCGATGCGCGATTGGCTGCTGCGCAACCGACCCGATGCGCGGGTGATGAGCACCGGCACCAGCCTCGAGATCTACAAGGAAATCGGCCTGCCGGCCGACGTGATGGACCGCTTCGGCGTGCCGCAGATGACCGGCAGCCACATGATCGGCCATACCCGCATGGCGACCGAAAGCGCGGTGACGACCGAGGGCGCGCATCCCTTCAACACCGGCGAGGATCTGTGCCTCGTCCATAACGGCAGCCTCTCCAACCATGAGAGCCTGAAGCGCAATCTCCGCCGCGAAGGACTGCATTTCCAGACGCAGAACGATTCCGAGGTCGCCGCCGGCTATCTCGCCTGGCGCCTCGGCCAGGGGGCGAGCCTGGACGAGGCCCTGGAAGCAGGCCTCAAGGATTTCGACGGCTTCTACACCTTCACGGTCGGTACGCGTACGGGCTTCGCCGTGATCCGCGACCCCATCGCCTGCAAGCCCGCCGTGCTGGCCGAGACCGACCAGTGGGTCGCGATGGCCTCCGAGTTCCGGGCGCTGGCCCGCCTGCCCGGCGTCGAGGACGCCACGGTCTGGGAGCCGAAGCCGGCCACGATCTACAGCTGGGGACAGGCATGAGCGCGACCGACACGCTGGCCACCGAACGGCTCGACCTGGCGGAGACCGATCTGCGACAGGTGAACCGCATCCTGCAGGGGCGCGACGGCGACCCGGCGTCGGCGTACGAGATCATCAACCCGCTCGGCGCGCACGCGCTGGCGGCCGGTCTGACCAAGCCGATCGCCGTCACGATCCGCGGCCATGTCGGCTATTACTGCGCGGGCATGAACCAGCAGGCGACCGTCATCATCGAGGGCAATGCCGGCGTCGGCGTCGCCGAAAACATGATGAGCGGGACCGTACGCGTACGCGGCGACGCCAGCCAGTCGGCCGGCGCGACGGCCCATGGCGGGCTGCTGGTGGTCGAAGGCAACGCGGCCTCGCGCTGCGGCATCTCGATGAAGGGCGCCGACATCGTCATCGGCGGCTCCGTCGGCCACAACAGCGCCTTCATGGCACAGGCGGGACATCTGGTGATCTGCGGGGACGCGGACGACGGTCTCGGCGATTCGATCTACGAGACGGTGATCTATCTGCGCGGGCAGGCGAAGGGCCTCGGCGCCGACTGCGTGGAGAAGGAGATGACAGCGGACCACCGCGAGACGCTCACCGATCTGCTCGCGCGCGCGGGCCTCGACGCGGACCCGGCCGATTTCCGGCGCTACGGCTCCGCCCGCCAGCTCTACAATTTTAGAATCGACAATCTCGGCGCCTATTGAGGATTGGGACTTCGATGGACACCAGCCACCTTCGCGAATCCGACCTCTTCGACCGGGCGACGATCCACGACATCCAGCGCGCGGCCTCGGAAGGCATCTACAAGATCCGCGGCTTCGGCGCGAAGCGGAAGGTGCCGCATTTCGACGATCTGGTGTTCCTCGGCGCCAGCGTCTCGCGCTATCCGCTGGAGGGCTATCGGGAGGCCTGCGGCACCGACGTGACGCTCGGCACCCGCCACGCCGAGAAACCGCTTACCATCGACATCCCGATCACCATCGCGGGCATGAGCTTCGGCTCGCTGTCCGCGCAGGCGAAGGAGGCGCTGGGGCGCGGCGCGTCCGAGGTCGGCACCAGCACGACCACCGGCGACGGCGGCATGACGCAGGAGGAGCGCGGGCATTCCACCAAGCTCGTCTATCAGTATCTGCCCAGCCGCTACGGCATGAACCCCGACGACCTGCGCCAGGCCGACGCGATCGAGGTGGTGGTCGGCCAGGGCGCCAAGCCCGGCGGCGGCGGCATGCTGCTGGGCCACAAGATCAGCGAGCGCGTCGCCGAGATGCGCACCCTGCCCAAGGACATCGACCAGCGCAGCGCCTGCCGCCATCCGGACTGGACCGGTCCCGACGACCTGGAGATCAAGATCCGCGAATTGCGCGAGATCACCGATTGGCAGGTGCCGATCTACGTCAAGGTCGGCGCGACGCGCACCTATTACGACACCATGCTGGCGGTGAAGTCGGGCGCGGACGTCGTCGTCGTCGACGGCATGCAGGGCGGCACGGGCGCCACCCAGGAATGCTTCATCGAACATGTCGGCATCCCGACGCTGCCGGCCGTGCGGCTGGCGGCCGAGGCGCTGCAGGAGCTGGGGCTGCACCGCACGGGCGTGCAGCTTATCGTCTCGGGCGGCATCCGCTCGGGCGCGGACGTGGCGAAGGCGATCGCGCTGGGGGCCGACGCGGTCTCGATCGGCACGGCGGCCCTGATCGCGCTCGGCGACAACCGGCCGGACCTGGCCGCCGAATACGAGAAGCTGGGCACCGCGCCCGGCTATTACGAGGATTGGCAGGCGGGCCGAGACCCGGCCGGCATCACGACGCAGGACCCGGAACTGTCGAAACGGCTCGACCCGCTGAAGGCCGGCCACCGGCTCGCGAACTATCTCAGGGTACTGACGTTGGAAGCCCAGACGCTGGCCCGGGCCTGCGGCAAGAGCCACGTGCACAATCTGGAGCCGGAGGATCTGCAGGCGCTGACCATCGAGGCGGCCGCCATGGCGAAGGTGCCGCTCGCCGGAACGGGCTGGGTGCCGGGACAGAACTTCTAGGAAGCCTTCCCCCTTGATGGGGGAAGGTTGGATGGGGGTGAGCGATCTCGACAGGGATCGCGCCGGCGCCAAGGCGCCGGGATGGTTCGCCCAAGCGCGCCTCATGGCGCGCCCACCCCCTCCCCGACCCTCCCCCATGAAGGGGGAGGGCGAGAAGGGTATTTCTCTCCCAAAAAGGGGAGGGCCGACAGGGACACGGGACCGCAGACGGACAGGGGGAGTTGGATCATGCCGAGCAAGCTGGAAGCCTTCGCGAAGAAGAACGGCGTCAAATATTTCCTGGTGAACTTCACCGACCTGAGCGGCATTCAGCGCTCCAAGCTGGTGCCGGCGCAGGCGATCGCGGACATGGAGGCGGACGGCGCGGGCTTCGCCGGCTTCGCCACCTATCTCGACATGACGCCGGCCTATCCGGACATGTTCGCCCTGCCCGACCCCGACAGCGTGATCCAGCTCCCCTGGAAGCCGGAGGTCGCTTGGGTCGCGAGCGACCTGATGATGGAAGGCGCGCCCGTCGACCAGGCGCCGCGCGTGGTACTGAAGCGCGTGCTGGAGGACGCGAAGTCCCAGGGCTACAGCTTCAAGACCGGCGTGGAGGCCGAGTTCCACCTGATCTCGCCGGAAGGCGACGCCATCTCCGACCCGGCCGATATCGCGGCCAAGCCCTGCTACGATCAGCAGGCGGTAATGCGGCGCTACGACGTGATCAGCGAGATCTGCGACGCGATGATCGGCCTCGGCTGGGCGCCCTATCAGAACGACCATGAGGACGCGAACGGCCAGTTCGAGATGAACTGGGACTATGCCGACGCGCTGGTGACGGCCGACCGCCACGCCTTCTTCAAGTTCATGGTGAAGTCGATCGCAGAGAAGCACGGGCTGCGCGCCACCTTCATGCCGAAGCCCTTCATGAGCCTGACCGGCAACGGCTGCCACATGCATCTCTCGCTCTGGGACAAGGCGGGTAAGACTTGCGTCTTCGCGGACAAGAAGGGCGAGCTCGGCCTGTCCCAGAAGGCCTACCATTTCCTGGGCGGCATGCTGGCGCACGCGCCGGCCTTGTGCGCGCTGACCAACCCGGTGGTCAACAGCTACAAGCGGATCAACGCGCCGGTCACCAACTCCGGCGCCACCTGGTCCCCCAACATGGTGAGCTATGGCGGCAACAACCGCACCCACATGGTGCGGATCCCCGACCCCGGCCGGTTCGAGCTGCGCCTGGCCGACGGCGCGGCCAACCCCTATCTGATGGCGGCCGGCATCCTGGCGGCCGGCCTCGACGGCATGGCGAAGAAGACCGATCCGGGCAAGCGCCTCGACCTCGACATGTACAGCGAGGGGCACAAGGCGAAGGGGGTCAAGCAGCTGCCGATCTATCTGCTCGACGCGATCCGCAACTTCGAGAAGAGCAAGCTGTTCCCGGCCGCGCTGGGCCGCGAATTCTGCGACGCCTACACCAAGATCAAGATGGACGAGTGGAACGCCTACTCCCGCGACCTCTCGGATTGGGAGCGGGCCAACACGCTGGATTGCTGAGGGGCGGCGCTCACCCGCAGCAACTATCGCCGAGCTGAATCGGTGGACAGGGCGTGTCGCCGTAGGAGCAGAAGACGCAGCAGTCGCCCTTCTTCGGCTTCAGCACTTCGCCGCAGCCCCGGCAGTCGTAGAACCACTGACAGGCGTCCGTCGGCATGGTCTCCTCGGCGACATGGCCGCAGAGCGGACAGGTTATCCGGGAGGTGATGATGACGCTGTTCGCGTTCGTCGCCATAGCGCATATCCCGTCAGCAGGAGGAACCCCAGCAGCGCCGGGAGCAGTACCATATCCAAATAGGCGGCCAGGGCGCCCAGTCCAAGAGCGCCCAGACCGACCAGAAGAATCGGGGTGAAGCAGCAGAGCGCGGCGATCGCGCTGCCGCAGATGCCGGTCACGAGAAGTCGATCGGCCATGGCCGAGCCTCCAAAATGTATCGCCGAGAAACGGGACGGCAGTCTCCCCTTCGCATCGATGCGATCGTCTGCATCGGCGCCGGATCACCCCTGCGGAGCTGACGGCGGATCATGGTGGCGAGATACTCCGGCGCCACGGTCGGCGGCAGGATGTGAGCGAGGCGACCGCCGCTGTCGAAAATATAGACGAAGCTGCCGTGGGCGAAGATCGGCGAACCGTCCGGCGCGGTGGCGACCGGCTTCGCGTCGATTTGGAACGGGGCGCGGGCCGCGGCCAGCGCCGCATCGCCGCCGGTGAGGCCGATCAACGCCGGATGCAGATCGCCCAGCGCCTTCGCCATGACGGCCGGCGTGTCGTTTGCCGGATCGACGGTGATGAAGAGCGGCGCGACATCCGCCGCCTTCGGCCCGAGCCGGTCGAGCGCGCCGGCGAGCCGCGGCAAGGCGACGGAACAGATCGCCTCGCAGCTGGCATAGCCGAAGAAGACGACCATCGCCCGACCGTCATAGTCGGCCTGCGTGCGCGCCGTGCCGGTATGGTCGATCAAATTGAAGCGCGGGCGGATGTCGAACGGGAACGGGGCGACAGCCGGTTCGGCCGGCGCGACCTGCTCGTTTCCGGTCGCGGACGTGCCTGCGGCGCGATGCGCCTCGTGCGCGGCCGCACCGCTCGCGGCGACCAAGCACGCGGCCAATGCGCAGGACGCCAGTCGGCCCATGGGTCAATAAGTCTCCGCGATGAACTTCGCGTCCGCCGCCGGGCCGAGGCCGAGATAGCCCTCTTCCTCGATTTGGCGAAGGACCCGCGGATCGCGACGGAACCAGGGGCCCTCGCCCTTCGCGTCGGGGTGCTTCTCGGCCCAGACCTTGGTCCAGCGGTTGGCCTTCTGCCAGTCGCCGCCCGCACCACGGATCCGCTGCACCTGGAAGAACTTGGCATCGGTCGGGGTGATCGTCGCGTCGCCGACCAAGAGGCCGTCGACCTCGATCCGGTCGCCGCAATGGGGCAGCAGGTCGGCGACCGCGCCGTTGAAGGCCGGCTGGCCGTTCTTGGAGACCAGGATCAGCCTGTCGTCGGCTTCGCGCAGGATGCCGAGCTGTCGCGTGCCGCCGCCGCAGTTCGCGGGGCAGTCGCCCGTCAGCTCGCACAGGATGTCGACCACGGTGCCGGCGAAGCGGGCCTTCTCCTCGCCGAGCAGGCCCCAGCTCTCGGCCTGGCTGCCCTCGGCGAAGGCGCCTTCCGCGCCCCCGTCCTGGGCCAACGCCGGCATCGCCAGCGCCGCCAGAAGGGCGAACGCGAGACAGCCGGCCGCCAGCATCGGGCGCAGGCAGGGCGGCGGGGCGGTTCGTTTCATCATCGTCATCATCGTCGGGGCGCCCTCGCTATTGCTTCGCCGAGTCGGGGATCGCGAAGGGGGGCGTCGTGCCGAAGATCTCGTGCGTCCTCTCGACGATCCCCTCGTCGGCCACCACGCGCTCGACGATCAGGTAGTTGATGCCGTCGCGCCGGTGCAGCGTGCCCTTGGCGGTCACCTGATGGGATTGGACGTTCAGCAGCGTGTCGTCGTCGGCGACCGCGTCGGTGCCTTCCCATTTCAGGACCATGTAGACCGTGCCGTCCTCGGCCAGTACGCCGACCGGGATGCCGCCCGCCGCGCACCACAAGGCGCAGGTGTGGTGGGCCGTGCCGCGCACCGCCTCGAGCGCGCCCATCACGCCGGAGAAATGGCACCAGGTGTCGATCACCTCGCCGGTGACCGTGACCGTCTCGCCCGTCTGGGCGGCCTGCGGCGCCGCGCCCGGCAGGAACGCCGCGCTCAGCGCCAGGAGGCCGATCGAAAGCCGTCGCAAATCCCGCATCGGGCCCATCCCTCATACCGTTCGACCTTCCGGCCGGGCGCAGCCCGGACGGTCTCCGAGCCTATCCCACCGACGGCGGTCCGTACCCTCACACTGGTACACGAAATCGTGCGCGGGCCGGCGGTCGGGGGCTTGCGCGAAATATCGTGCGCGGGCGCTCTAGCGCAGTGGTTCGCGACCGCACATATAACGGCGCGCGGCGAATGATTCGCCGCCTTTCCTCGGAGACGTCCCATGGCCATCCTCTTGGTCGCCCTCGGTCTCGTTCTCTCGTCTATCGCTCTCGTCTGGGGCTGGTTCCGCTTCAATCGCCAGGCCGTATCGGCCGCCGCGCCGCAAGGCGGCGAGATGTCGGGCATACTCTACGCGCTACTGGTGACGGCGCTCGTCTGCACCGGCACCGCCGCCGGCTTTCGCGCCGTGATGACCTTTGGCCTGGAGGGGCCCGCCTGGCTGCTGGCCGTCGCCGTCGTAGCGGCGGTGCCGTTCCTCTGGGTCGTGCTCGTCGCCAAGATGAGCAACGCGGCAGCGCGCCGGTCCGATGCGCCGAGCAACGAGAACCGGCCGCAGGATCCGGCGACGCCGCGCCCGGTGGCGGCGACGCGCAAGGCCGCCTAGGGGCCTCGGCCGGTATAGGACGGGTCTTTGCCGACCGCCCCCTTTATTGGGTTCGACACATCTTGATTGATGTTTGACCCATGAGATATCCTATTCCATACATCCTTAGGGCCGATGGAGAGGACGCCGTGATCACCGCCGCCCAGATGCGCGCAGCGCGCGCGCTCCTCGGCATCGATCAGAAGCGATTGGCCGAACTGTCGGGCCTCTCGCTGCCGACCATTCAACGCATGGAAGCCAGTTCTGGCACCGTGCGCGGCGTGGTCGACAGCCTGACCAAGGTCGTTCAGGCCCTCGACCGGGCCGGCGTCGAGCTGATCGGCGAGGATGCGGTCAGCAGCGCGGGCGGGCGCGGCGTTCGCCTGAAGCCGCCGTCCTGATCCGCCGACGAAACACCCGAGCGACGGCGACCGCCGACGACGCGCCGACGATCCCGCCGCAAGCCTGACGAAGGGCGGCACGCGATGACGATGACACGCCAGGCAGCCGGCGCGGCGCCGAACTTCGCCGACCTGTTCACGCCGAAACTCGTGACGGTCCTGCGCGAGGGCTATGGGTCGCGCCAACTCGGCGCGGATGCCGTCGCGGGATTGACCGTCGCCATCGTCGCGCTGCCGCTGTCGATGGCGATCGCGATCGCCTCGGGGGCCACGCCGGCGCAGGGCCTCTACACGGCGATCGTCGGCGGGTTCCTGGTGTCGCTGCTCGGCGGTTCGCGCTTCCAGATCGGCGGGCCGGCCGGCGCCTTCATCGTCCTCGTCGCCGCGACGGTCGCCCAGCACGGTATGGACGGGCTGATCCTGGCGACCTTCCTGTCCGGGCTGATGATGGCGGGCCTGGGGTTCCTGCGGCTGGGCACCTTCATCAAGTTCATCCCGTTCCCGGTGACGGTGGGGTTCACCGCCGGAATCGCGGTCATCATCGGCGCGAGCCAGATCAAGGATCTTCTCGGGCTCTCCCTGAGCCACGAGCCGGCCGACCTGCTGGAAAAGCTGCCGGCCCTGTGGGAGGCCCGGGCGAGCTTCACGCCCGAGGCCCTCGGCCTCTCGCTCGCGACGGCCGCGATCATGCTGGGGTTGCGGGCCTGGCGGCCGCGCTGGCCCGGCATGCTGATCGCCGTCGCCGCCGCCGCGGCGACGACCACCGTTCTGGCGCTCCCGGTCGAGACGATCGGCACCAAGTTCGGCGGTATCCCGTCGACCCTGCCGCACCCGGCCCTGCCCGACCTGTCCCCGACCCGGATCCTGGCGGTCCTGCCGTCGGCGATCTCGTTCACGCTGCTCGGCGCGATCGAATCCCTGCTCTCCGCCGTCGTCGCCGACGGCATGACCGGCCGCCGGCACCGATCGAACTGCGAGCTGATCGCGCAAGGGGCGGCGAATGTCGGCTCGGCGCTGTTCGGAGGTTTCTGCGTCACCGGCACGATCGCGCGGACCGCGACCAATGTGCGCTCCGGCGCGCATGGTCCGGTCGCGGGCATGCTGCATGCCGCCTTCCTGCTGCTGTTCATGCTGCTCGCCGCGCCGCTGGCGGCCTACATTCCGCTCGCCGCGCTCGCGGGCGTGCTCGTGATCGTCGCCTGGAACATGATCGAGAAGCCGGCCGTCGCGGTTCTGGTGCGATCCGGCGGGGGCGAGGCGACGGTGCTGGCGGCGACCGTTCTGCTGACGATCTTCCGGGACCTGACGGAGGCGATCGTCGTCGGCATCGCGCTGGGCTCGGTGCTCTTCATCCATCGGATGAGCCGCGCGACGGCCGTCGCCCGGGATGTCCCGCTCGTCGGCCGCGACGAAGCGGATAGGGCGCGGCCCCGCACCGCCTATGACGAGGGCGCGGCCGCGAACCCGGAGGTGGTGATCTACCGGATCACGGGCGCGCTGTTCTTCGGCGCGAGCGCCTCGATCGGCTCGGTGCTCGAGCGCATCCAGGACGGTCACAAGGCGCTGATCGTGGATTTCTCGGCGGTGCCGTTCCTCGATTCCTCGGGCGCCAACATGATCGAGGGGCTCGCCCACACGGCGCATCGCCGCGGCGTCACGCTCTGGCTGACCGGCGCCAGTCGGGACATCCGCCGCGTCTTCCTGACCCACGGGCTCAAGAAGCCGCTCGTGCGATACGCCGCGACGGTCGAGGATGCGGTCTCGTCCGCGGCCGCGGCACGGTGACGCCAAGCGCCCGCTTGCGATCGGGCTCCCAACGAAAAAACGCCCTAGCGAGGCTATCGCTAAGGCGTTGATTTGATTGGTTGCGGGGGCACGCTGCCATCCGGACGCTACAGAGGGACCGCGCTTCAAGCTGACGGGCTGAGGCCCGCGCTTTTCAGGGCCGCCTACTCCTCGAAGAAGGACTGCTGAACGCCGTTCAGCTGCCAAGCCCGACCTGGCGGGCCGACCACGATCAGCTCCGGCGCGCGAACCGTCTCACCCTTCGCCACGGTGTAGGTGGCCGTCACCGGATGGAAGTCCATGCCCTCGAAGATTTCGCGCACCAGGGGGGTATCGTTGATCGAGAGGACGAACCGCCCGCGGAGGGTTCGAAGCCGCTCCGCGATGACCGCGAAATCGGAGCGGTCAAAGACGCCGGCGCCATAGTCTGCCTCGCCGCCCAAGTAGGGTGGATCGAGGTAGAAAAGGGTCTCCTCCCCGTCGTATCGATCGAAAATATCGCCGTAGGGAAGGGCCTCTATCACCACGCGGTCGAGCCGCTCATGCGCGGCCTCGAGTAGTGGCTCCAAGCGGCTGAGGCTGAAACCGCTGAAGGAGTGTCGGTCCACCCCGAAGGATCGGCCGGCCGCCTTACCACCAAAGCTGCAGGCCTGCAGGTAGAGGAAACGGGCAGCGCGTTCGATATCCGTGAGTGTGGACGGATCAACGGCCGAAAGCCGCTCAAACTCCGCGCGCGTCGTGATCTGAAAGCGAAGGTGATCGAGGAAAGGCTGATAGTGCCGCTGCAGGATCCGGAAGAAGGTCGCGACGTCGCGATTGACGTCGTTCACGACTTCCACCTTTGGCTCGAAACGGCGGGAGAAGAAGAGCCCTCCCATGCCGACGAACGGCTCGACGTAGCAGCGGTGTGGCACGGCCTCGATGAAGGGAAGGATCTTCGGGGCGAGCTTCCGTTTCCCGCCAAGGTAGGCGACCACGGGCGGAATCGGACGGATCGGACGCATAGACTCCATGGGTTGCATCTGCTCTATTTCATCGCCCATCGATGGGAGGCGGGGCGAACGCCGTTCGCGGGCGCGGCAACGCACGCGAGCGGCCTAAGCGAGGGTGGCACCCCCTCGGCTCGGGGCGTTCACGCGCCCCGGCCCCCGCCGGCATTCAGCGGCGGAGGTATCAGGAATGAGCATTTCGAATGCGGAGAACAGCGTGCGGCGGGCGAAAAGCGCCGCCAGCAGTACGTTTGAAAGCGAGATCGCAAAGGCCGTCGAGGAACTCGTGCGCGAGGTGAAGCGCCTTAAGCAGGAGGTCCAAACCCTCAAGTGACCGACGCCCTCTCGCCCGAGGATCTCGCCCAGCTCCGCCGGTTCGGGGAGCACTTCCGCGTCTGCCTGGCGCCGGACGATTGGCTGCGGGTGCGGGCGCTGCACCAGGCCGGCTATCTCGAGCGGCACAAGCAGCCGAACCCGAAACCGCCGCTCTACCGCCTGTCGGAGGCCGGCTGGGCCGCGATCGGGGAGAGCAGCTCGCCATAGCGCCGCACGCGGTGCGTCTTGAAGGGCGTTTGCCCCTCGGCCAGCGCCAGCAGGACCCAGCGCGCCATGTGGCCGATCTGCACGACGCTCGACGGGCTGGTCCGGATCCGCTTCGCCGGGTCGATGTAGAAGAGCTGGCCCGCATGGCGATAGCCCATCGCCAGGAACGGCACCCACGGCACCGGATCGCCCGCGGCCGCGACGCGGTAGACCGGCGGATCCGTCGGCCGCCAGACCGTCACCTCCGCCCGGCCGAGGCGCGGCGCCCCGAAGCTGTAGACGGCGGCGACGTCGACGCCGTCGGCCGCCAGCTTGAGGCCCGCCAGCACGGCGAGCGCGCCGCCCAGGCTGTGCCCGCAGACGATCAGCGGCCGGCCCGCCCCACCGAGACCGGGCGTGACGCCCGTGTCGGTCAGCAGGTCCCGGGTCTTCGCCTCAACCTGTCCCCAGGCGCGGGTGAAGCCGCGATGCGCGCCGTCGCGGGTCATGCGGGCGTCGATGTCGGTCAGAATGTCGCGCCCGTCGAGCTCCGTTCCCCGAAAGGCGAGGATCGCGGCCGGACCGCATCCGACCACGATCGCCTGCGTCCCGCCGGCGTCGAGCGTGCCCAGCAGATGGTGCCCGTCGAAGGCCAGATCGGCGCGCATGTCCGCGAGGTCGGACGTCGAGCGCTCGAAGGGCCGATAGGCGATCGCCGAGAGCGTCGCGCACAGGCGCGCGGTCTCGAGCGTGAAGGCGTCACTCCGTCCCATAGCCGCAGAACCTCTTCCAGGCGGCGAACTTCGCCGGGTGGGGACCGTAGAGCCGATGCACCGCGCCGACGCTCGCCGCCTGGCAGAGCGCCCATTCCGTGCTTTCGAGGGACGCGTCCGCCGCCGCGGCCGCGTGATCGGCCACCTCGGCGCGCACGCCCGCGCAGGCCGCGAGGGCCGGCGCGAGCGCGAGCGCGAGGAAGAGCGCGAGAAGGCGGGCGCGGCTCATGTCGCCCCCTGCCCCACCTCGGCCCGGCCCTTCCAGTCCAGCCAGGCGGCGCGCTCGATCCGGATCGGCGCGCCGGACGGGTTGATCGGCGCGAAGCACCCCGCCCGGTAGGTCACGACGATGACGGATTGGGAGCGCGCGTTGCCCGACCAGATGTCGAACCGGTCCGCCTCGCAGCCCGACGGCGGCGGCGCCGCGTTGTAGACGTCCATCAGCGCGCGCGCCTCCTCGCCGTCGACGGTCTCCTCGATCGCCAGCGCCGCGTCGTATTTCCGCATGGCGTAGGCGATGAGCGCGGGCGGGCGACAGCCATCGGGCACCAGATCAGCCCCGTTGCCGTTGGCGAGCCACAGGCGCGCCGACGCGCTCGGGTCTCCGCCGTTGCCAAGACGCGCCGGCGACGGCACGCTTCCGTCGGGCGCGCCCCGGTCGTCGCGGGCGTTAGGACGGTCGGACGGGGCTAACCCCTCGGGCAGGCTGTCGCCGGGGTCGCCCACCATCGCAAGACCGCCGCCCCTCTCCGGATCGGCTTTCGCCTGCGGGGTGGCCTGCGGGGTGGCCTGCGGGGTGGCCGGCAAGGTCAGCGCCGGGTCGCCCTGGCAGTGGATCGCCAGCGTGCCGGCGGTCGTGTGCCGGTCGAGGCGATCGCGCAGCCGCTCGCGAATGGCGGCCGGCACGCTGGCGCAGTAGCGGTCGACCGCCTCGCCGGCATTGCCGAGCGTCGCGTCGTCGACGGCGCCGCCGACCTCGGAGACCTTCTCGAGGAAGCCGTCCGGCGCCAGGTTCAAGAGCTCGCCGATCGTCTGGGGCGAACAGGCGCCCAGCGCGAGCGTCGCCGCGAACAGGCACGCGCTGAAACCCATGCGAATGGCACGTTTCATCGTCTCACTCCTCATTTTCGGGATTGGCCGGGATCCGCCCGGCCGGCCGGTCAGGCGTCGAGATCGACGCCCCAGAACTGCTCGACGACGCGCGCGCGCATCCAGCCGAAGAGGAAGTCCTCGTCCTTCTGCCGGCGGCGCGTCACGTCGCGGCAGAAGCACGCCTGGTCGCTGTTGAGGCCGCCCAGCAGCACGGCCACGCCCTCCTTGCCGCGCAGCGCCAGGAAGGCATCCAGCGCGGAGAGCGTGCGCGGGCCGATCTTCCCGTCCGGCTTCAGATCCGGGTAGTCGCGGCCCTGGCGGTTGAGCGCCGAGAGCCACTCCTGCAGCCAGACCGAGGGCCAGAAGGGCCCGTGAAGCACGCCGCTGTCGAAGAGCTCATAGGCGATCTGGCCGTCGCGATCGGCGACGGCGCCGAACCCGGGCTCGGTCCAGTAGGTCTCGCGGTAGATCCGCACCGCCTCGGCCCGCGGCAGGTCGCGCATCGGGCCGTCATAGCCGTGCGCGCGGGCGGTCGCTTGCGTGATGCCGAATTTCGTCGCCCCGCCGCTGTCGCGCGGATCGTCGACGAAGCCGCCCTCGATCTCGATCAGGTGGTCGATCGCGCGGCGGACGGATGCGGGCGTCTGGTCGGCCATGACGGGCCCTCCGGAAAAGAACGAGCCCCCGGCCGAGGCGAACTCGGGCCGGGGGCTCTTGCGTTGCGGGCGGCGGGCGAACCCTACGGGCCGGGCGGCGAGCCCGGGCCGTCCCTCAAAAGGTGTTGGGGGCCTCGCGAGCCGTACCAGACCGCCCTTCGGGTATTCTCAGGAGCGGCCGCCGGAGCGGGCCGCGATGACCTTGGCGAGGATCTCCTCGATCCCGCGCGGGCCGAGATAGGCGAGGAAGACGACGGCCGCGTCGCGCGGATAGCCGTCGAGGCCGACATAGTCCGAGACCCCCGCCGCGATGAAGCCCATGCCGATCGCGACCGGCATCTCCCATAGCAGCGCCAGCGACAGGAAGGTGCGGTTCTTCCGCTGCACCTCGAGCGAGTGCCACATCAACCGACCCACGATCGCCAGGATCGCCGTCCAGACGGCCCCCTGCACGGCCTGGGTCAGCTCATGGGGAAACTTGTCCCACATTCCGCCTCTCCTGCTCGCCTTTCCTCGGGCGCGAACGGCGTTCGCGGGCGCGGTCAGCTCGGCGCCGGCCAGGCGAGGCCGTCGAGCACCGCCTGGATCGCCGCCTCGTCGGCGGCCGCGTCGACCGCCTGCTTGGCGGAGAGGCGCGTCGCCTCGATCGCGGCGGCGACCGGGACCCAGAGGTCCCGCTGCGCCAACACGGCGCTCGCCACGGCCGCGATATCGACCGCCTCGTCGCCCGTATCGGGCGCGGTGATCCCCACCTCGGCCGCGAGCAGCGGATAGTCGGCCGCCGCCGGCGACGGGTCGGCCGCGGCCGCATCCGCCTCCTGCCCCTTGCGCTCATAGACCATCGCCTGGCCGGAGCCGGCGGTGATGAAGCGCAGGCGCGCCACCTCGGCCGCCGCATCGATCTCGCGCTTCGCCTCGGTGACGGCCAAGCCGAGCACCTCGGCCTCGCACTCGGCCAGGGTCGGCGGCGTGTCGCCCTGCCGCCAGTCGAGCGCCGCGTACTGATCGGCCATGCTGTCGCCGGGCGAAACGCCTTCCAGCGCCCAGGCAGCGCCCGGGCGAAGATGCTGAAGAACCGCAGCTAGATCATTCATCGATCACCTCCCACAGGTGCATCTGGGTTTGGACGCCGGTGTAGCTGGTGGACGGCGCGGACGTGGTGTCCTGCGTATGGGGTCGGCCGAGGTGGAAGGCGTTGCCGTTCTCGTTTCCGGCGAACAGCGTCATGGTGTCCCCGGCGCCAGCCGCCGGCAGGTTGGCCGTGATCTTCTTCGAGAGGGCGAAGTTGGAAACGTTCCGAATGAACGACGTGCCGCCCGAGGACATTGCCGCGCCGTACCCCTGCTGCGCATCGGCCCCGCCGGTGTTGGTGGCGATATCGAAGAGCATGCCGTTCTTCGAGCCACTGTCCTGGAAGCCGACGACGCCGTGCGCCCAGGCCAGGAAGTAGCTGTTCGGGTTGAGGCGCGTGAACCCCATCGCGAGCCCGGTCGATTGCCAGGGGCCGCCGGAGTAGGAGGCGGGGCTGATGCTGGTATGGAGCATCTGCAGGACGCGTTGCTTCGCCCGCCGCCGGACCGGAAGCACGAGCCAGGTGTTGCCCGGCCGGCGAACGAACGTCCACACTTCGCCGTAGAGGCTCAAGTTGCCGGGAATGGTGAAGTTGGCCCCCGCCACGGCGCCGTCGAGGGTCTGGAAGGTATCGGTGCCGTTCTGGGCGCTCACCACAACGTCGTTGCCCGTTTGAGAGGCGACGGTGACGTTCCAGCCGTCCGATAGGCCACCGGCGTTCGGCGTGGTTATCGCCGTCGCCCCGCTCTGAACCTCGACGATGCTGCCAGAGTCGGTCGCGGCGAGCAGAGTGTTCGCCGTGACGATCTTGTAGCGCTTGCTGAGGATGCCCTGCGCCGGGTTGAGCAGGCCCGTCATCGCCTCCGAGCCGTCCTTCGGCAGGTAGTCGCCCGCCGGCACGGCCGCCGCGATCAACGCGTCGATCGCCTGATCGAGCTGCGTCAGGTCGCCAGCGTCCGGCGTGATCCCGCCGGCGGCGAGAACCGCCAGGATCTCCGCCTGCACATGGTTGAACACGTCGGCCGGCGGGATCGAGCCCTCGGTGCCGGTCGCCGGGTCGCCATTGACGTAGGGACGATCCGGGTCGCCCTGGTCGCCGTTAATCGGGGGGATGTAGTCCATCGGGTCAGGCTCCCTCGTAGCTCAAGGTCAGGGCGCTGTGCGCGGGCTTGAGGCGCGCCAGCAGGCATTCGAGATCCTCGGCACGGCGGATCATGGTCAGCGCGTGCACGCCGGCCTGGCCCTCGCCGCAGCGGAAATGCGTCACGCGCGCCTCCGTCACCCGCACGCTCCAGCGGTAGCGGATCGCGGGCGGGGCGATCTCGTCGGTCTCCCCGCAGCCGGAGAGCCCGCAGGTGAAGGGGCGGCGCTCCTCGATCACGACCGGATAGCCGAGGCGATCGGCGATCCCCTCGAAGTAGGCGATCGACTGCCCGCCGCGCGCGGCGAGCCGCTGCACCAGATCGGCGCGGCGCTCCTCGATCGTCGCGTCGACCGGCGCGCACGGGTCCGGCAGGCCGGCCATGCGCTCCCATTCGGGCAGCAGCTCGAAGGTGGCGGCCGGGTCCGATTCCCCGTGCAGCAGGTCGAGCGCGCGATCGTGATGCCGCGCCATCGCATCGGCGATCGCGCCGTAGAAGCGCGCGACCACGCTGGTCCGGTCGCCGGTCGGCCAGGCCAGGCCGCGCGGCAACAGCGCCAGGATGGCCCGCAGGAACGCGTCCGCCGAGAGGCGATAGGGCCGCTCAGACATAGCTCACCACTCCCAACACAGGCAGCTCGGCCGCGGCGGGCGCGACGTCGGCCGCCGGCGCCTGGATCGCGTGGCTGTTCTCGCCCGTCGCCAGCGAGACCGCCTCCCAGATCTTCGAGCGCGGCAGGACCGCGCCCAGATCCGACTCGCGCCGGAACAGGTCGGCCAGCTCGAGCTCGATCGCGGCCCGCACCTTGGCGGTGTCCGGCACGAGATCGGCGATCGTGATATCGACCGCGAGCGGCGTCGGCGCGAAGACCGTCAAATCGGCCGTCACCGGCCGCAGCGGGTCGACATGCGCCTGCACCGCGTCGACCAGGGCCGCCGGCGGGATCGGCCCGTCGGGATCCTCGTCGGCCGCGATCGCGAGCCCGATTGTGCCGACGCCCGTCCAGTTGGCGAGCGGCCAGGCGCGGGTGACGCCCTCGACCTCCAAGGCCCAGGCCTCGTAGTCGCGCTTTGCCCCGCCATGCGGCGGCGCCTGGATCCGGGCCAGCGTGCGCGCGCGCAAAAGCGCGTCGGCCTCCGCGTCGGCGCCGCCGGCGAGGCCCGTGCCGTCGCCCGCATCGGCGACCGTCGCCTCGGCGTCGACGCCGGCGAGCGCCGCCTCGAACTGGTAGGCGGTGGCGATATCGGCATTGCCCGCCGCGCCGGCCGTCACCGCGCGGACGGATAGCGCGGCCGTGCCGCCGGCGATCGTCGCGTCGGCCGTCGTCTCGACCCGCGCGCCGTCGGCGCGGGCCAGGATCGCGCCCGCCGGGATCGTCGCGCCGTTGGTGCCGGTCGCGGTCAAGGTGCCGGTCGCCCGGCCGGCCGGCTTCCTCGCGATGCCCCAGATCCGGGCGTGCCGGACCAGGAACTCGGCCTCGGCCGTGTCGACGAAGATCTGCCCCTGCAGCCAGCGCAGGAAATCGTACTGGCCATGCAGCAGGCCGGCGAAGGTCTCGGCCGTCACGGCCAGATTGGAACGGCGCAGGATCTCCGTCTCCGGGAAATGCGCGCGGAGGTCGGAAAGCGCCGCGTCCCGCAAGTCCTTCAGCTTCGGCATTTGCCAGGGCATGCGCCTTACCTCCCTTGCCCGGAACCGGCCGCCAGGGCCTGCCAGAGCAGGCCGAAGCGGTTATCGAACAGCGTTCGGCCGTCCTTCGAGACCACGACCCGAAGGTCGAGCCGGTCCGGCGGGACGATCACGGCCTCGATCGCGACCGCGTCGGCGACGCCGTCCTCGAGCATCCAGTCGAGCGCCTCGCGCGCATAGTCGCGGGCGCGCAGGCGCACCGCCTCGGTCAGCTTCTCGCGGTGCAGCAGCCACAGGCGCGAGCCCTGGCGGTCGGCCTGGTCGCGCCGGAACAGGTCCGACCAGACGCCGCGACGGTCGGTCGTGCCGTCCGGGATCCGGTCCGACGGCTCCGCCAGCCGGTCGGTGAAGAGCGAGAGGATCACCGCCGAGGCGAGCCCCTCCTCCTCGAGCAGGCCGCCGGCGTCGAGCCGCCAGTCGCCCGACAGCTGGGCGACGTCCCAGACCATCGCGAAATCGCCCATGTGGCCCCCCTACCCGCTCGACGGGTGATCGCTCGGCAGGTCCGGCTGGTCGATCGCCAGATCGTTCGCCGTCTCGCTCGCGCCCAGCACGTAGCGGTCGAGCTCGTAGTCGGCCCCGCCCAGGTGCGAACGCCGTTCGCCCTTGCCGTAAACTTCGGTCTGCACGCTCGTCTCGCCGCGGATCTCCACCTGGTCGGCCGCGATCCGCGCGACGCCGTCTGTCTCGATCAGCACATTCTGGCCGCTGAGATGCAGCCCCTCGCGCCCCAGCTTCACGAACTGGCCGAGATCGTCGTAGAGCGCGACCTCGCCCGACGACAGCGCGAGGCGATAGCGCCGATCGTCGATCCGGATCGCGACCAGGTGCGCCCGGTCGCCGCCGACCGCGCCGGCCAGCGCCTCCGCGCCGGCCAGCGGGTGGCTGGTGAAGCCGTAATCCTGGAACCGCTGCACACGGCCCTTGGCCTCGCCGTGCAACAGGTCGAGCGTCACCAGCTGCAGCCCGCCATCGTCGGCGGCCGCGCGCAGGATGCCGCGCACCAGCATGCCGGCGACGCGCCGCTTGACCGCCTGCAGGGTCGCCAGCATGCCGCTCGCGCTCATGATCCGCTCCCGCGATCGTCGCCGATCGGCTTCACGTCGAGACCCGCCCAGGGATCCGCCTCCGCCGTCGCCGTCGGATCGGGCGTCAGCGCCGAAGGCGGCGTCAGGCTCAACCCCGTGCGCGTGCCCGACGCGTCGCGCGTGAAGCGCACGCCCGCGATCAGCAGATCGCGGTCGAGGCCGAGCCAGTCGCTCGTCACCCGCGCCGTCTGATTGACCCGCCAGAGCCGCCCGTCCGGCTGGCGCCAGCCCTTCACCACCGCCTTGACCTGGATCCCGCGGCCGGCGCGCACCGCGCGCTCCCACCGCGCGCGCGTGCCCGCGGTCGCCGTGTCCATGCTCGCCTCGCCCGCGATCAGCAGCGGGCGGTAGCGCGGCACGGCGCCGTCCGCCGCGCGCGCCTCGACGCCGGCCGCCTCGGCCGGGTCCAGCCCCTCGAAGCTCGGCTGCTGCGCGCGCACCACGATCGGGCTGAAGCGCCCGCCCATGTCGAAATCCGCCTCCGCCTCCAACAGGCCCTCGCCCTGGACCAGCGGGGCGGCACGGCCGCCGGAGCCGGCCCGGCCGATCACCAGCCGGCCGCGCTCATCGTCCCAGACGGTCGCGCCGGCCTGCGCCGCGAGCCGGCCGAGGATCTCCGCCACCTTCTCGCCCGGCGTGATCTGCACGTCGGCGATCGGCCCGCCCAGGCCGCCGGCCGTCACCACCTCGACCCCGAAGGGCCGGGCCAGCGCGCGGGCGATCGCGGCGAGGCCGTAGCCGCTGAACTGTCCGCCCGGCACCATCGCCGAGCAGTCCGCCAGGTCGCCCGTCATCGAGACGCCCGAGATCGCGACCGAATGCGACCCACTGCCGAAGCGCGGGCGATAGCCGTCGACATAGCCGGTGATGACCGGATCCGGCCCCAGGGCCACCCTGCAGGCCGCGCCCGGGCGGATGCGCCGCAGCGCCTCGCCGTCGCGCCAGCGCTCCGAGACCGCGATCGCGAAGGTCGCCGCCTCGGCCGTCATGTCGCGCGCGACCTCGATCGCGGTCCAGTCGGTGTAGGTCCGCCCGTCGACGGTGAGCGTCAGCTCTTCCATGGCAGCGTTTCCCCGATCGGCGCCTCGCCGGTCGTATCGGCCGGCGCCGTGTCCGGCGCCTCGGCGTCCGGGTCGGTCCAGCCGCCGCCGGCCCCGCTCGGCCGGCTCAGGACCTGGCCCTCGGCCGGGTGGAACAGCGGATGCCAATGCGGCGCGTCCGCCAGGATCTCCGGCGCTTCCTCCGCCGCGCCCCACAGCCTTTGCGCCATCGTCAGCACCGGCCCGTCCGGCGCCGCGATGCCGACCAGGCGCGGCAGGTCCGCGCCGCGCGTCGACAGATCGTCGGCGACCCGCGAGGCGACCTTGCGCAGCGCGCTCACGACCTCGCGCTCGCCCCCGTCGGCGGCGACGTCGATCTCGCCCAGGATCCCGTCCAGCAGGCCGGAGCGCAGATCCTGCGCTTGCGCGAAGGACCGGAACTGCCGCGACGCGACCGCCTTGACCCGGGCGAACAGGCCGGTGCGCCGCATGAAGGCGGCGCCGGCGGCCGCGTTCTCCGCCGCCAGAAGGCGGATCGGCGTCGCCAGCGGCGCGGCCTTGCCGACCAGGTCGCCGACGCCGGCGAAGACCTGCTCGACCTCGCCCGCGATATCCGCGGCGAAGGGGATCTCGTCGACCGCGCCGAGGATCCCCCCGCCCAGATCCGCGACCGACAGGCTGTCGAGCGCCGTCTCCGCGAAGGGCGCGAAGCTCTCCGCCGCCGACCACCAGTCGCCCGTGCGATAGGCGTCGTAGGCGTCCAGGATCGTCTCCGCCCCTTCCGCGATCGAAAGCCCGCTTTCCTCGACGGCCCAATCGGGCATGCCGTCGACCCGCATGTCGCGGTTCAGCTGGTTGAAGCTCGCGACGCCGAGCTCGTCCGCCGCCGCGACCGACAGGGCGGCCGTGTCCGCGCGCGCCGACGGGCCCGAGGCGCGCCGCGGCGCGACGTGGAAGTCGGCCGTAAAGCGCCAGACATTGGCGTCGTACTGCTCGACCACCGCGCCGATCTGGCCCCACATCCGCCCGGTGCGCGGATGGACGAGCTCGCCCGGCCCGCGCGCGTTCAACGCCTCGCGCAGCCGATCGGCCGGCCCGTCCCCGTCGGTGACGAGAACCAGCCCGCGGATCTTCACGATGCGCGCGGCCGGGCCCAGATCCTCCGGATCGCTCGCCCGCGTGCCGCCCGGATAGTCGTGCACCGCGACGCGGCGGCCGGCGTTCTCCTCCGGGTCCTGGCGCTGCTCCACCACGAAGGGCACGCCGCGGAACGAGGCAGGCTGCACGTCGTCGCGCCAGGCCATGACCGCCCTCCCCTTTCACGTCGCCCGAGCGAAGCGGTTGAAACCGCCGATCAGTTGAGGCCGCCGGCGAGGTTGTAGCCCTGGATCCGGCGCGAGCCCTGCGGCGCCTCGACCCCGCCCTCGACCTCGACGTCGCGGCCGGTGATGTTGAGGGTCACGATCACGTCGCCCAGCGACGACGCGCCCGACGCGGCCCCGTTCCGCGCGGCGCCCGCCCGTGCCGCGCGGCCGACCAGGCTCTCCCGCCCGGCCTCGTCGGGAGACGGCCCGTCGCCAGCCTCATCGCGCGGGCGCGCGGCCAAGGCCGGATGCGGGTTCGCGCGCGGGCCGGCGGGCGGCCGGCGGCCGCCCTCGCCTTCCTCCTCGTCGTCGTCGCCGCCGAAGAAGCCCATCACACCCGAGACGACACCGGTCACGCTCTCGACAACCGACGTCACGTCCCCGATCACCGCGCGGGCGGTTTCCGCGATCCCCTCGAATATCCCGTCCCAGAAGGACGCGAAGCCGGAGAGCATGTCCTTCAGGCCGCCGAACGCGCGCTCGAAATCGAGCGTCAGGATGCCCGCGATCAGGTCGTAGGCGCCCTGGAAATATTGGACGATCGAGCCCCACATCTCCCCGAACCACGCCGCGACGCCGTCCCAATTGCGGATCAGCAGCGAGGCGGCGTAGGCGATGCCGGTGATCGCGAGGCCAATCGGGCTCGCCAACATCAGCTTGCCGAGGATCGCGATCTCCTTGCCGACGCCGATGAAGCTCATGATGAGCGGCCCGTTCATGACCGCGACAACCGCCAGGGCGGCATTCTCCCAGCCGCCCATCCACTCCGCCAGATTGGCGACGCCCGTGCCGATATTACCCACCGTGTCGGCGAAACCGGCCCAGTCGAAACTCTCGAGCGAAGCGGCGATGTTGCGCACGACCTTGCCGACCTCGGTCGCCACCACCTCTCGATTGGCCGCGATCCAGCCCGAGAGCTTATCGATCAGCGGCCCCAAGGTCGGCAGGAGCTCCCGGCCGATCGCGAAGGCGACCCCCTGCACGGCGGCGGCCAGGTTGGTCTGTTTGTCGGCGAACGCTTCGGCCGCCTTGCCATCCTCGTCGCTGAGCGAGATGCCGAGCTCGCGCGCCGCCTTGCGCAGCGCGACCATCGAATCCTCGCCCTGGGAAAGGGCGTCCACCATTCGAACGCCCATCTCCTCGCCGAAAGCCTGGGTCGCGATCAGGGTGCGCATCGCCGGATCTTCGTTCGCCTCGAAGGCGGCGGCGAGATCCAGCAGCACCGCGTCCATCGATCGCGTGTTGCCTTGGGCATCCCGCATCTGGATGTTGAGCCTTTGCAGGAGCGAGGCGAACTTCTCGTTTTCCCCGCCCGCCGCGCGCGCCAGGCGCGAGGACAGCGCGCGCTGCGCCGTCGCCCATTCCTCCGTCTTGAGGCCGTTGCGCTCGGCCCAGTAGTTCAGCTCGGTATAGGCCGAGGTCGACATATTGAGCTGCCGCGCGGTCTTCGCCGCCTGGTCGCCCAGCCGAACGAAATCCTGCACGGACTTGTTGACCGCCAGGCCGCCGGCGAGACCCGAGAGGGCGCCGAGCGGTGCCAGAACGCGTCCCACCCCGCGCGCCGCGTTGACGCTCGCGACGCCGATCGCGTTCATCTGACCGGCGATCCGCTTGACGCCGCCCAGGCTGCGCCCGACCGCCCGGGCGACGCCCGACACGCGGTTGACCCCCGAAAAGACGTAACGGATCTGACGCGATTCGGTCCGGCTCATCGTCGGCTCCTATCGGTTGGCGCTCGCGGCCCTTTCGGCCTCGACCTCATCGGCGATGCGGGTCGCATGGGCCTCGTATCGCGCGAGGTCTCCGAGCGGCAGGTCGAGAACCGCCTCCGGGCTCAGTCGCCAGACCCAGGCGACGTCGAAGCATCGCCGCTCGACGGAGCTGCGGTCGGCGCCTCCTCGCCGAAAAAAGGCAGAACCGCCTCCTGGCACCGCATCCAGTCCCCGACGCTGAGCTCGTCGAGGGTGGCCAAGGAGTGGTCGGAGAGCCGGGCGACCATCGCCGCCATGGACTGGGCGTCGACGCGGAACGTACCGTCGGCGCTGAAGATCAACGGTACGCCGGCTTCGCGCACGTCCCGGCCGGTCGGCTCGCGCAGCTTGATTTCGTGGATCTCGGTCTTGCCGACCGTGACGCCCGACTTCAGCGGCACGGTGATCGTCTTGTCGTCGCGGGCCATGGCGTCAGTTCTCCTCGAGCGTCTCGCCGATGAAGGTCATCGGCGCGGTGGCGGCCTTCACGTCGACCTCGAGGCGGTTCGACAGCACCGCGCCGGACAGCGTCCAGGACTGCCCGGCCGAGGTCTGGATCGTGACGGCGATATCCGTCGCGTCGGCCACGCGGGCGAGCGGGATGCCGGGGCCGGTGATCCGGGTGATCTCCATCCCCGGGGCCTCGTACTCCTCGTTGAAGCCGGCGGGGCGGCCGTCATTCCCCATCACCGCCGTGCGGTTCGGGTTGCCGTGCCGAAGGGTCACCGTGCCGGTGGTCGAGATCGCCTCGCCATCCATCGCGATGGTGATGCGGCCGGAAAGCGGTTTCATGGGCTCACCTCATGAGAAGGGCACCCCGCGAACGGCGTTCGCGGGGCGCGGTTGGCGTCAGGCCGCGGCGGCCTGCTGGTAATCGAGACGGAACTGCACCTGCACCGCGAAGACTCGGAGCTGGTTCACGAGATCCGGCGGGAAGCGGACATTGACGCGGTTCGCATCGTCGGGATCCTTCTCGACGAGGAGGTGCGTCTTGAAGGCCTCCATGTCCTCGACCAGCCCCAGCGTCTGCATCTGGCGATAGGCGTCGATCAGCTCCGCCCGGATGATCTCCGGCGTCACCACCGCCTGGCCCTCGCCGACGGGCGTGCCGCTCTTGGCCAGCTTCTTGCGCGGGAACTTGGTCGTGATCCGGTAGCGCAGGCGGCGGATCACCTCCGTCAGCGTCGCCGGCGTCGTGACGTCGAGCCAGCTCGGGTCCGGCTGGCCGAAGGCGTTCAGCTGGTAGGTCGTGATCGCCCGCTCGATCGCGACCGTGCCGTCGACGCGCACGACCGCCGTCGCGATCCCGTCGAAAAGCAGCGTGTTGCGCTCGGTGAGCGTGAAGGCCGCCGACGGGTCGCGCACCGTCACGCCGGTGAGCGCCAGCGTCTGCAGCGGCCGCGCCGGATCGATCGTGATCTCGCGCCCCGCCGTCGCGCCGAACGCGGTCGCGATCAGCCAGGCGGGCGTCGCGCTCGCCCGCAGGCCCAGGATCGAGGTGTGGGGATCGTTCCGCCCGTTGCCGAAGCTCGCCAGATTGCCCTGCGTGTCGAGCTTGGCGGCGAAGACATGGCCGAAGATGCCGCGCGACCAGGCCCACCGGCCGGAGATATCGTTCATCGCCTCGTAGACCGCGTCGAGCGCGGCCGTGTCGGTATAGGGCAGGATGATGTAATCGAACTCCTCATCCCCCAGCGCGGCGAAGACGGCCTCGATATCCGGCGCGCCGGCGCCGGCGGCCAGATCGGCCGGCGTGACGGTCAGCCCGGCCGGCACACGCTCGCCGCCCTGCGGGCCGCGCGGCGCGACCTCGACCCGCGTCCCGTTCATGTGGAGGCCCTTGTGGCGCGCGGTCAACGTGACGGTGCCGAGCGCATTGGCGGCGTCGACATGGCGCATGCCGTCGGCGTTGATCGCCGCCGCGATCGCCGCGCCCACATCGTCGGCCGTGTCGCCCGAGGACACGCCCACCTGGTAGCGCCGGTCGCCGATGTAGACCGGCAACGTGCCGGCCGCGGTCGCCGCGCCGGCGACCACGAGATCGGCCGTCGCCGCGGTCCAGCCCGCATCGTCGGCGATGCCGTAGCAGTAGACCTCGCCGAACGGATCGTTCGCGCGGTACTGCGCCATCATGTGGTGCAGCATCGAGCCGACGCCGAAGAAGTCGGCGGCGGCGTCGGCCGTGCCGACCAGCAGCGCGGCGCCGGCATCGGCCGAGCCGGTGCCGAGCATCTGGCCGACCAGCAGCGCGCGCTTCTGGATCTGGAAGAAGCCGGCCTGGCTCGCGTCGATCGACGCGTAGAACAGCGGCGTGCGGACGGTCGTCGGGATCCCGGTTTCGATCGCCATCGCTTAACCCTCCCCGTTCTCGGCCGACGCCTTCGCCTTGGGCGACGGCTTGGGCGCCTGCTTCAGCAGCTCGCCGTCGGCGTCGCGCGCGCGCCGGCGGAAATAGTCGTCGACCGGGACCATGCGGCCCTCGGCCGGGATCCGCGTCCCGTCTCCGGGCATGCGGACGAGCCGGCCCTTGGCGGGCCGGAAGAACTGGCGCTCCATCGCGCGTCTCCTCTCGGGTTGCGCCGCTACTCCTGCGGCAAGTCGATATCGCCCTCGGCCTCGGGCCGGCCGTCGGGCCCGGCATCGCCCGCGCCGACCGCGTTCGGATCGGCCGGGTCGATCCCGTCGACGGTGAGGCCCACCGTCGTGAAGGCCGGCAATCCCGCCGGCGGGTATTCGGTGACGTAGGGCATGACGGTCAGCGTCATGGTCAGGACGCCCGTCACCAGCTTGCCGCCATCCCAGAGCGGCGTGCTGCGGATGCCCGTGATCTGGGGGCCGTCATAGTCCGGGTCCTGCAGCAGCACCGCGCGCACCTTGTCGCGCAGATCCATCAGCGGGGCGCGATAGGAGGGGCCGCCCGGCCCCGGCGCGCCATGCCCGCGGCTCGCCCGCAGGACCAGGATCACCTCCGCCTCGGTCTCCGGGCTCCTCGGGTGCCCGCCGTCGGCGAAGGCCTCGATCTCGTCGCCGCTGTGGATCTCGATCAGGTCGCGGTCCTCGTCGTCGGACGGGTCGACCGGATGGTCGCGCAGGCAATGCGCGGCGATGCCGAGATAGGCGGCATGCGCCGCGATCTGGTCGCGGATCGCGTCGATCCCGTCCTGATAGGCGCGCGGCGCCACATGGTCGGCTGGCAACGCCATGTCACGCCTCCCGCAGGATCAGCATCTGGCCGGCATGGCCGTCGGTGTGGGGCGGCTCGGCGACGACATAGTCGCGGCCGCGGATCCGGAAGCCGTCATGACGCGCCGGCGTGACGCCGGCGGCCGCCAGGCTCGCATCGCGCAGGGTCGCGACCGGCGCCGTCGACGCCATGCCGGGGCCCTCGCCCGGATCGACCAGCTCGTAGGCCTCGTCGAAGACCGCGGAGAGCGCGACCTCCTCGCCCGCGCGCGGCCGGCCGGGCGCCGGGATCAGCACGGCCGGCTCGCCGAAACCATGCGTCTCGCTTTCCAGCGCGCCCATCAACCGATCCGCCCATCCGAGCCAGGCCATGCCGCCCCTCCTCGAAAAGCAGCCCCCGCGAACGCCGTTCGCGGGGGCCCGTCTCGCGCGACCACGCGCTACCCACCCCGGCTTGGGACGCCACCCCGTGGTAAGGCGCCGCCGCACCTCGATGCGGAAGCTCCCACGGCCGAGTGCCCCTCACGGGCCAAAGCCTTGTCCGTCGCGCGAAGTCGGATCAGGTCTCGTCGGTGTCGCTGGCCTCGCCGGCATTGCCGGCATCTTCGCCCGCACCCCCGCCGACCTGGCCATCGCCCTGGCCATCGGCCTCGCCGCCGGCGTCACCGTCGCCGCCGTCGCCGCCGTCGCCGCCGTCGCCGTCGTCGCGCTGGATCTGCTCGATCGCGGCATCGCGCATGGTGGCGGAGATCTTCGGCTCGTAGCCGAGGCGTTCGGCCAGCCGCGCCTTCAGCGGCTTCACGTTGATCTTGCCGTCCTTCCCGATCTCCGCGTCGTCGAAGCTCTCGTTCCGGATCACGTCGACCAGCTCGGCCGCCAGCTCCGCCTCGCCGAGGATCCGCGGCCCCTCCTGCGGAAGGGCCTTCGCCGGGCCGGTGATGACCTCGATCGCGTCGCCATGCTCGGCGGCGACGCTGTCCGGAACATGCCCGCGCCACCCCTGCGGAATGCGGCGCATGTCGCCGCGCTCGTTCTCCCGGTAGCTGAACTCGCGCTTCGCCACGATCTCCATGATCGCTCTCCTTTCGCTCTGCCGTTTCCGGACCGGCGCGCGCCCCGCGCCGATCGAGAAACGGCCCCGACGCCAGGCGCCGGGACCGCGTTCGATTGAGCCTGAGTGGCCGCCCTTACGGGGCGGCACCGGCCTTGCCGCACACCAGCAGCGCCGGCCGCTTGCAGAGCATTAGCGGGTTGGATTCGGAGTAGAGCTCGACGAACTCGCCGTGCTGGTCCGGCTTCGGCCGGACGTACATCGGAACCCCGATCGTGTTGACGGATTGCAAATTGTTCGCCGGCGCACCGTACTGCCTGAAGGTGTCCTGCGTGCCGATCGGGAAGAAGCGCGCCTCGTCGTCGGCGATGAACTTCCGCGTCGTCGTCGTGCCGTCCGCGTTCAGGCAGTCGGCCTGCCCGCGATACTCCTCGAAGACGACGCCCTTGTGCTGGAAACGCCGGCGCACGTCGTTGCGAAGCGGCTCCTGCATCGAGCTGTAGTACTTGTACTTCTCGATCATCTTCGGATGGCCGACGAACTTGTCGAACCACGTCGACCCGCAGAGCGCATGCACCTGGGTCATGGTCTCGCCGAGGAGGTTGTCCTCGGTGTGCCGCACGACCTCCAGCGTCGCGGCGTCGAGATCGGCGTTGGCATTGTCGAGATCGAAGTAGACCTTCTTCTCGGTGATGCCGAACTCGTCGAAGAGGTTGTAGATCACCCCGCCGTCGGCATCCCGGATGATGCCATGCAGGGCACCCACCCGGTGCCATTCCCAGGTGATGAAGTGCTTCGCCGCCAGGGCGTCGAGCTTCTCCATCGTCACCTGTTCGACGGTCGCCGCCTGGTTGCTGGTGCCGAAAACCCGAACGCCCTGCACGTCATCCGGCCAGATGAAGTCATTCGCCGGAATGTGCGGGATGTCGAAGGTGATCATGCTCCGCTTGCCGGTCGAGCTGCCGGTCGGCGGCGAGCGACGTTCCTTCGTCGGGAGGAGGTTCAGCACCCCGTCCCGCTTCTCGATCGCGATCGTCGTCGTCGGCACGCCCTTGAAGGGGAAGAGGCCGAGATCCCCGACGCGGCTGTACTTGTTCGGGACCACGTTGATCGCGTCCGTCAGCTGGACGAACCCGAAGACGTTCCCCTTGAAGTAGTCGATGAAGTTTTCCACCGTCGCTCTCCCTTACGCGCTGTCGCGGACGATGCAGCCGACGGCCGCCATTTCCGCGAGAATGGCGTCCTTGTCGGCGGCGCCGATGCCATCGGGCCAGATCAGGCCGAGACGCTTGAAGTTCGCGTCCCGGGTGATCAGCACCCCGCCCTCGTCGGCGCCGTCCGGCACGACGTAGCGGATGATCGCGACGCCGGCGAAACGCTGCGAGCCGTCGGTCGCCGCCGGATCGACCGGCCCGACCTTCAGGTCGCCCTCGGCCGCCGTGATCGTGAAGGCGTCGCCGACCACGAAGTCGGCGGCGCCGTCGTTGATCGTGAAGGCCAGGTGATCGTTCGCGTAGGCGACGCCGACTTCGGCATCGGCCAGACGGTTCCCGTCCGGCGCGACGACGCTGAACGTCCCGCCGTTCGCGGCCGCGGCGATGCAGGTGAGCGTGTAGGCCCCCAGCACGGTCGCCCGGCCGAAGGCGGCGCCGGTGACGGTGCCGTCGCCGGTGTTGCCGCCGCCGGCCGCGACGGCCGGATCCGCGAACAGTTTGCGGCCGACGACCTCGCCGGCCTTGATCTCGACCTCGGCGCCGTCTCCGGCGCGCAGGGTCACCGCTTCCCGCGAGCGATAATCCTTCGCCTCGCCCAGCAGGAAGTCGCCGGTATAAGCCGGCTCATGAACCCAAGGCATGGGCTCCTCTCCTTTTTCAGGTGGTTGCGGCCGGACGCGCCGGCCTTGTGGGGTGGTGGCCGCGGTTCGGCCTACTTGGACGCGTGCCGAGCCTTCATCTTGTCCGCCAGCGACTGCCGGCCGCCGCCATCCGGCGCGCCGATCTTCGGATCGCCGGAGCCGGCCATGGCGGCCTCGAGGGCGGTCGGCCCGCCGGCCTTCGCCGCGGAGACCTCGAAACCGTCCAGGGCGGCGAGGATGCCGGCCGCGTTGTTCTCGCAGCCGGCGTCCGCGATCAGCAGGCTCGCGGCCGCGCGCTCCTTGCCGCGGCTGCGCTCATTGCCGAACACGCTCGCCATCCGCTTGGCGGCGGCCCGCTTGCCGGCCGCGACGCCACGCGCATAGGCGCCGTTCGCGGGGCCAGCGGCCTTGCCCGACCCGGACGCCTTGGCTTTGCGCGCGCCCGGCTTCTTGGCGGCGGCCTTCTTCGAGGGCTCCTCCTCGTCGTCCTCCGCCATCTCGTCGTCGTCCTCGTCGCCCGCGGCTTCCTCGTCGTCGGGCTCCTCGGCGCGCTCGTCCTCGTCGTCGGGCTCCGCGGCCTTGGCGTCCTCGTCCTCTTCCTCGGGCGCGTCGCCCTCGGCCTTTCCCTTGCCGGGCTCCTCCGCCCGACGCCGGGCCTTGCCTCGGCCGAACGGGCCGAGCCGTCCGAGCAGATTGCTCGCCATCGCTTCACTCCTCGCTTCGTGTTGCGGTCGGCCGGACGGCCAGACCTCTGGGATGCGGCGCGTCAGAGCACCGCGACCTTCTTCGCCAGCGCGTTGAGCGCCTGGTGGCGATCCGCGATCTCGTCGGCGAAGCCGGCGGCGACCGCTTCCGCGCCGGTCATCACGCCGGCTTCGGTGTCCATGACCTTCTTGAGCGACAGACCGCGATAGTGCGCGACGCTTTCCGCGAAGGTCTGCCGGCATTCGTCGACCACCTTCTGGATGTAGGCCTGCGCGCCCTCCTGCTCCTTGAGCGATTTGAAGGGATGGCCCAGCGTCTTCTTCCGGCCGGCCTGGATCAGCGTCGGCGTGATCCCTTCGGCATCGAGCGCGCGGCTGAAATCGACATGCAGCGACCAGCAGCCGATCGACCCGACGCCGCCGAGCTTCGGGACGGTGATGACCCCCGCGGCCGAGGCGAGCCAGTACCCCGCGCTCAAGGCGTCGTCGCCCAGCGCCGCCCAGACCGGCTTCTTCGCCGCCAGCCGCCCGATGCGATGCACCAGGCTTTCGCAGCCCGCGGCCTCGCCGCCGCCGGTATCGAAGTCCAGGAGAACCCCCTTCGCATCCCGGTCGCGCTCCGCCTGGGCAAGCTGCATGTGCAGCCCCTCATAGGTCACGACGCCGCTGCTGGCGCCGATATAGGCCCCGCGGTTGGCGAGCGTGCCGACGATGCGGATCACCGCGACATTGCGGTCGATCGGGTAGAGCTTGTGCTGCGAATCGGCGTCCAGCGGCTCGTCGTCTTCGTCGTCGAGATCGATCAGATCCGCGCGCGGCCCCGGCATCAGCGCCCGCGGGATCGCGCGCACCTCGCCATCGACCGAGAGGCCGGAGATCCCGAGCTTGCCGCCGATCGCGCCGAGCACCGAATTGATCTTCGACGGATCCGCCAGCAGCGGCTGGTTGCACAGGCAATTCAGGATCTGCTCGTACCTCATCGCTGCGGCTCCCTGCTCTCCCGATCGGACGCATGCTCGGCGCCGCCCCGCTGCTGCAGCATGGCCCAGTTCGGATCCGGCACGCCGTAGCGTTCGCGCAGCGCCTTCTCCTCGGCCTGCTCCGCGACCACGTCCTCGAAGTCCATGCCCTGCAGCTCGGCCTCGCGCGTCGCGGTCGAGAGCTGGCCGTCGATCCGCATCAGGGCGGCCTGGGCCTCCTTGGTCGGATCGATGTAGCCGCGGCCGGGCCCGATCCAGTCGCAGGCGCAGAGCAGCGGGAACACGTCGGCGTAGAAGGCATGGCTTCCGAAATCCGGCAGGCCCGCCGGAAGCTGCACATAGCCGAGGTCGATCGCTTCCTCGAGCCAGCACATGAACATCTTGGTCGCCACGCCCGCGGCGAAGAAGAAGCGCCGGCAATCGACGAAGCGATGCACGTCGATGAAGGCGGCCCGCATGGTCGAATAGTTGATCCCGGCGTAGTTGCCCGAGACCTGCGGCGGCGACAGGCCGATCGCCGTCGCCAGGTGGCGGTGCGCCAGCTCGAGGAACGGCCCGTGCCCGCTGTTCGGCCGGGTCGACTGCATCAGGTTGACGCGATCGCCCGGATAGGGGTGCAGGAACCGCGCGCCGTCGATCTTGATCGGCGCCACCTCGTAGAAGCCCGCGCGCTCCGCGGCGAGCTGCTTCACCCCATCGTCGTCGCCTTCATTCAGCATGTCGGCGACGAAGCCCTGGTCGAGCGGGCTCTCGATCGAGCCGACGATCCCGGCATTGACGGTCGCCGCTTGCATTTCGAGATCGTCGTACCGCGCAGCCATGCGCTCGCGCTTCAGGATCGCCGTCAGCAGGCTCTTGCCGCGATGCTGGTTGTCCCCCTCGATCTCGAAATGATGGATCAGCGCGGGCCGGCCCCAGGTCATGAACATCGGCACGCGTTCGGTCTCGTAGGCGAAGGTCCGGCTCGACGCGATGTCGCCCGGATGCGCCTTGCGGATATGGCCCGCGACGGCGGCGCCGATATCGTCGATCTCGATCCCGGCGCGGTAGCGGTCGCCGTCGGCCTCGCCCATCGGATTGGCGAGGCGCGTCGGGTCGATCAGATCGAAGCACGTCCGGTATCGCGCGCCCGGCCGCGCCCGCCACCGCGGCAGGCAGAGCGTATCGCCCGTCACCATGCGCTGGCGCATGGCGGCGCCGAGCAGGCCGGCGAAGTTGGTCTGGCGCTTCGCGTCGATCAGGTTGCGCGGATCGTAGGCATAGGCCCGGAAGGCCGCCTCGACCTGGCGCGACCATTCCGCCGCCCATTCCGGCCCAACGTCGCGGGCGCCGGGGAAGAGCTGTTGCAGCATCCGCCAGTTGGGCTTCGACTTGAGCCGCAGGCCCGCGCCGATCGTGGCGTCGAGCTGCTTGCGGACTGCGCCGGAGACCCAGCCATTGTTGCGGATCAGATCCTCGATCCGCGCGACCAGCGTGTCGCGCTCGAAGATGTAGGCCGCGTCGGCCGAGAGCAGCGGCGCGTCCCAGCCGCCGAGCTCCGCGCTGAAGCGCGAGGCGCCCTCATGGGCCGTGTCGCGGATCATCGCGGCGCGGGCGGCGGGGCGCATCGGCTGTCCGGACGCGTCGAGGATCGAAGAAACCTGCGCCATGTCCGCTCCCCCCTTCACCAGAACCGCACCCCCAGCGCCCGCCGGGGCTTCGCCATGCCGAGCTTCAGCTTCAGCTCGTGGATCTTCCGTTGGATCGTCGGAAGCTCCGCCTTCGCGAACGTCGTCGACCGCCCCTGATAGGCGATCGAGACCGGCCGGGCGCCGGTCGTGAGCTCGATCTCCGCCCGCTGCAGGGCCGCGAGATCGGCCTTCATCTGCTCGATATCCTCGGCCATCTCACCCCTGCCCGTTCTGCCGCTGCGCCAACATCGCGAGGCGACGGGCGCGACGCTCCGCCGCCGTTTCGCCGCCCTTCCCGACCCCGCGAACGCCGTTCGCGGTCGCCGGGTCCTCGAGATCGAGCTGGCCTTGCGGGGCCGGCGCGGCACCGCGCTCGGCCATGAGCTGCTGCCAGTAGGCCTCGTCGGACGCCTTCTCCCGCCAGCCGAGGCGCAGCGCGCTCGCCTCGGCGTAGTTCATGGTGTCGAGCGGCTCGTTGCGGACGTTCGGCAGGACCTGCCACCGGAACCGGCGCAGACCGGTCGGGCTCCGCTTCACCTCGACCCGGCGCTCGGCCGTAAGGCCCTGCCAAAACTCGTCCCCCATGCCGGCGGCGAGCGCGACGAACCCGCGCGCCAGCGGATCCTCCTTGCCGAGCTGGCGATAGAGCGCGTGCTTCAGGCCGCTTACGCCGATGTTGAAGAAGCGGCCCTGCAGGCGCTTCTGCTTGCCGCGCCGGTTGCGCTCGTACTTCACCGCCGCCATCGGCGGGGCCGTGTCGGTATTCGCGCCGCGCACGGCGATCACCTTCGACTTCGGAAAGCCGCGCACCAGGTCCGCGACGTCGTCGGTCGCGGTGTTGGCGTCGATCGCGACCCCGTCGGCCGCGAACCGGCCGCCGCCGTCATGCTGCCACTCGCGCGCGACCAGCGCCTTGACGTCGCGCCGCACCTCCTCGTCCGACACGTCGCCGCGGATCACGCCATAGTCGACGATCGCGCGGCGCCACCACGGGCCCCAGGCGACCACCTGATATTCGAGGCGCGGATCGCTATCGCCCGTCTGGACGTCGATCCCGATCGTCACCAGCGGGAAGCCCGCCGGCACGATGCCGCGGCGATGCCCGTCCTGCTCGGCGCGGTCGCGCAGCGCCTCCCAGGCCGGGGCCTGGCCGTCCACCTCGTAGGGCAGGCCGAGCCAATCGTTGTAGAAGACCTGCTCGGCCTTCGGGTCGCCTTTGACCGCGAGCCACTTGCGGGCGATATCGGCCAGCGTGTCGACGCCGGAATGCACCCGGCCCCAGAAGTGAAAGCTGCGATCGGGCGCGCCCGGACTGTGCGCGACCCACCGCCCGGCCATCGTGATCGGGCGGATATGCTTCTGCTCGATCACGCCGCCGCATTCGGGGCAGCTGAAGGCGGCCCGCTCCGGGTGCGCCTCGTCGAGATTGTCGCGGAAGTTCTCCCACGTCAGCGGGTGCTCGTGGCCGCAATGCGGGCACGGCACATGCCACCATTCCTGGGTGCCCGCCTTGAAGTTCCTGGTGATCCGGCAGCCCGGCTCGATCAGCGCGGTCGAGGCCTTCAGGATCTTGCGGAACTTGAAGCTCGCCGACCGGCTGTCCGATTGCTCCTCCGGATCGCCGGCGTTGTTCTCCTCCCACTTCGCCAGATCGTCCTGCACCTGGCGCCGGACCGAGATCATCGAGAGCGACGATTCCGACCGCGCGCCCGAGACCGTGATCGCGCCGGCGCCGTCGGTGCGCTCGATGTAGAGCAAGGCCGAATCGTCGACCTCGCCGAAGGTGCGGCGCAGCGCGGACGATTGCCGCAGCAACCGCCGCAGCTTCGTCTTGGCCCACCGCTTCGCGTTGTCCTCCTGCGGATGGACGTAGAGGAAGTCGCCCCCCTCGACCTCCGTCGCGCCGACCGTGAAGATCAGCGCGATCGTCGTCTTGCCGAACTGCGCGGATCCGCGAACCGTCACGACCCGACAGGGATCGTCCGGCTGCAAGGCCGCGAGAATGTCGCGGTTCCAGGGCATCCGGTCGGGATCGTAGGGCCCCGGCCAGGGGCTCTCGTTCCCGAAGACGATGTTCTCCTCGGCCCACCGGTTCAGATCGAGCGGCGGCGGCGGCGTCGAGATCTGGGCCAGCACGTCCCAGGCGACCCGCTCCGCGTTCGCGACCAGGCACGCCATCGCCCCACTCCTCGCCTACTCGGCCGCGGCCGGATACGCCTCCTCCGCGTCGTCGTCGTCGGGATCCTCGACCACCTCCGAAAACTGGTCGCGCAGGTCGGTCGCGGTCGCCGCCAGGCGCTCGCGCGTCGTGCGCAGGAGGCCCCGCAGCTGCACCTCGATCTCGCGCGGATCCGCGCCGGTCGCGGCCGCGATCTCCTCCGCCCAGGTCGCCATATCGCCGTCGATCTGGCGCCAGAGCTGGCCGAACGTGCCGGCGATCGCCCGGCGGACGTCGTCGGTCCTGGTGTAGATCCCGGCGTCGGCGCGGCGCTTGCGCTCGGCCGCCTCGTTTCGGAGGCGGATCTCGCGGAGCCGCTCGATCTCGTACTGCGCCTTGGTCGCGTCTTTCCCAGCCGGCGCCCTCGGCGGTTCCGCGCCGGCCTCCGCGGGGATCCCGTCATCCGACGCCAGCGGCGGTGGATCCGGGATCGGCGCCTCCTGCTCCGGGATCCGCGCCCGCCCGTTCGCGGCCGACTGCACCATGTCGAGCGAACGCTTGAGCTCCCACATCGCGACGGCCGGCCGGACCAGCAACCGCTTGCCGTCCTTCACGAACGCGTCCTCGGAAAGCTTCCCCGTCTTGCGGTAGTAGTTGATCGCCGAGCGGTCGACCTCGATCCGGCGCGCGAAGGCCGCCTGCGTCTCTGTCTCCGGCAAGTCCATCGCGACTGCCTCCGCTCAACGCCTCCCGCTCAACACCGATTGTTGAGGCCCTGTGTTGAAATGTTGAGGCTCTCCGAAACCCGGGAAAACGTGTGAAACCTTGCGGCTTTGCCGCCCGCATAGCGGGGAGGGGCGGGGGAAGGACCCGCGCGGCTCAACGCCGGCGGCGGCCCTTCGCGCGGTACTGCTCGCGATCGAACTCGCGCTCAAGGTTTTTGCCGAAGCGCATCGCGCCGAAGTCCTGCAGCCTTCGATCCTCCGCCGTCTGGCGCAGGATCTGATAGACGCTCGGCCCCCAGACGCTCTCGATCGGCAGGCGACCGGCGCCCGCGTCCCGCTTCATGACGGCATAGCGCCCCTGCCCCTTCCCTCGAAGCGGCATGAAGAAGGTTCGCGGGTAGACCTTCCGCTTGCCCCAGGCCTTCGCCCGGACGCCGACCTTCGGCCGACGCTTCGTCGGCTTCTGCCCGGTGACGAACCGGATCAGGTTGAGCGCCTTATGCGAGACCGTCACCGACCCGGTCGGTCGGCCGGGCTTCGCGCGCTCGACGAAGAAGCGCTCGCGCGCCGCTTTCGACGGCAGGCCCGACGCCTTCGCCGCGACCTTCGCCCCCTCGCGCTCCACCTGCTTGAGCGTCGTGTTGATCGCGCGCGCCCGCACCCGGTCGACCGCCTTCGGTGTCAGCCCGGCGAGGTCCTGGGTCGCGCCCGTGTCCGAGACGCCGATCCGCATCAGCACCGGCATGACAGGCCTCCGGAAAAGCGAACCCCGCCGCGGCGAGCGCCGGGCGGGGCTGGATGTTGGCCGCAATGACGCGACCATGCCGGTTTACATACCCGATTTTGTCCAAATGTCCAAACGAAATTCTACAGCTTGTGCCTTACCCCAGCTCTAGGGGCTTTTGACGGCCAAGCACCCCTCGACGAGCATCGCCGTCACCCGGTCATACGCCTTGTTGAGCCGATGATCGACGTCCTTCCGGGTCCTGCCGATCTCGCGAGCCAGGTCGACCGGCCGCGCGCCCATCGCGAAACTGAGGGCGAGCCGCCGCAGGTCCCGATCCTCCAACGCGACCAGCCAGTCGAAGACCTCCTCCACCATGTCGATCTCGCGCGCGCTCGGCGGCGGGGCGTCCGCCTTGATCCGGGCCGAGACGACGAGGCGGCCGAGGATATCGCCGCGCCCGACGAAGCGCTGATAGTCGCCGATCGGCTGGCCCTTCATGACCCGGTGCGCGTGCCGCACCCGCGCCGCCACCGCCTGGCGGGCCGGCGCCAACCCTCCGGCCTCCGGGTCGACCGAGCGGATCAGCACCACGCCCGACGGCTTGGCACCCAGCGCCCCATAGGCGCCGCGCCGCACCGCCTGGCGCACCGCGTCCCGCACGCCGGGATCGACGCTGCCGGTCTGATGCGCCCGGGCGAACGGCGTTCGCCCCCCGCGCCTGCGATCGTACTCGCCGGGCCCGACCGCGATCGGCTTGTCCCCGATGCGATCGATCCGGAAGACCGACGCCGCCTTGCCCGGCTCCATATCTGGTTTCCCGTCGTCTCGATCACTCATGATCTAGCCCTTCCCACCATGATCGCGGGGTGTCCCCACCCGGGACGGAGCGGGGACCGTTGCGGGGACCGACGAAAATCGCGGCAACCCGCGCTGTTCGGCCCCTTCTCCCCTCTGTTCCCACTTCTTCAAGAGTTTGAGAGAGATCGCCTGCGCCCGCGCGCGCGACTCCTCCCCCCGTGTGCGTCGAAATCGCGGGGAGTGCGGGGACCGTCCCCCCATATCGCCCGGTTCGCCGCGGATTCGGGCCGCTCCCCGCTGCGGTCCCCGGTCCGGTCCCCGCACTCCCCGCGATTTCGACGCACACGGGGGGAGGAG
>MRWG01000293.1_pt1 | contig 74615 bp, 76 predicted proteins | sample 1013341 | NCBI WGS metagenome assembly MRWG01 (sample SAMN06117577, study PRJNA244670) | biofilm metagenome | biome: Water; feature: Cathode Biofilm; material: Biofilm; isolation source: microbial consortium enriched at the cathode of a solar microbial fuel cell | place: USA: District of Columbia ...
ATTTGAGGGCGCTGGATAAAGTCGGACATAAGGTCGGACTTACCATCGGATCGATCCCCAGATCAGACGGCCGCCCCCGGAGGCTTACCAAGAATATCCACCACCCGCGAAACCATCCTCGCCGCGCTGCACGCGCGGCTTTCTGCGCTGTCCGCCACCGCCCTGCGCGGCGAGGTGCTGCCAGAGCGCGTGCCAGCGGAGGGCCTTTTGATCCTGCGCGACGGCGAGCCGGGAGAGCCGGAGGTGACGCTGTCGCCGCTCACCTATCACTACCAGCACCGCGCGGAGATCGAGGCTATCGTGCAGGGCTCAGACCGTGACGCGGCCTTCGACGCGCTGGCGTCAAGCATCGGTGCGGCGCTCGCCGCCGACCGCACGCTGGGCGGGCTCTGCGACTGGATCGAGGCGGAAGCGCCGCGGTCCGTGGACCTTCCGGTCGAGGGCGCGGCCAGCCTGAAGGCGGCCGTGATCCCGGCGGTTCTGCACTACTCGACGTCCGATCCGCTGACCTGATCGGTCGGTGCTTTGCCTTCGGACGTTGCGCGGGGCATGCACTTCCCCTTCACCTGCGCACCGCTCTCGATGCTCAGGCTGTCATAGGTGATGTCAGCGACCACGCGGGCGGTCGAGGTCAACTGGACCGCGCCACCCTTGATCCGGCCCTTGAAGCGCCCCTTGATGGCAATGCTCGAGGCGCGCAGGTCACCTTCGACCTCGCCGGCCTCCTCGATCACGATGGCAGCGGCCTCGACGCTGCCATTCACGTGGCCGGGCAATTCCACCGTGCCGGGAAAATAGAGCTCACCTGTGATGCGCGAGCCGGCCCCGAGATGGGAGCGGCCGCCAGCCCTGGACGGGGCGCGGGAGTCTTCCGTCATTCCATACTGTCCCTTTTACGTTTCCCGCTGTCCTTAGCAGATCGGCGGCTTGCCCCAAAAGGAGAAACCACGATGGCACGCGCATACGGCTCACGGGCGCGGATGGCGCTTGCGTTCAAGACGACGTATGGCACGGCGCCCCCGAGCGGCTTCACGCGGATGCCGTTCGCCAGCACGACGCTGGGGGCCGAGCAGCCGCTGATCGACAACGAGCTTCTGGGCTACGGGCGCGACCCGCTGGCGCCCATCAAGGACGCGGTCACGGCGGACGGCGACGTGGTGATCCCGATCGACGCGGCGCATTTCGGGGTCTGGCTCAAGGCGGTGTTCGGCCAGCCTGCCACCACCGGCACGGCACCGGGGCCATTCACGCATGTGTTCACCTCCGGGGCCTACGAGCTTCCGAGCATGGCGATCGAGACCGGCATGCCGGAAGTGCCGCGCTTTGCCATGTATACCGGCTGCCGTCTCGACAGCCTGTCGTGGCAGATGCAGCGCAGCGGCCAGCTGCAGGCCACCGCGAGCCTCGTCGCGCAGGGCGAGAGCCGCGCGGGCACGGCGCAGAGCGGCACGGTGGCGACGCTCCCGCTGAAGCGCTTCGGCAACTTCAACGGGCAGGTCACGCGCGACGGGAGCGCGCTCGGCAACCTCGTCTCGGCGCAGGTCACTTACGCCAACAACCTCGACCGCATCGAGACCATCCGCTCGGATGGCCGGATCGACGGGGCCGACCCGACCATCGGCGCGCTCATGGGCCAGATTGAGCTGCGCATCGCCGACGAGACACTGGTCGACCAGGCGACGAACGGAACTGCCTCGACGCTCGAGTTCGGCTTTGCGCTGCCCGGCGGCGAGAGCTTCACGCTCACCGCGCACGAGGTCTATGGTTTCGCCCTGTTCAGCCGAACCACTGTTCGGCACAGGCCAAATCGCCCTCCAACAACCAGATTTCCAAAATAAAACAAATGCTTGGACGCCGTTTTTCGGGATGGCGTTCGCGTTTGCGCCCACCGTGGAAGCACTGTGGAAGCAAGAGGGGCCGAAGTCCTTCATGTTGCTTCGCGTGTCCCCCTCGACTTCGCGGGCGTCCTTCAATCACTCGTCATCAGGGGCGTTTCCAAAATCTGTCGCACATAATTATGCCACTGCGCGGCAAACTCCTGCGCGAGCAACGACGGGCGGCGCTGTTGCGGAGTGATCAGCGAATATGCGAACGGTACGGACGGCTCGAACCTCTTGAACTTGACACTGGCGTTCTCCCCTTTCAGCCGAAGATAGCTCTCTGCGCTCAACGGATCGACAACTGCGCAGATTTGCCCCGCCTCGATGAAATGGAATAGCGGGACAAAATACTGGGCGTCCACACAAAGGTTGAACTCCGCCCCGCACGCGTCGAACGCTCTTTGCGTATCCCGGACCGTGACGTGCCCAGGTTGCAATGCGCCCATTGGCTCACCGTCAAGATTCTCAGCAGTGACCGTGCCGCGATCGGCAAGCGGATGATCGGCTGGCAAAGCACACAAACAGGTGCAGGTTGTGACCAGCTCCGAAAAAAGTTCCCTTTGCCAGCGATCCTCCGTCTCGGAACGGGTCCCCATGTCGCAGAACCCGATGTCGAAGCTCTGCGCGGCAATCAGGTTCAGGATTTGTGGAGAGCTTCGGGTCGAGAGCGTGACCCTGATATCGCGCGCATCGCCGATGAACCGGCTTACGAATTGCGGCATCAGAAACGCGGACGGGCCAGGCATGGCGACAATGCGAAGCGTTCCACGGACCCGGTCACGCATGCCGGCTAGGTTGGATCTGGTGGCAGACACCCGATCGAGGATCTCTTCGGCTTCGGAAAGCAGGTAACGCGCCTCGGGGACCGGGGAGAGTCGGCGGCCCTCACGATGAAACAGCTCCATGCCAAGAGATGCCTCAAGAGCCTTCAGTGCAGCACTGATCGCAGGTTGCGTGCGATGCAGGTTTCGCGCGGCGGCACTCAACGACCCGGTATTCATGATCTCACGGAAGACGGCCAACTGCTGAAGATTCATACACTCTTCTTATAAGAAAAATTTTGTATAACAAACATATTTCAAATTTGCTTTTATTTCATTGTTGGCTTCAGACTTCCCCGAGGCCGAAAGCACCGGGCGAGCGGCCTGCCTCTTTCCGGCCACGTTCAAAAAGGGAGACAAGACATGGGACTCTATGCAAGATTGACCGCCGCTTCGTTGGCCGCGGTTCTGACAGCCGGCGCTGCAGCGGCTCAGGATTCGTCGTTCTTCCGAATCGGTACCGGGTCCGCCGGCGGCACATACTTTCCCATAGGCGGCACCATCGCCAATGGCATCTCCGCACCGCCGGGATCGCGGCCATGCGACGAAGGCGGGCAATGCGGTGTGCCCGGCCTGATCGCAATCGCTCAATCCACGACCGCCTCGGTGTTCAACAACACGGCCGTGCAGAATGGCCAGCTCGAAGCCGGCATGGCGGCGGCGGACGTGACGCGCTCGATGTACCTGGGCGAAGGCAAGTTCGACGGCAAGCCGCACGAGAAGCTGCGCATCGTCGCGAATCTCTTTCCCGAGGATCTTCACCTCGTCCTGCCCAAGGGCGACTCGATCGACAATCTGGGCGATCTGGCAGGCAAGCGTGTCGGAATCGCGCAAGCCGGTTCGGGAACCCAGGTTGCGGTTCTCCAGATGCTCGAAGCCTGGGGCGTGACGCGTGAAAACATGGAAGAGGCCGAGCTGAACAACAGTCAGTCTGCTGAGCGCCTCGCCGACGGGCAGCTTGATGCCTATTTCTATGCCGCGGGCTGGCCGGTCTCTGCAATGGTCCAGCTGGCCACCACCAAGGGTATGGAACTGCACAGCTTCTCCGAAGAGGACCTCGCGAAGATCAACGAGATCATCCCCGCATACATTCCGTCGAGCATTCCCACAGGTGTGTACGAGGGCATCGACTATGAAGTGAAGACGCCCGCGGTTTCGGCACTTCTGGTTGTCTCGTCGGACCTGAGCGAAGAGCTTGTCTATGGAATCACCAAGGCCCTGTGGAACGACAATACCCGCAACCTGCTCGACAATGGCCATGCGAAGGGCAAGCAGATCACGCTCGATACGGCGCTCGATGGGGTCATGAACCTTGGAGTTCCGCTGCATCCAGGAGCCGAAAAATACTACAAGGAAGTCGGCGCCCTCGAGTAACAACCACTACTTTCGTATTGCGCGACACGGGAGCGGCGGGCCGGGTGCCCGCTCTCCCGACGCCGCTTGCGACCCTGAACTGCAAAGAGATCACACATGGGCAACGCAACCGACCAGAAGGCGCATGACGTATCTGGCAAAGATCTGAGCAGGATCGAGAAGAAATTCGACGAGGGGGCTGCAACGCGCACCGTCGGGCCGGGCTTTGCCAAGGTGCTGCGCTATGTCGCCCTGACCTTCGCAACCTATCATTACCTGACCGCAGGGTTCGCGCTTCCGCCGGATTACTGGCACATGGGCTGGCACCTGTCGGGCCTGTTCATTCTCACCTATGCGCTGTTTCCGCTGGTCCCGACAAAAAGGGCCTTCGACTACAAGGTTGGAACGTTCCACCTCGGAGGCGTTCCACTTCTCGACATGCTCCTGATGGCGCTTGGCGTTGCGTCTGCGCTGTATCTTGGGCTGGCCTGGCGGGGCATCCCGGCTCTCGGGATCGAGGAACAGACGTTTCGGATGGGCAATCCCAACAATTACGACATGCTCTTTGGTGGCATCCTGATCCTCCTGGTGCTGGACATCGCGCGCCGGACGCTTGGCTGGGTCCTGCCGCTCATCATCTGCGTGTTCATCTCCTATGCCTTGTTCGGGCCGGTCTTTCCCGGGCTGCTCCAGCATCCGGGCGTCAATTTCCGGACCTTCGTGTCGTCGATGTATTTCCCGCAGGAAGGCATCTTTGGCGTAACACTCTGGGTCGTCTCGACCATCGTGTTCCATTTCGTGCTCTTCGGCGTCATCGCGCAGCGCACGGGGCTGGGGCAGTTGTTCATCGACAACGCCACGATCCTTGCGGGGAGGTATACCGGCGGGCCGGCGAAGGTGTCGGTGGTGTCATCGGCCTTTTTCGGGACGATCTCCGGCTCCTCGGTGGCCAATACGGTGTCGACCGGGGCCCTGACCATTCCGAACATGAAGCGACTGGGCTATCCGGGCCATTTCGCGGGGGGTGTCGAGGCTGCGGCGAGTGCGGGCGGGCAGATCACACCGCCGATCATGGGCGCGGCGGCGTTCATCATGGCCGAGTTCCTGGAGCTTCCCTATACCACGATTGTCATCGCTGCGATCTTTCCCGCGCTCCTGCATTATGTCGGCGTCTTCTCGGTGGTCCACCTTATGGCCCGTCGGTTGGGCCTGAAGGGACTGGAAGCGGACAAGCTGCCGCAACTTGGGGCGGTCTGGCGCGAAGGCTGGGCAAACGTTGTGCCTCTCATTGGCCTGCTGGTCGTGCTGTTCTCGGGCTACACGCCATACATGTCGGCGTTTTGCGGGATTTCCCTGTCGATCATCGCGGGTATGAGCCGCGTGAAGGAGCCGTTGACCCTCGTTTATCCTGCCGCCTTCATCACATTCGTCATCTGGAAGTATCTCGGCGGCGGCTTCGATTTAGGCATGTCCGCGATCCTTATGGCAGGGGCGGTGATCACCTCGCTCAACCCGCAGCGGCGCACGACCCTGGCAGAGATGGCCGACACGTTCGAAACGGGGGTCAAATACGCCTTGGCCGTCGGCGCGGCAGCGGCGGCTGTCGGGATCGTCATCGGGGTGATCAACACCACCGGCATCGGGTTTCGCATCGGTTTCATGGTCACGCAGACGGCCACCAATCTCGGATCCGATCTGCACGGGCTTTTCACCTACGGGTCCTGGGAACTCTTTTCGATGCAGGACCTGACACTGTTTATCAGTCTGGTCTTCATCGCCCTTGCCTGCATCCTGATGGGGGCCGGGGTGCCGACGACGGCGCTCTACATCATGCTCGTATCGGTGGCGCAGCCGGCCCTCTCACAGCTGGGCATTCCGCCGATCGCCAGCCACATGTTCGTCCTCTATTATGGTGTCGTTGCGGAAATCACGCCGCCGGTTTGCACATCGGCATATGCTGCTGCGGCAATCGCGGGGTCGAACCCGTTCCGCACCGGGATTTCCGCCTTCACGCTCGGATTGGGTAAGGTGGTGGCGCCGATGGCCTTCGTTTACGCGCCCGTGCTGCTCATCGTCTCGTCCACCGGGTTCGATCTGTGGGAATTCACCTATACCGCGACGAGCTGCATCCTGGGGGTGGTATGCCTGTCGGCGGCGGTTGTCGGGTATTGGCTCGCGCCAATGGGCGCCATGTTCCGCTGGCTGATGGCACTGGCCGGGCTCGTCTTCATCGCTCCTTCCCTCCAGGCCGATCTGGTCGCGCTGATCATCGCCGGTCCGGCCATTGTCAGCCAACTCCTGCAGCGTCGCCGTGCGCTCGCGGAGGCCTGAGCAATGGTGAATGACGTCACCGTCCTCGGTGCCGGGATCGTCGGCATCTGCACCGGGCTGTCCCTGCTCGAACGCGGGCTGAATGTCCGCCTAATCGACCGGGACGATCCGGGGCAGGCGACATCCTTTGGCAATGCCGGTGTCATCTCGCCCTGGTCTATCGTGCCGCAATCCATGCCGGGTCTGTGGAAGAAAATCCCCGGTTGGCTGATCGACCCTCTGGGTCCGGTCATGGTCAGGCCCGGCCACCTGCCGCGCATGCTGCCTTGGGCTCTGCGCTTCCTCGCGTACGGTCGCGAGGACAAGGTGCGCGATATTTCCGCGGCGATGGAAATGCTCAACCGCGATTGCGTCTCGCTCTACCGCCAGCATCTTGCCGGCACCGGGCACGAGGACCTGATCCGTGACAGCCACTACATCCACGCCTTTCGCGATGGACGGGCGGCGCGTCTCGATTCCCTCGAGAACGAATTGCGCCGGGGGGCCGGGGCCGAACTGGACAGGGTCGATGGCGAGGAATTGCGCCAGCTCGAGCCGGCCCTCTCGGAGGATTTCGAAGCGGCAATCGTGATCAAGGGGCAGGCCCGCGCGATCTCGCCGGGGCGCCTGGGTCAGGTCCTTTCGGACAAGTTCCGCAGACAGGGCGGCGAATTGTTGCGGGCGACGGTTCAGAGTATTCACCCGCTGGAACAGGGCGGGTGGTCCTGCATCACGGACCAGGGCAGCTACCAGGTGCCCAAGCTTGTCCTGGCGATGGGTGTATGGTCCGCAGAACTGCTCAAGCCACTGGGCATCCGCATCCCGCTGCAATCCGAACGCGGCTATCACATCAATTTCTCCGCACCTGGCATCACGCTCAACAACTCGGTCATGGACGTGGACAACAAGTTCGTCGCCTCGACGATGGAGCAAGGACTGCGCGTTGCTGGCACGGCCGAGTTCGCCGGGCTTGATTCGCCAGTGAACGAGAAACGCCTCGCCGCGCTGATCCAGGTTGCGGGCAGGCTGTCGCCACATCTCAGGACAGCCGAGTATTCGACATGGTCCGGTCAACGTCCGAGCTTGCCCGACAGCCTTCCCTGCATCGGCGAGATCGACGGATTCCCCGACCTGATCACCGCTTTCGGGCACAGTCATTACGGCTTGATGATGGCCGCCAAGACTGGCCGGACCGTCGCCGATATCGCGACCGGGGCGACCCCGAACGTCGATCTGTCATCCTTCTCACCAACCCGTTTCTGAAAGGAATCCCAAAGTGCCAATCTATCCGGGCGGTCAGAACATATGCGGCATCACGATCGGCGTACTTGCCCTCGAAAGCTATTTCCCCAAACCGCCGGGCCATATCAAGAACCCCTCCAGCCTCAACTTCACTGTCACTTACGAGATCCTTGATGGCATTACGGTGCCGGCGCTGCTCAACAACCCGGACGGCGGGATGAAGAATCGGATCATCGAGGCGGCCCGTAGCCTGGAGGCTCAGGGCGTTCGGGCGATCACGGGCTCCTGCGGCTTTCTCGCACTGTTTCAGAACGAAATCGCCGCAGCGGTTTCGGTCCCTGTTTTCGTATCCTCGCTGATCCAGGTGCCGATGGTTCATCACATGACGGCCGCACCGGTCGGCATCGTGACCGCGTCATCGATGGCCCTGACCACGGACCACATGAGAAATGTCGGTGCGGGCGATGTCCCGGTCGAGATCCAGGGGCTTGAAGATACCACGGAGTTTGCAGCCGTGATCCTGCGAAATGAGCGGACGGAGATGGACCTCGATAGAGTGGCAACCGATGTGATCGAGGCCGGACAGGCACTTATCCGCCGGGCCCCCGAGATCGGCGCGATCGTGTTGGAATGCACCGATCTGCCGCCCTATGCCCATCTAATTCAGGAGGCGTTGTCCCGGCCCGTCTTCGACCTGACGACGCTCTCCGGCATGGTTGCAACCTGCGTAAAGCGAGAGCCCTACTCCGGCTTTATCTGAAAACGCCGGCGGGGTTCTCCCGGCCTTGATGGCAGAACAATCTCGGAGCGGCCGGGAATCGGTTTTCCGGATGATCCGCGGCGGGATGCGTCAACGCAGGACAAGGCCGTCAAGGTCTTTGCGAGTTTTAGGAAGAAGCTCAGCGAGTAGGGAGTGCTTGTATGTCGACTATGTGTTCAATCCCACGTGTTGATGGTGTGATCCTCTCGCAGGAATGGAAGGAAGCACTATGGGACAAGTTCGTCATGGCAGCGCCACGACCACGCACGCCGTCAGAGCTGCACTACAGCGATCGCAGGCTTCGCTCGCCGAGTTGAGCCGGGAGTTGGGGATCAACCGGCTCTGTTGCACAAATCGGCTGATGGCCGAGGTTCCCCTTTCCCCGGGCAGACTTGTCCCACGGCCTCTGTGACAGGTATGCCGAGTGCGGTGTAGCCGTTCAGGACGGCGATCCGAACCTGGAGCTCCGCGACCTGACGGTCGAAGTCCCGTGCCGTGAGCCTCTGGCCCATCAGTTTCGCTTCGCGGACCTTCGGTTCACGCAATGCATCTTCGTTTCGACGCGACTTCGGCGGTGGTATCCGCTCCATCGTCGCCAGAGCGCGCGACCGAGGTATTTCGAGGCCTGCAGGGCCTCGTTGCGCGCCACGGCACCCTTGGTGCTGGTCTTCCAGGGTTTGGCGTTCCCGCGCGGTGGAACGACGGCATGCGCCCCGCAGTCGGCGATGGCATCATGGCAGTTGCGCGTGTCGTAGGCACCATCTGCCGTGACGCTTCCGACCTCCTGATCGGCCAGGATTTGATCAAGCAGTTCGGGAAGCATCAGCGAGTCTCCGATATGGCTACCAGTGACCTCGACGGCCCGAACCTCCAATGTTTGCTCGTCCATCCCGAGGTGTATCTTGCGCCAGACCCGTCGTTTCGACCCATCATGCTTGCGCGCATGCCATTCGCCGTCTCCCTCGACCTTGATACCCGTGCTATCTACCAAGAGGTCCAGCGGTCCCTTGGAACCCCGGTAGGGGGAAGGTCTTCTGGCGACGGGAGAGAGTGCTGAGCTCCGGCACCGCCCAGTCGAGGCCAACCAGTTGCAGCTGGCTCGCGACGAAGCCCATGGTCAGGCGCAATGCCATGCCGAACCTGCTCTGGGCTTCGCCCGTTCAGGGCTGAAACGCGCCACCGGCGCGTTTCCGGGACGCCCTTCACCCTTCATCGTCAGGCACGTCTGGATCGCGGTATCGCTCTAGGTCGGCTGGCGGCCCCGCCTGCCTGTCGGCGCGGCATCCCAGCTCATCCCGGGATCGAACCAGATCGTCAGCGAGCCCCGGCGCTTGAGCGCTTCATTGTAGACCGACCAGTTCCTGGTCTTGTAAGTCGGGGGTCTGGATCTGCTCATGCAGCCAAGCTACCATGCTGGATTCATAACATGAATCCCTCACGGAACTTGTGCAACAGAGGCGTGTCAATCAACACCCTCGGTCCCGCAAAAGGCTTGCAGGCGTACCTGATCGGGCAATTCGCCGTATTTCTCGACGAACCATTTTTTCATCAGCGTCACGTCGGAAAACCCGCAGGCGACCGCGATTTCATTCATCGCTAAGGCAGTTTGCTGCATCAAGCAGCGGGCCCGGTCCAGCCGCAGGTCGCGGTAGACCCTGAGCGGGGTCTGACGCAATAGGTCGCGAAAGCCGCGTTCCAGTTTGCGCGGGCTGACATCGAGGATCTCAGCGATCTGGCTAACGGTCAGCGTATCCTCCAGATGATCGAGCATGATCTGCAATACGTCGCTGATCACGCTGTCGCCCTGCGCCATGCGCTTGTAGCGCCAATACTCACCGGTGATGGTTTCCGTCTCGGGGTCGCTAAGGCCGAGATAGCGCGACAGAGTGGTGCGGGTAAACTCGCCATCGCGGGCCCCGACGAGTTCTACCATCATGCGGATCGCGGCGACGGGGCTGATCGCACTGCTGACCGCCTTGTGGTGGCAGGTCGCGGATTCTACCAGGTCCACGAGGCGGCAGCTTTCCTCGATTCCGGCGCAAAAATTGGGGTGGACCGACAGTTGCCTGGCCCCGGTCACACCTGCGGCCAGGGGCACGAACACGGCCGAACCCACAAGACAGAGCCGCGCGGCGTTGCGGATGCTGCTGCGCAGGTTGCCGAGATGCGCGTCATCGGGCCGCCAGGCAGTTTCGGTGCCCCCGACCAGCACCAGCGTCTGATCGGGGGTGCAGGTGAACCCGCCGGCAAGGGCATTGGCCCCGTGCAGGCGGGTCCACCGATAGCTGTCCTGCCCCAACAGGCGGTTGGCCGAGCGCAGAACGTCGATGCAGGCCTCGGCGGCGAAAGCCATACTGGAATCCTGGCTGAGAAAAACGAAATCTCCTGACAGGCTGCGTTTCATCTGAAAAGGTCCGGGCGCGGCGGGACGGTCAGCGTCAAGGTTTTCAAGAAACATCCGCTTTCTTCCTTTGCTCTTTAACGCAAATAGCCCTGAATTCCATTTGCTGCTTATGTTTGGTTAACATTTGTCAGCGACACCTCAACCGCGTGCAGGAAGGATTTGGCCGAGGAACTTGCCGACAAGAGCAGGTAGTCATCCTCTCCTGTGCGCAGGATCAACACGCCCAGATGTTCCATCACCGTGCGCGCGGCGTGATCCACGCCAAACACCTGCCTGTGCAGGTCGAGCGGGCAAATCCGTTCCAGCGCGCGCCGTGTGTCAGGGCCAGACAGCGCGAGCGCGACCCAGACATCGGTCTGATCGGTGGTGTAGACCGCGCCGTTCAGCCGGTCCGCCACCACGCGCTCGGCATCGGGTGTCGCGTGGGTGAACAGCGCGAAGGCCAGATCCGGGGCCAGCCGGATGAGGCGCGTGCCGTCATCGGCGACAACGGACCGGCCAATGTCGGGCAGGTCCACGCCATAGGCGGCCCTGATTGCCGTGAGCGCGTCTTCCTCTCCGCCCAGCGGCAACGCCAGCGACACCAGCGCCAGATCGGCGGGCGCCCAGAGCCGCACGCCCGCAATCTCCATCTCCGTGCCCGCCAAAGGCGGTTCTGCCTGCAAGGTATACTCAGCCACGCAACCGCTCCCCGTCCGGGTCGATGAAATGCGCCGAGACCACCTCGACCTCCATCTCTCTGCCATGCACCGGGCTGACCGCGCGCAGGATTTCCCCCATCCGCGCATCGCCCCGCTTGAGAAAGCCCAGCCCGATGGAATGCCCAAGACTCGGCGAATAGGCGACCGAGGACATCCAGCCCTGATCGTTCTCCATCGTCGCGGCGTCACCGCACGTGATGAAATGCGACCCGGCGATGAGCCCCGTGTCGCGCTCCACGGGCCGGAACCCCACCAGCTTCACCGCATCGTCGCGCAGCAGTTCGGGGCGCTGCGAGAGCACATTGCCGATGCAGTCCTTCTTCTGGCTGACCATCCGCCCCATCCCGAGGTTATGGGCCGTGGTCTGACCATTGAGCTCGTTGCCCGCCGCATGCCCCTTCTCGATGCGCATCACGCCCAGCGCCTCGGTGCCATAGGGCACGGCGTCGAATTCGCGCCCCGCGTCCATCAGCACGCCCATCATGGCATTGCCATAGCGGGCGGGGACCGCGACCTCATAAGCCAATTCCCCGGAAAAGGAGATACGGAACAGCCGCGCGCGCGTCCCGCCGCAGACCGTGACCGCACCGCACCCCATGAAGGGAAACGCCTCGTTCGAGAGGTCATGCGCCTCATCCACCACCTTGCGCAACAGCTTGCGCGCATTCGGCCCGGCGACGGCAAATTGCGCCCAGCCATCGGTGGTGGAAATCAGATGCACATCCAGATCGGGCCACAGGCATTGCCGCGCGAATTCCAGCCGCCGGAACACCGTGACGGCATTGGCGGTGGTGGTGGTCATCACGTAGTGATTCTCACCCATCCGCGCGGTGGTGCCATCGTCATAGGCGATCCCGTCTTCGCGCAGCATCAAACCATAGCGAACCTTGCCCACCGCCAGCGTGGCGAACCCGTTGCAATAGACCCGGTTCAGGAACTCCCCCGCGTCGCGCCCCTGAATGTCGATCTTGCCCAGCGTGGTCACGTCGCAGATCCCCACCGACCCACGCGTCATCAGCACCTCGCGATCCACCGAATCGCGCCACCCCTGCTCACCGTCGCGCGCGAACCATTGCGCGCGCAGCCAGTTGCCCACCTCGACGAAGGTCGCGCCATTGGCCTCGGCCCACCTATGCGACGGCGTCAGGCGATAGGGCCGGAACTCGCGGCCCCGCGCACGGCCCGCCAGCGCGCCGATGGGCACCGGCGTATAGGGCGGGCGAAAAATCGTTGTTCCGGTCTCGGGGATGGTCCGGCCGGTGCATTCGGCCATGATCGCAAGCGCGGGGATATTTGCCGTCTTACCCTGATCGGTGGCCATGCCTAGCGTGGTGTAGCGCTTGAGATGCTCGACCGCGCGAAAGCCCTCCTGATGTGCCTGCTTCACGTCCTTGACGGTCACGTCGTTCTGCAAATCGAGCCAGGCGCGCGCCCGGCTTTGCGGCACATGCCACACCGGCGCACAGTCGCGCGGCTCGTCCTCGGCGCGGGGCAGATCGCTCTTGTCAGCATAGCCCAGAGTCTCGGCCACCGCGCACCCCTCGCGCAATGCCGCTGCCAGCGTCATCGCCCCGTTGGCCGCGCCCGCCACTACCATGCCGGGCGGCAGTTCGCGCCCGGGCACGAAGGCCGCCAGATCGTCGCGCCATTCGGGCCGCCCGCGCTGATGGCAGGTCAGATGCACATTCGGGTTCCAGCCGCCCGACACGGCGAGGCAATCGACGTCGATCATCTGCCCGTCGGTGAGCGTGATCTGCCGCAGCCCCTTGCGCCCGCGCGTGTCCATCACCGCGGCCCCCCGGACATGCCGCGCGCCGGGCACATCGCAGACGGCGGGCGCGTCGCGCGTGTCGATCACGGCGGACACCTCGACCCCCTTGGCCACGAGGTCAGCGGCGGTGCGCCAGCCGTCGTCGTTGTTGGTAAAGACCGCCACGCGCCGCCCCGGGGCCACGCCCCAGCGATTGGCATAGGCGCGCACCGCGCCTGCCAGCATCACGCCGGGCCGGTCGTTGTTGCCAAAGGCCACGGGGCGTTCGGTCGCGCCCGCCGCCAGCACCGCGTGCCGGGAATAGACGCGCCACAGCACCTGCCGGGGCTTGCCGCCGCTTGTCGCCAGATGATCGGTGCAGCGTTCCAGCACGCCGTAAACACCGTGATCGTAGGCCCCGTAGACCGTGCTGCGGGGCATCAGGCGCACGTTCGCCATCGCCGCCAGTTCGGAGACGACACCGGTAGCCCAATCGGCCCCGGGCATCCCATCCACCTCCAGCGTCTCGGCGTTGAGCCGCCCGCCCATGACGAAATCCTCATCCGCCAGGATCACCCGGGCACCCGCGCGCGCCGCCGTGCGCGCCGCTATCAGCCCCGCAGGCCCGGTGCCGATCACCAGCAGATCGCAATGCAGGTAGCCCTTGTCGTAGCGGTCCGGGTCCTCCTCCATCGACAACCGCCCCAGACCGGCAGAGGCGCGGATCGCAGGCTCATAGAGCTTTTCCCAAAAGGCGCGCGGCCACATGAAGGTCTTGTAGTAGAACCCCGCCGACAGGAACGGCGACAGCAGGTCCGTCACCGCCATCAGGTCGAACTCGAGCGAGCCGCGATGGTTCTGGCTGCGCGCCTCCAGCCCGTCAAACAATTCGGTCACCGTGGCGCGGGTGTTGGGCTCTTGCGCGGCACCCTTGCGCAATTCCACCAGCGCGTTGGGCTCTTCCGACCCGGCGGTGAAAATACCGCGCGGGCGGTGATACTTAAACGACCGCCCCACCAGCGGCTGCCCGTTGGCCAGAAGCGCCGAGGCCAGCGTGTCGCCCGGATGGCCGCGCATCGGCCTGCCGTTGAAGGTGAAGCTGATGTCTCTTGAGCGGTCGATCAGACCGCCCTTGATACGGTTGACCTGGCTCATCGGCTGCGCCCCCGGGCACGCGCCACGTCGCGGGCCAGTTCGACCTGTGTGATCTCGTGGCTCACCGTGTCACGCGTCACCACCAGCCAAGACCGGTCGCCCTGCTCGTGATACCATAGCTCCTGATGCGCGCCCGCCGGGTTGTCGCGCAGATAGCCATAGGCGTGGAATGCCTCGGCGGCAGCGTCAGCCTGCCAGTCGGGCCGGTCGATCAGGGCGGCATCGCCCAGGTAGACGAACTCGGCGGCGTCGCGCGGGCCCAGAAGCGGGTGAGTGATGATCATGGAGTCGCCTCCGTGGCGTGCGGGGTCATTTGGATATTTTTGGCAAGATGAAGCATGGCGCGCGCCCTCAATGCAGGTTGGGCTGGTTGCCCATGCCCTTTTCGTCGATCAGATGCCCGCGCGCGAAGCGGTCGAGGCGCATTTCCGTGGCCACCGGGTGCGGTGCGTCCCTGGCCAGCAGATGCGCGTAGCACAGGCCGCTCGCCGGGGTCGCCTTGAAGCCGCCGTAGCACCAGCCGCCGTTGAAATAGAGGCCGTCGATATGGGTGCGGTCGATGAAAGGAGAGCCGTCCATCGACATGTCCATGATCCCGCCCCAGCTGCGCAACAGCCGCGCGCGCCCGATCATCGGCATGATCGCCATGCCACCCTCGGCCACGTCCTCGACCACCGGCAGGTTGCCGCGCTGCGCGTAGGAATTGTAGCCGTCGATATCGCCGCCAAAGACCAGCCCGCCCTTGTCCGACTGGCTGACATAGAAGTGCCCGGCCCCGAAGGTGATGACGCCCGGCAGCACCGGTTTCAACCCCTCGGTGACGAAGGCCTGCAGAACATGGGATTCAATGGGCAGGCGCATCCCCGCCAAGGCCATCACCCGGCCGGAGGAGCCCGCGACGCAGACCGCCACCTTGCGCGCGCGGATGGCCCCGCGTGTCGTCTCGACGCCCCGACATTTGCCGTTTTCGATGTCGAACCCGGTGACCTCGCAATTCTGGATGATGTCGACGCCGCGCGCATCGGCACCGCGCGCATAGCCCCAAGCCACCGCGTCATGCCGCACCGTGCCGCCGCGCCGCTGGAAAAGCCCGCCCTTGATCGGAAAGCGGGCATTGTCGAAATCGAGAAACGGCAGTTCGGCGCGCAGCTGATCGGCATCGGCCAGTTCCGCATCGGCGCCTGCCAGAAACATCGCGTTGGCGCGGCGCACGAAGGCATCGCGCTGCGCGTCCGAATGAAACAGGTTCAGGATCGAGCGTTGGCTGACCATCGCGTTGTAATTTAAATCCTGCTCCAGCCCCTCCCACAGCTTGAGCGACATCTCGTAGAACGGCTCGTTCCCCGGCAGCATGTAGTTGGAGCGGATGATCGTGGTGTTGCGTCCAACATTGCCCGACCCGATCCAGCCCTTTTCCAGCACCGCGATATTGCGCAGGCCGAATTCCTTGGCGAGATAATAGGCCGTGGCAAGACCATGCCCGCCGCCACCGATTATGACTATATCATACTCGGGTTTCGGGTCGGGGTCGCGCCAGACCGGTGTCCAACCCTTGTTGCCGGTCAGTCCCTCGCGGAGGATCTTGAAGGCGGAATAGCGCATCGGCTCTGTCCTGTGGCTCGCTCTGGTGCGATCATCGCCGATCTTCGGGGGCTATACTTGCCTTTAACGGTCATTTAAATGACAAATATGGACAAACTATCCAGGCAAGCCCCGGACCCGCATCGAATCGGCATCCTGCCAATCCCCGGATTCGCGCTGATGTCGCACGCCGCCACGGTCGAGCCGCTGCGCGCCGCCAACCTGCTGGCCGGGCGCCTTCTGTATGAGGTGATCCATATCGCGCCGACGCCTGATCCGGTGTGCAGTTCCGGCGCGGCGCAGGTCAGGCCCGAGGCGGGGCTCGCTGACGATCTGCACCTCGATAACCTCTTCATCGTAGCGGGGGGCGATCCGGCGACCTATCCGGCGCGCGCCCTGACCCCGTGGCTGTCGCGTCAGGCGCGGGAGGGAGTGGTGCTGGGCGGTGTCTCGGGCGGGCCGATCATTCTCGCGCGCGCCGGGCTGATGGGTGACAGGCGGATGACCGTGCATTGGGAATATGCCGCAGCCCTGGCCGAGGTCGCGCCCGACCTGCGCATCGAACGCACGCTCTATGTCATCGACCGCGACCGGATGACCTGCGCGGGCGGCACCGCGCCGATGGACATGATGCACGCGCTCATCGCCACGCATCACGGCCGCGCCTTCGCCCGCGAGGTCAGCGACTGGTTCATGCATACCGAGATCCGCCCGCCGACCGGCCCGCAACGCTCCGGCTTGGTGGAGCGGGTCGGCACGCAAAGCGCAGCGATCCTCGACGCAGTCGAGGCGATGGAAGGCAATATCGCCGACCCCCTGTCCCTGCCGTATCTGGCGCAGATCGCCCGGCTCTCCCCGCGACAACTCAACCGGTTGTTCCGGCAGCATCTGGGCCAGACCACCCATGGCTATTACCGCCGCCTGCGGCTCGACAAGGCGCGCAACCTGTTGCGCAATTCGGCGCTCTCGCTGACCGAGGTCGCGCTCGCCACCGGCTTTGCCAGTTCCTCGCATTTCTCGCGCGCCTACCGCGCGGAATACGGCCAGCCGCCGTCGAAGTATCGCTAAGCCGCGCAGCGCGATAGGTGTTGCCAGTCGTGTGCAAGAGTACCGAGACCGCCGCAAGGAACATCGTAGCAAACCCGTTCAGCACCACCGCCTTGATGACGTCCCAAACAAGATTTTCTATTTCTGATCTGTCATGTCTCGCTGGTGATCTTGCTTGCGTGCGTGGTCCCACCGAGCGCGGCGGATGCGTGCCCCCTTGTAGGCGTCCATAAGCGCGATGGCGTGGATCATGAAGCCGCCGGCATAGCGCCCGAGAAAACTGTGCTCGGGTGTCGTCAGATTGTAGCTCACCCAAGCGAGGGACAAGGCGGTGAACGCGAACATGAGCCCGCGATGCGCCTCGCCGTTCAAGACCTGCCCCATGCCTGTCAGGATGCTGGAAACGGCCAGAACCAGACGGGGATCGTATGGCGGGCGATCGGATTGGCTGGTGTGGTCTGTCATTCTGTGTCCTCAAGGCTCCGGGCGATGCGGTGCCCCAGATCAAGCAGATCCTCAGCCATCACGCGCCGGAGTTCCGTGCAGTTGAAAAACGGCAGGCGGGTGAGAAGATAATGACCGCGCTGACCTTCGTCCATCCGATAGACAAGGCGAAGACCCTTGGGGCTGAGAAATATCTCCTTGCCGCGGTTATCCCCGGTGAACTGCGCCAGGTGGGGGGCGATGGCCGGGATCACCCGTGCCCTGGCCTCGGCCGGGTCGTCGCAACGCAGCACTGCCTCTTGCGGCCAGTCCGGTGGGGTGGAAACGCGTTCAGGCATGCGGCCATGCGCGGAGTAATATTCGGAATTGTCGGGGCGCATCATCATGTTGAAATGCGAGCGAAGCCGCAGCGGGCGGTGGATTGTTACCAGAAGCCACAGAACCGGCAATTTGCGTAGCTGGATCGTGTCGGCAAGGGCGCGCAATTCCGTGCGATATCCCTCTCGGGTGCCGCGCAACACCGGGTAGTCGCCGCGTGTGGTCATGATTTCGGGAGTTTCGAGGGCATTGCGTGCCACGTCGAAAAAGCCGTCTCGCCGCGCACAGGCCACGCTATGGTCGCGGCGATAGAGCCAGCCAAGCGCGGCGGTGCCGGCCACCGCCAGTGCCACCGCCGCGCCCGTTGTCATATGATCGTGACCGGCGGATGCGGGTGTCTGAGCACGTCATCCACCACCGACCCGGTCAGCAACCGCCCGAAGGCGGTGTGCCCGGTCGACCCCATCACGATGTGATCAAAGCCCTGCTCGGCGGCATAGCCAAGAATCGCTTCGGCAATGTCGCGGCCAGCGATGGTGGCGCTGGTGACATTTGCAATCCCGCCTTTCTGAGCTGCGGTCATGGCATCTGACAGCTCCTTGGCGATCAGGGCCTCACCGGCATCAAACAGCCGCGTATCCCAAAACGGGCTATCCGCCGCAGTCGTTGGTGTCACCGTTGTCACGGTGACAAATCGCAGGTCACAGCCGATCTTTGCCGCGAGGGCGACCGCGAAGTCCACGGCGCGCGCCGCAGCCTTCGATCCGTCTATGGCACAGAGAATTCTGTCCATCATGATCCGATCCTCCTGATCAATAGCCAACCGGCTTGGGCCAGTTCATGGTGAACTGATCCGCGCGGCGGACATATTTGTAACGATGCTTTACGAACCATATCGACACCACGACGTAGAAGGCCATCATCGCCAGAAGCTGGAGGCCAAAGCCGAGATAGGTCGCGAAGAACGTGGTGATACACAGGATCATCAGCACGATCGCCGGCATCGGGTGGAACGGATGCACATAGCCCCGCTTGATCGACCCCAGCGGCCATTTGCGTCGGAACAGGATCATGTTGATCGGCATGAAAGTATACCCCAACAGCCCCGACAGGATCGAGAAGGTGATCACCTGATCCAGAAGCCCGGTAAAGGCGAAGGACACCGCGATCGGGATGAGGAAGATGATCGACCGGAAGGGGGTGCGGTAGCGCGGATGCACTGCCCCGAACCATTGCGGCATATACCGGTCGCGCCCCATCGAGAACCAGGCCCGGCTGGCATCGTTGATGCAGCCATTCGCCGAGGCGGTGGCGGCAAAGAGGGTGCCGACGAAGAGGAAGACCTGCAATACGGTCGACCCGGTCATGCGCGCGGCATCATAAAGCGGCACCGTCGCCTGGCCAAGGTATTCCCACGGGATAAGACCGGTGCAGACATACCATGTCAGCGTTGCCGCGATCAGAAGGGTAATGATCCCCGTCATCGTGCCAAGCGGCAGCGAGCGTGACGGCGAGCGCACTTCTTCTGCGGCCTGACACGTTCCTTCGATCCCGAGGTAATACCAGATCCCGAACTGGAACGATGCGATGACGCCGATCCAGCCATAGGGCAGGTCCGTCAACAGCTCGGAATGTTTCAGGATCGCGCCCGGGTTCCACGGCTGCACCCCGACGAATAGGATCACGATCGAGACGAACGCCGCTGCCGTGATGATGAAGTTGAGCGACAGGGTCATGAACACGCCACGATAATTCAGAAAGGCGAGAAACGAGATCACCAGCACCACGAAGGGTTTCGGATCAAGCGCGTCATAGCCCGTCTGCTCGGCGAGGATCATCAGAAGGTCGCCCACGATCAGCGCGTCGGCGGCCTCGAGCATGGTATAGGCCATCACGAGGTAAAGGCCCACATTGAACGCCATGAGCGGACCCATGATGTGCTTGGCCTGGGCGTACTGCCCGCCCGCCGCCGCGACCGTCGATGTCACCTCCGAATCGATCATGGCGACACAGGTATAGAGAAGGCCGATGACCCAGCAGGCGATCAGCGCGCCATAGGCGCCGCCCTTGCCCACGGAAAAGTTCCAGCCCATGAACTCGCCCACAAGGACGATCCCCACGCCGAGGGCCCAGACATGCGCCGGGCCAAGCACGCGCAAGAGGCCGATCCGCTCCTGACCGCTCCCTGCACCGGTTTGACTTGCGGTTTGATCGCTCATGACCGGTCCTCCGCATTTCCGTTCAGCGCGCCATGTTCCAGCAATTCGTCCACGCCCTCCTTGGAGGACAGAAGCGTCTCTTCATCGAATTCCCGATTGACGCGGACCGCGTCGGCGACAATCCACAAAAGCATCGCGGCGGAGAGGCCCCAGGCGATGTATTCCAGTAATATCCACATTGTGTCGTTCTCCAGCCCTCAGGTGTCAAATCTCTCGCGGATCACCTCGCGCAGCTCCTTGTCGGAAACTTTCACGAGAAACACGAAATATCCCAGAATGATCACCGCCGTGATGATCAGCATCAGCGGGTCGATGGAGTAATCGAACCGTTGCGTGATCATCTCCGCAGCTGTTTCGGGGGTGTACCCTAACTTTTCCCATTGGGCCTGCATGGTTTCGTTCTGACCGAGGGTTTCCCAGTTGACGGTCTCGGGCATCACGTTGGTGCTGCTTGCACCGGTCAGGCCAAAGATCAGCGGGATGAACAGAACGAAGTAAACGAGCGCGAGAAGAAAAACCGCATCGAAGAACTGTCCGACGCCGCTCTGTTTCGGGGGGTCATAGCGTTTGCTCATCTCTCACCCCTTCCCGTGCTTCGAGGCCTGCATTTTGTCGTAATGCATCAGATCAATGCGATCCTTCCCGTGCTTCGCGGCCTGCATTTCGTCGTAATGCATCAGATCAATGCGATAGATCGCATCCTTGTCATGCGCGTAGTGCCGCACCATGGCGGCGATTGCGGCCGTGTTGAACAACAAGACCATGCCCGCCGATCCGATCAGCACGGTGCGGATCGCCCCGCCCCCGACCAGGCCGCCGACACTCCACAAAACGAACAAGATCACGAGCCAAAGGACCGCGACGAACATCGAGGCGAACAGCACATCGCCCCGATACGTCTTCTCGATCCGGCTCTCCATATCCTGAGCCATTTTCTCCTCCCTGATTTTGTTCCGCTTCTGGGAACATGATTCGCAGGGTACCAATAAATTCTTTTCAGGCAATATTTTTTATTTTTATGAAATTTTGATTGGCAATGCTCGCGCCTTCCGCAGCCCCTGAGCGAGCTTTTTCTTAACGGTTTGGGAACAGCACAGGCGTTCGACTTTTGCGACCGCAAGCAAAGTTTCGCGCCCCAAAAGGGGCGCGGGGAAAAGAGCTTAAATGTCGAGCGTGTTGTCGCGCTCCCACCGTGAGAAATGCGAGACGAACGAGTCCCACTCCCGGCGTTTGAGCTTTACGAAGGCGGCGGAAAATTCATCGCCCAGGGCCGATTTCAGCACCTTGTCCTTGTCGAAGTACCGCAAGGCGTCCAACATGTTGAGCGGCAGCCGCGGCGCGTTCTTGACAGTATGGCCATCCTGATACATGTCGATATCGAGCCGCTTGCCGGGCGTGGCCTTGGAGGAGATGCCGGACAGGCCCGCAGCGATGATCACTGCCTGCATCAGATAAGGGTTCGCCGCGCCGTCGGGCAAACGCAATTCAAAGCGCCCCGCCCCCGGCACCCGGATCATGTGGGTCCGGTTGTTGCCGGTCCATGTCACGGTGTTTGGCGCCCATGTGGCACCCGAGGTGGTGCGCGGTGCATTGATGCGCTTGTAACTGTTGACTGTCGGATTCGTGATCGCGGCCAGCGCCGAGGCGTGTTTCATCATACCGCCGATGAAATGCCAGCCTATATCAGACATGCCAAGATCATGGGTGCCGTCGGTGAAGAGGTTTTTCTTGCCGTCCTTGTCCCAGACCGAGATATGGGCGTGACAGCCATTGCCGGTCAGCCCCTTGATCGGCTTGGGCATGAAGGTGGCGCGCAACCCGTGCTTTTCCGCGACGGATTTCACCATGAACTTGAAGAAGGAATGCTTGTCCGCCGTGGCCAGCACATCGTCAAAGCCCCAGTTCATCTCGAACTGGCCATTCGCGTCCTCATGATCGCTTTGATAGGGGCCCCAGCCCAGTTCGATCATGTAATCGCTGATTTCCGCGATCACGTCATAGCGCCGCATGATCGCCTGTTGATCGTAACAGGGCTTCTCTGCCGTATCCAGATTGTCGGCAATCTCAAGCCCGTTGGGATCGAGCAGGAAGAATTCCGCCTCGACCCCGGTCTTGACCGACAGCCCCTGTTCGGCCGCCGCCTCGATCTGGCGCAACAGCACATTGCGCGGCGCCTGTTCAAGGGGCGCGTCGTTCATCATGCAATTGGCCGGGACCCATGCCACCTCTGGCTTCCACGGAAGACGGATCACCGCCTCGGGATCGGGCAGGGCCAGCATGTCGGGATGCGCCGGGGTCACGTCGAGCCATGTCGCGAACCCGGCAAAGCCCGCCCCGTCCTGTTGCATGTCGGCGATCGCCTGCGCCGGAACCATCTTGGCACGCTGCGCGCCAAAGAGGTCCGTATAGGAGACCATGAAATATTTGATTCCCTGATCGGCGGCATATTTTTCGAGATCTTTTGTCATGTTTTCGAACTTCCCTGTTGTCAGTCTTTTGTTTTTCCGGCTCACAGGCCCCCTTGCCCGGGGAACCAGGTGGTGCCTGCCAGCGGCACGCGTGCCATGGCCGCAGCCTCCATCGTCAGGGCACAGAGATCCTCGGGTTCCAGATTGTGCAGGCTGTTATGGCCACAGGCCCGCGCGATGGTCTGCGCCTCGAGCGTGAGCACGGTGAGATAGTTGCGCAGCCGCCGCCCCGCCGCCACCGGATCAAGCCGCGCGGACAGGTCCGGGTCCTGCGTGGTGATCCCGGCTGGGTCGCGCCCCTCGTGCCAATCGTCATAGGCCCCGGCTGTTGTGCCCAGCTTCTGATACTCGGCCTCCCATCGGGGGTCGTTGTCGCCGATGGCGACCATCGCCGCGGTGCCGATGGCCACGGCATCGGCCCCCAGCGCCATCGCCTTGGCCACATCCGCCCCAGTGCGGATGCCGCCCGAGATCACCAGTTGCACCTCGCGGTGCAGGCCCATGTCCTGAAGCGCCTGAACGGCCGGGCGGATACAGGCCAGCGTCGGCAGGCCGACATGTTCGATGAACACATCCTGCGTCGCCGCCGTGCCGCCCTGCATCCCGTCGAGCACGACCACATCCGCCCCCGCCTTGACCGCAAGCGTGGTGTCGTAGTAGGGGCGCGTGCCGCCGATCTTGACATAGATCGGCTTTTCCCAGCCGGTGATCTCGCGCAACTCGAGGATCTTGATTTCCAGATCGTCGGGGCCGGTCCAATCGGGATGCCGACAGGCCGAGCGCTGATCGATTCCCTTGGGCAGGGTGCGCATTTCCGCGACGCGATCGGTGATCTTCTGCCCCAAAAGCATGCCGCCGCCGCCCGGCTTTGCCCCCTGACCGACCACGACCTCGATCGCATCGGCCCGGCGCAAATCATCGGGGTTCATCCCGTAACGTGACGGAAGCACCTGATATACAAGCGTTTTCGAGTGTCCGCGCTCTTCCTCGGTCATACCGCCATCGCCGGTGGTGGTCGAGGTTCCGGCCAGCGTGGCACCCCGCCCCAGCGCTTCTTTCGCGGGGCCGGATAGCGCTCCAAAGGACATGCCCGCAATGGTCACCGGAATATCCAGCTCAATTGGCTTTTTCGCGAACCGGGTGCCAAGCGTGACAGTGGTGGTGCATTTCTCGCGATAGCCTTCGAGCGGATAGCGACTGATCGAGGCCCCGAGAAATAGCAGATCGTCGAAATGCGGCACCCGGCGCTTGGCCCCGCCGCCGCGAATGTCGTAAATTCCCGTCGCTGCCGCGCGGCGGATTTCGGAGTTGATCTCGTTGGTGAAGGTGGCCGACTGGCGCGGCACGGTTTGTGGTATCTTGGGTGATTGGTCGTTCATATCTGACATGCCTCAATAGGCCGACGCGTTGTCGACGTTGAAGTTATAGAGCTTTCTGGCAGAGCCATAGCGCTTGAATTCGGACGGGTCGGCATCGCATTCACCCCGCACCAGAAGATCGCGCAGCAACTCGATATGTTCGGGGCGCATCTCTTTCTCGACGCAATCTGCCCCGAGGCTCTTGACCGAGCCGCGCACGAAGAGTCGCGCCTCATAGAGGCTGTCGCCCAGCGAGTCGCCGGCATCGCCACAGACAACCAGATTGCCGGATTGCCCCATGAAGGCCGACATGTGTCCGATATTGCCGTGCACGATGATGTCGATCCCCTTCATCGAAATTCCGCAGCGTGACGCGGCATTGCCCTTGATCACAAGGGTTCCGCCCCGCCCGGTGGCTCCGGCATACTGGCTGGCATCGCCCTCGATGACGACAAGGCCCGACATCATGTTCTCGGCCACGCCCGGCCCGGCATTGCCCGCGACACGCACCGTGGATTGCTTGTTCATCCCGGCGGTGTAATACCCGGTCGAGCCGCGCACGGTCACGTCGATCGGCGCATTCAGCCCGACGGCGAGCGCGTGGCTTCCCTTGGGGTTGAGGATTTCCCAATCGCGTTCGTTGGTCTTTTCGCTCTGGGCGTGCAGCCGCGCATTCAATGCGCGCAGGCCCTCGGTCTGCAGATCAAGGCTTTGCATGTGTCAATGTTTCCAGAAATAGGCGGTTGAGGGTTCCGGCTCCCACACGCGGGCGGTTTCGATGCCGGGCAGGTTAACCATGGCGCGGTATTCCGAGCCGAAGGCGACATATTGGTCGGTTTCGGCCATAACCGCAGGCTTGCATGCGATCGGATCGCGGATCACGCCAAAGCCGTCCTTGGTGCCGACAACAAAGGTATAGAACCCATCGAGATCATCTAGAGATGCCTTGAGCGCGGCACCCAGATCGCTGCCTTGCGCCATCTTCCACGACAGATAGGCCGCGGCCACCTCGGTATCGTTCTGCGTCTCGAAGCTCAACCCTTCGCGGATCAGGCGTCGTCGCAGACTGTTGTGGTTGGACAGCGACCCGTTATGCACGAGGCATTGATCGGCCCCGGTGGAAAACGGATGCGCGCCCAGCGTGGTGATCGCCGATTCTGTGGCCATGCGTGTGTGTCCGATCCCATGGCTGCCAGACATCGACGCGACGTTAAAGCGCTCGGCCACATCGGCGGGTAGGCCTACCTCCTTGAATATCTCGATGCTTTCTCCCGAGCTCATGATACGCAAATCAGCATTGATCCGCTCCAGTGCCGCGCGAGCCTCTTTCGCCTTCTCAGACGGTAGGACCAGCACCGCATGGGTATCCTTGATCTCGATTTGGACCTTGGCGCCGATCTCTTTAGAGAGATCCGCGCCGAGCGTAGCGAAATCACGCACCGGCGTCGCGGATTGCACGCAATACAGCCATTCGCCCGCCTGTGCCCCACGATAGATCGCTATTCCGGCGCTGTCCGGGCCACGATCGGTCATGGTAACAAGCATGTCGGTCAGGAGCGCGCCGAGCTGCGGCTCAAGCCCCTTGTCCTTTAAAAACAAGCCCACAATGCCACACATGAATCGGTCTCCTCTGTCATGATCTGAAAGACCATAGCATAGAACCAATCACGTTCAACTATCAGGAAACAATTTTTCCCTATAGTGTATGAGAGTCTCTCTCTCTAACTTCCTTGCGGGTAGCAGATGATCGACAGATAGCGTGCCGGAAGCTCGATCAGGATCTCCGGACCATGCGGCGTGTCCGCATCGAAAAACAGGCTGTCACCGGGTTCCAGCCGGTAGAGCTTGTCGCCATGTCGGTAATCAACGACCCCCTCGAGGAAATAGAGAAACTCCAGCCCGTCATGCTGAAAGGTGGGAAAGACGTCTGACCGCTCGCTGAGTGTGATCAGATAGGGCTCGACGGTGACGCCGGATGCATTCGCGCCGATATGGCCCAAAAGGTTGTATTGGTGGCCCGCGCGTGTCCCAGCCCGGGTAATCTCGACGGCTTCGCCGGCCTTGACGCGCATCGCCTCGCGACGTTCCTCGAACCGGCGGAAAAAGGAGGTCAGCGGCGTAGAAAGCGAATGCGCAAGAATTTGCAGCGTGGTCAATGACGGCGAGGTGACACCATTCTCGATCTTAGACAGCATCCCCAGTGATACGCCGGTCACCTGCGCGAGATCAGCCACTGTCATGCCCTTTTGCTGGCGCAACGCGCGCACTTCGCGGCCAATCGCGGTTTCAAGGTTGCGCTCCTTGAGGTCACGAACGCGATGCGGATCCTGCGCGAGCGTGGGGCGCTTTGTGGCAGCACGCTTTTGTTTGGTCATATATAATCTTTCTCTTTTTCCTGTTTAGTATATGCCTGCCATGAACTTCATTCCAGTCTATGGTTAGGTGTTCAATCCCACGGTTTGATGGTGTGGTCCTCTCGCAGGAATGGAAGGAAGTGATCCCCGCAAACAGGACCGTTTGAAGGTGGAGTTTTCCGCTATGATTTCCCGGCTGGGAGAGGAGCGGAATCACATGAAGGCATCGAAGTTTACGGACGCGCGAGACAGGCGTTCATCATCAAGCAGGGCGAAGACGGCACGCCGGTAGCTGAGATCTGCCGCAAGGCAGGCATCAGCCAGGCGACTTACTTCAACTGGAAGAAGAAGTATGCCGGCCTTTTGCCGACCGAGATGAAGCGGCTGAAGCAGCTCGAGGATGAGAATGGCCGGTTGAAGAAGATCGTGGCCGATCTGACGCTGGACCGCGAGATGTTGCAGGACGTCATCCGGCGAAAGATCTGAAGCCCGGTCGGATGCGCGAACTGGTTCGCGGGATGTGCAGCGATTGGGCGGTCTCGATCCGGGCGGCGTGTGGGGCCATCGGATTTGATCGTTCGACGTTCCACTACAAATCCCGCCGCGCCGATCAGGCTGCCGTGGAAAAGCGGATCAAAGATATCTGCGAGACACGCGCGCGCTACGGCTATCGCCGGGTTCATGTGCTCCTGGAGCGCGAGGGTTGGGGCATAAACATCAAGAAAGTCTATCGCATTTACAGGGAGTTGGGCATGCAGCTGAGGAACAAGACGCCGAAACGGCGGGTGAAGGCCAAGCTGCGCGATGACCGTGCCGAAGCCGTCGGGCCGAACGATGTCTGGGCGATGGATTTTGTCCATGACCAGCTGGCGACGGGCAAGAAGCTTCGGATTCTGACGGTCGTGGACACGTTCTCGCGATACGTTCCGGTGCTCGACGCGCGGTTCAGCTATCGCGGGGAGGATGTCGTGGCGACGCTGGACCGGGTGTGCCGCAGATCGGGCTACCCCAAGACGATCCGGGTCGATCAAGGCAGCGAGTTCATCTCCCGCGACATGGACCTGTGGGCCTATCAGCGCGGCGTCACGCTCGACTTCTCACGGCCGGGAAAGCCGACAGACAATGCTTTCATCGAAGCGTTCAATGGCCGGTTCCGTGCCGAGTGCCTGAAAGCCCACTGGTTCCTGACGCTTGCAGATGCGGTCGAAAAGTTGGAGAGTTGGCGTCGATACTACAATGAGGAACGGCCACACAGCGCGATCGGCAACAAGGTCCCGATCACGCTGACGAAATCGGGGACATCACCAGCCTATCACCCTGATCGAAGCCGGAAAACTCTCGCCAACGGCGGTAGAAGGCTCGGGGGCGGACCAGAAGCCTTGTGATCCGGTCGCGCGTGGCGGAAAGTTGGGTGGCAGGTCAGGGGCGCGACAGTCTGCACGTGTCGGGACCATGGGCCGCCGCAAGGAAGTATTGGACTAGAGCGTGTCGCGTTCATTCGCATTCACGCGACAAGCTCCAACTCGTTGATTTCGCATGTTCAAGGGGCTCAAGACCGGTTCCCACTTTTGAGCAACATGCTCTAATCCTGCATGCCCCGCTCGCGTGCCTCGGTCAGGATCATCGGTGTCCCGTGTGCTTGTGTAGGGTATGCGCGATGAGGCTGCCATGACCAAATAGGGGGTGATGGTGGCGGAGCACACCGCGATTATCCGGCGGGTTGTTGATCAGGCGCCAGCCCAGCCATATCGCGATTGAAGCGAATACGACGCTCCCGATAGCCTGCCCGATCAACACTCCCTGCGCGCCGAGGAGTATACCGCCAACGACGACGAAGGGCCAAGTGCCCAGGGTGTTCTGCCCCCAACTCAGCCATGTCGAATAAGACGGGCGGCCCAGCGTATTGAACGAGGCACTGGCGACGAAAATCGCGCCATTGAAGAAGGAGGCAAGCGCCAAGGGGAAGCAGAAGAGGAATATCAGCGACTTCGTCAGGTTCTCGGCACCGAACAGCGCGGCGATCGGGCCACGGAACACGAGCAGGACCAGGGTGATGAACAACACGTAGATCGCAACGAACTTGAGAGCGTCGACATAAGCCCTCTTGACCCTCTCCATGTCGCCGGCGCCGAAATTCTGGCCGATTATCGGCCCGATTGCGCCCGCAAGCGCCCAGATCACCGAAAATGCAACCGGCGTCAGCCTCCCGATCACCGCCATGCCGGCGACCGCCTCAGGGCCAAATTTCGACATTTCGCGGGTAACGATCGCGGTGCCAATTGGCGTGGCCACGTTTGTCAGTACAGCCCGAAAGGCGAAGTATGAAACCGGCTGGTAATCACGCCAGAGCAACCTGAGTTTAGGTGCGACAAAGGCGTTGTGGCGGCGCATCGCCGGATAAAGCGCGAAGCCGAGCGTCACAAACCGTGCCGCCACCGTCGCCCAAGCCGCGCCCTCCATTCCCATATTCAGACCAAAGATCAAGATTGGATCCAGTACGGCGTTGGTCACCGCCCCGAAAAGCGATGGGAACATCGCCAACCGGTTCTCACCGTAGCCTCGCAGGACCGTTACGGTGACCATGGACAGCCCGGATACCCACGTAAACGGGATGATTATCCAAAGATAGGTTGCAGCCAGTTCGGCCACCTTGCCCTCGGCACCCAGAAGCCCTAGGAAAAACTTTATATTTGACAATAGAATCAGTGGTATAATGATAGAGGTTAACACAGAAAACATCGCTGTGCTGGTGGCGTATTCCCGGGCCTCCAGCTTGTCACCCGAGCCGATTGACCGCGATGCCAAGACTCCCGCAGCGACCGACACCCCGATATTGATAGCGCTGGTAAAGAACATGAGGGCGCTGGCATAGCCCGCTGCGGCGGCCAACACCTCATACCCGAGCATCGAAATGAATATCAGGTCTATCAGATCGACCGCATAAATCGCCATCAGGCCGATGCTCGCCGTAAAAGATGAAACCGACACGTGACGCATAATGCTGCCAGTGGTAAACACCGCATTGTTCTCGGTCGTCATCTCAAATCTCTCTTAGTTGGGCCGGCCATCAACCATGCAAGCATTGCGGGGCCGCATAATTTCCCCTTTGCACTCGATTAGTGTACAGGCCAAAATCGTAGGCGGATAGCCTCAGTTTACGTTGGGACCACCCAACCAGACCGCTCGCTACGAAACCTGTCTGCCGTCGAGCAACTGTGTCTATTCGCCGGGCTGAATCTGCCAAGGTATGCCGGTTTTGATGATCGCGTTGGCGATTGTGATCAGCCTTTGCGCGATTGCGATAATGACGAGCTTGTGCGGCTTTCCGCGCTCTTTGAGACGCTTTGCGACTGGCTTGAGAACTGGATTGTGGCAGGCGGCAGCGAGCGCAGCTTGGAACAGCACATGTCGCAGAGACCGTCGTCCGCCCGCGATCGTTCTCCTGCCTCGCATCGCCCCGCTGTCGTGAGGGACTGGCGCCAGGCTGGTGATGGCAGCGGCTTCGCCTGATGTCATTCGGTCGAGTTCAGGCAATTCAGCGATCAGCATCGCCGCGGATACGGGCCCAATTCCGGGGATTGACCGCAGGAGGTTCGCCTTTGCGGCAAGTGGCTCCGTCTGAGCAATAACGTTTTCGATCCTTTGTTCGATGACAGAGATCTGGGCGCCGAGCACGTTTTGTAGATCATCGTCCATGGTCTCGACGTCGGCAGAAACACCCTGCTTCTTGCGAGCGCTGATCTGAGCCTTGAGTCGCTTGCGCATATCGACAAGCTGCCCTCTCCGCGTCGTCAAGGTTCTGAGAATACGGAGATTCTCATCTGGCAGTTCTCGCCGAACGCCGTGGTGGATACCGCGATGATGACCGGTGCGGTAAAGTTCATCATCATGGCTTAGTCAACGATCCAGTGGGTGCTGGCGGCAGAGCGGGTGCCGCAGGATCTGGCCGTCTGGGTCGCTAATACGATCAGCGAGCCATGGATGATCATCCTGGCGCTCAACCTCGTAATGCTGGTGGTGGGGGCGTTTCTCGACCTGCCAGCGGCGGTGCTGCTGCTCGGTCCGCTCTTCGTGACCATCGGTCAGGCAATCGGTCTGGACCCGGTACAGCCTTTGCCTGAGGATGGCGGTGAACCTCCCCATCGGGCTCTATACGCCGCCCTTGGAAACGATGCTGTTCATATCGGCCGCCATCGCAAAAGTCGGGATCGGCGAGGGGAGAAGTCGCTGTTGCCATTCTACCTCGTGGCGCTCGGCGTTCTGATGGCGATCTCGTTCATTCCGGCGCTGACCATATATTGAGCGCGTGGCATAAAGATGGTCCGCCCCCGAACCTTCTACCGCCGTTGGCGAGAGTTCTCCGGCTTCTGGTCCGCGTCGTGGTCCGATATGATAACGGCCCGAAGGTCTGCGTTTCCGCCCGCGCCAGTGCCGCGACCATCATCTATTGACTATGAGTCGCGCCCCTTGACCTATATATTACCGCGAGGAAGCGGCAACGCCGCGGCATTGCCTGACCCAATTCATGATTGGACCCAAGCTCGACGGGCTCATTAGGAGAAAATGCCAATGGAACCAATCACTGCACACCATATCATTCAGGCCGTTGGCTGGCTCGCTGTCGTATTGAAGGTGGCCACCTTCGCAACGAGCTCGATGATCCCGCTGCGGCTCCTGGCGATGGCGTCGTCCATCTGCTTCATCATCTATAGCGGCGTGTTTCAGGTCTGGCCGCTTCTGGTGATCGAACTCACCTTGCTACCCATCAACGCCTATCGCCTCTATGAAATCATCGCACTGCGCAGGTTGGTGACGCATATGACGGACGAGTCGGAACCTGACTTCTCCGCCGCCATGGCGTATGGAAAAAAACGTGTCATCCAAGCGGGCAATGTCATTTTCACAAAGGGTGATCCGGTCGACTGCCTCTATTATTTGGCCGAGGGTCGCGTTGAAATTGAGGACCAGAATGTAACTGTGGCCGCAGGCAAGATTTTCGGCGAGATGGCTTTCTTCAATGCCAGTGCCGAGCGATCGGCGACGGTTCGGTGCCTGGAGGATACGGTTGTCTATGAACTCGACGAGAAACGCTTTACGCGATTGCAGTATGAAGACCCCAAGTTCGCCATGGCCGTGATGCGCACGGTCACCAAGCGGCTCGTCGCGAACGCCGCGCAAACGCAGGAGGCTCAACCCGCGTGATGTCGGGTGGAGCCCATGGCCCCGGCAAGACGTTTCCGCTTTGTCGCCGCGCCATGAGAGAGGCAGGGCTGACATCCCTGTCAAAGAGGCGATTCTTGGCCGAGCGGTGGGCGCTCGAAGATGCGGGATTGCTCAAGCTGGTTGGCGGGCACCATGCCGGGAAGACGATGAAGACCTTCACCCTGGCCATGCCAATGCCACTGGACGCTTTCGAAAATGTGCAAAGCCTGTGACCTGAGCAGGCGGGAAAGGCTGATGCTCTTGCGGAAAAAAAAAGCGGGCCTTGCGACGAGGCCTACGATTTCAGCTACAGCACCTGATTGACCGTTGTTCTCCGAGCGATACTCTGCTCTCGTGTAGCGCGACGACAGCCACGATCAGCTGCGCACACATCTGCAAAATCTGGTTCTCAGAGCCGGATCGCTTCATCCTCGACCCGATCCACGAGATGGCAGGACTGAACACTTGGCGCACAGGCATCAACGCCCTCCAAGACTGACAGCAAATGTCAGAACAGTAGACAACACGGGGTATGCCAGAGTTAGTATCCGGCATGATGCATAACGTTCTTTTGATTCTGAAAAGATGCGGGACGCGTTGCGCCAGCGCCCTGGCGCTTTCATGCGCGATTTTGGCGACGCCCGGCGCGTCTTTTGCACAATCAGCCGACCAATGTCAGGTCACGCGGACTAGCGGCCGCGTGCTCGTTGAACGCGGTGACGACCGGGATCGTCTCACCGCCGGTGAGATGGTTCTATCGGGCGACAGGATCATCACGCGCCGCAGGGCGCAGGTGACGATCCGGTGCACCGGCGAAGTCGCCATCGTCGTGGGCGCACAAACCCGGATCGGACTAGACCGGCTGCTGCGCCCCGAGGGTGATGCAACGTCTACGTCGGGCATTGATGTTTTCCGCGGGATCGTGGGCTTTCTTCGTCCGGGTGGGCGGCGCGATGGCTTCGTCGTGCGGACGCCCTCCGCCGTGGCCGCCGTGCGTTCTACGGAATGGACGATCGAAGTTGACGACAACGCAACAGCCGTCTTCGTGCGCGACGGCGTCGTTCTTGTAGGCTTCGCCGAGGACACTGTTCGCCTAACGCCCGGCGACGGGGTGGACGTGGCTGCGGATGGCAGCGGCGGCCCGGTCAAGCAATGGGGCCAAGGCCGGATTGACGGGCAGTCCGAACGCTTGGGGCCCGATTGGTAGGCGTAGGCCGGTGGCGTCGGCGGGTCGTTCCGGCCCTTGTGGCGCTTCTGGTGATCGCCACAGTTTTCTGGCATCCGGGTGAGCGGGCGGGCATCATGGGGGCGCTCGAAGGGCAACTTCTTGACGCACGGGTCACGCTGCGCGGCCCGTTGCCACCGCCCAAAGGCGTGGCGGTTATATTGATCGACGATACTGACATCGCCCAGATTGGGCAGTTCCCGCCGCCAAGATCGGTGCTTGCTTCGGCCATCGACGCCGCGCGCGCGCAAGGCGCGTCGGCCATCGTACTGGACCTGCTGCTGGCCGACCCTACCCCTCGGGATGACGCGCTAAGTGCGGCGCTGGCGCGCCCGGGTCCGGTCGTGCTTGCGACCGCACGCGGCGGGCCACCCTTCGTGGACGACACGCTGGCCGACGCCATCGACCGCAGCGCTGTGGAGGCCGCCGTCTCCGCAACATCTGGGGCCCTGGAAATGCCGATCGGGCCGCTGCCAGACTTTGCGGCATCCTCCACGCTCGGCCATGTCAACCTTGCGCTTGAGCCGGATGGAAAACTACGCCGATTGCCCGCCGCTCTACCCTTCGTCGCGGTCGACGGGGGCGCATGGATCCCTGGATTGGCACTGGCCTCCCTTCGCGCCGCCGACCCCGAGCGGTTCACGCCAATTGTGCTGCGCGGCGCGCGCGCGGGCGGGACGATCAGCCTCGGGCGAACCACCGTACCGCTCGACCAGTTCGGCGCAATCCCGCTCGTGTTTTATGGCGACACCGGAACCGTACCGACATGGCCTCTGCGCGATCTAGACCAGGCAAACCTTGAGGGGCGGATCGTCTTTCTCGGCGTCTCGGCACAGGGCGCACGGGACCGCTACCCCACGCCCTTTGATCCTGCCATGCCGGGGGCCGAGGCCCACGCAACACTCGCCGCCAACCTGATCGAAGGCCGCACACTCCGGCGCGACCATGTGGCCTGGGCCCTCGGTGGGATGCTCGCCCTCATCGTGGCGGGCATCGCCTATCCCGCGGCCCGCCAGCGCCCCCGCTTCGTTCTGCCTGCTCTGACCGCCCTCGCCCTCGCCACCTGCGTGGCCCTGCAAGTGGCATTCCTGGCGGGCTGGTGGCTCGATGCGACGACCGTGCTGATCTGTTTTACGCTTGCGGCGGGCCTCGGTATCGCGGTGCAGGCCGTGAAGCACGCCCGCCACGCGCGCAACCTCGCGCAGTACCACGCCCCAAGTCTGCGCAGCTCGCTCGCCGAAAGTGATCTCTCCGCCCTCACGGGCCGCCAGATGAACGCCGCGGCCCTGTTCGTTGACCTCTCGGGCTTCACCGGCCGGAGTGAAAAGATCGGACCGAAAGGCACGGGCGATCTGCTGGACCAGTTCCACCAACGGATTGCCCGGCTGGCCGCCGAGCATGGCGGCGTGGTAGATCAAATCGTAGGGGATGCCGCGCTGGTGACCTTCGGCCTGCCTGAGCCCGCGCCGGGCGACGCCGCGGCGGCGCTTTCCTTTGCGGCGGACGTTACGCAAACACAGGACGATCCGGCGCATTCACTGCGTCTTGGCGCGCATTACGGGCCGGTCGAAGTGCGCGCGCTTGGCGGCGCGGACCACAGCCATGTCACGATGGTAGGGGATGCGATGAACGCCGCCAGCCGATTACAGGAGGTGGCCAAGGGCGCAGGTGCGCGGATTGCCATATCGGACACGCTGCTACAGCAAAGCGGCACGCCCGCTCGCTGGATCGACGAACTCGCCCTGCGCGACCTTGGCCCAGTGGAACTCCGAGGACGCAAGATGCTTCTTCACGTTTGGGTAAGCTAAACCGTCGGTCCGGTGGGGATCGGTCGACCTTATCGACGGCGCCGCGCCCTGGTCAAAAAGAGCCGCCTGACTGGTCCAGCCCGAGGGGCGCACTCCGGAGGCAGGTGAACCCCAGTTCCCACACCACGCCACTGGACACCGCCTGCCCCCATGTATCCACCATAATCGAGCGCCTCTTCGCGCTTGATGAATAGATTTTCAGTCCCAACCCGCATGATTCGCGTGGAATGCAGGGGAGATAGCGTTGGCGGTGTCCTGCAGCTTGGGCAGGATGTCGGCCACTATGCGCTCGCGCGTCCATGTATGGGCGGAAACCGAGCATTGCACGGCCGCGAATGCGCGTCCGTCATGACCGATTATCGGGCTGGCGACGCCGATTTCATTAAGGATCATCTGACCGGTCGAAATCGCATAGCCATCTCTGGCGGACTCTTTGATACTGCTGGCGATCTGTGCGCGGTCGAGCGTCGTGCTGGGCGTGAAGGGGGTGATGGGCCATGTCTCGATCGCCTTTTGCCTTTCCTCTTCGGGGAATGTCGCGAGCATTGAGCGTCCGGCGGATGTCGAGAGCGCCGGTAGGCGGCGGCCGATGATGGTGGCCGCGAAATAGGTGCGTTTGCAGGGCAGTCGGCTGACATAGATGATATGGTCGCCCGAGATTTCGGCGAGATTCACTGTCTCGCCCAGGTCCTGGCTCAAGCTGATGAGCTTGGGCATGGCCTGCCCGATGAGCGGATCGGACCAGTAATATGCATAGGCCATTTGCAGCCACGCATGGGAAGGACGAAAGCGGCGCGTGACCGAATTCTTGTCGAGCATTCCCTCGACGTGGAGCGTGTTGGCGAGGCGCTGCGTGGCGCTCTTGTCGAGGCCGGTACGCTGCGCCAGTTCTGCGAGCGACAACTCGGTATGGCCCTCGTCGAAGGCGCGCAACAGGCGCAGCCCCTTGGCGAGAGAGCCGACATAGAGGGTATTCTGCTTTTTTTTCATAAGCCTCTCACAAAATGTTCCCGGGTCCCCGACGTGGGGCTTGACGCCATACGTGATGTTCGCGTTAATGGATCACATGGCGATTATAAGTATCATAATATGATACGTCAACAAAATACCGATATCACGCGCCTCGCCATATCGGCGCGCGACCAAAATAGGGAGAGAGACATGAAACAGTCCTCTTTGAGACATACCCTCGCCGGTCTGGCAATCGTCGCGGCCTCGGGTGCGGCATATGCGGAAAAGGCCAACGACACCCTGCGCGTGGCGTTCACCAAGGAACTCGAGAACGTCGACAGCTACTTCAATTCATCCCGTGAGGGCGTCGTGCTGCAACGCGCGGTGTGGGATGGTTTGATCTATCGCGATCCGATCACCAACGAGTATTCTGGAAACCTCGCCACGTCGTGGGAATGGATCGACGACCTGACGCTGGAGCTGAAACTGCGCGAGGGCGTGAAGTTTCACAACGGCGAGCCGTTCAACGCCGATGACGTGGTCTACACCGTCAATTTCGTCGCCAGGGAAGAGAACGGCGTAAAGACGCAGCGCAACGTGAACTGGATGAAATCGGCCGAGAAGATCGACGATTACACCGTGCGCATCCACCTCAAGGACAAGTTCCCTGCGGCCATCGAATTCCTGTCCGGACCGGTCTCGATGTATCCCAACGAGTATTACGCAGAAGTGGGCCCGTCAGGCATGGGTCTGGAGCCGGTGGGCACTGGCCCCTACAAGGTGGTTTCGGTCACGCCGGGGCAGCATTTCGTTCTGGAGAAGAACGAGAATTACCATGACAGCCCCAAGGGCCAGCCCGAGATCACCAATATCGACATTCGCACCATCCCGGACGTCAACACGCAGATGGCGGAACTGTTCAGCGGCTCTCTCGATCTGATCTGGCAGGTGCCCGCGGACCAGTCCGAGAAGCTGGCGGAGATGGGTCAATTCACCGTTGCCAACGAATCCACCATGCGGGTGGGGTATCTCTCGATGGATGCCGCCGGGCGTTCGGGAGAGACGCCGTTCACGGATCTGCGGGTGCGCCGCGCGGTCAACCACGCGATCAATCGCGAGGAGCTGGTCAATGCCCTGCTCAAGGGCAAGTCGAAGGTTATCTGGACGCCCTGTTTCCCCAGCCAGTTCGGCTGCATTGAAGAGGCGGCGGAGCAGTATGACTACGACCCCGAAAAGGCACGCGCGCTTCTGGCCGAAGCGGGCTATCCGGACGGGTTCAAGACCGAGCTCTATGCCTATCGGGACCGCCAGTATGCAGAGGCGATCCTGAGCTATCTCAACGCCGTGGGCATCGAGACCGACTTCAAGTTCCTGCAGTATTCCGCGCTGCGCGAACTCAACATGACCGGTGATGTGCCGCTCGCCTTCCTGACCTGGGGCAGCTTCTCGGTCAACGACGCCTCGGCGATGGTCAGCCAGTTCTTCAAACACGGATCGCTTGACGATGCGCGCGATGACCAGGTGCTGGCCGATCTGGAGGTGGCCGACAGTGCGACCGATCCCGAGACGCGCAAGGAGCATTACACCAAGGCCATCGAGCGGATCACCGAGCAAGCCTACTGGGCACCGATGTTCTCGTACAACACCAACTACGTGTTCACCAAGGAGGTCGAGTATACGCCGACCGCCGACGAGGTGCTGCGGTTCACCACGATGGAGTGGAAGTGATCCACGTCCTCTGACCGGGGGGCCGCGTCCGCGGCCCCCCGCCCTCAGCGCATCCAGCGACCTGCCAGAAATCGAGGGGCCTTCCCGTGCTCTTATTCATCCTGAAACGACTTGGCCTTGCCGTTCTGGTGGCCTTTACCGTGTCCTTCATCAGCTTCAGCCTGCTGTTCATGGCGGGCGACCCGGCTGCCGCGCTGGCGGGCGAGACCGCGAGCGGCGAGGATATCGAGGCGATCCGAAAGCTCTATGGCTTTGACCGCCCGATGTTGGTGCAATATGGCGACTGGCTGATCTCGGCGCTGCAATTCGACTTCGGCGAAAGCTACTATTTCCGCCTGCCGGTGTCGTCGCTGATCGTCGAGCGGCTGGGCGTGACCATGACGCTGGGGGTTTGCGGGATCACATTCGCGCTGCTGACAGCCGTGCCGCTGGGCGTGGCCGCGGCGATCCGGCCCAACTCGATCATCGACCGGGTGGCGCTGTTCCTGTCGGTGGCGGGGCAGGCGATGCCAAGTTTCTGGTTCGGCCTGATACTGATCGTGATTTTCGCCATTCAGCTGGGATGGCTGCCGCCCTCGGGCGCATCGAGCCCTGCGCATTTCATCATGCCGACCATCGTGCTGGGTTATTACGCGATGCCCGCGATCATGCGGCTGACGCGGGCGGGGATGCTCGACGTGCTGTCCTCGGATTATATCCGCACCGCGCGGGCCAAGGGCGCGCCGGAGGGGCGGGTGCTGTTCCGCCACGCGCTGCGCAACGCGATCATTCCGGTGGTGTCGCTGGCTGCCGTGCAGATGGGCTTCATGCTGGGCGGTTCGATCGTGGTCGAGTCTATCTTTGCGCTGCATGGCGCGGGGTTCCTCGCGTGGGAGAGCATCGCGCGCAACGACCTGCCGACGGTGCAGGCGCTGATCCTCGTATTCTCGATGTTCTACATCGTCTTCACCTTCCTGGCCGATGTGCTGAATGCCTGGCTCGACCCCCGCATGCGGAGCAGCTGAGATGACCCAAGTTGAAACTCATGATCCGATCCTGGCAGAGATCACCGGCCCGACGCCCGGTCAGATGCTGCGCAAGCGCGTGTTCGGCCATCAGGGGCTGATGATCGGCGCGGGCGTGCTGGTGATCCTCTCGGTGATCGCGATCTTTGCGCCTCTCTTGGCCCCGCATGACCCTTATGCGCAAAGCCTGATGACCCGGATGGAACCGCCGGTGTTTCTGGGTGGCGATTGGGAGCATCCGCTGGGCACGGATCATCTGGGGCGCGATTACCTGTCGCGGCTGATCTACGGCGCGCGCGTGTCGCTGATGATCGGGGTGATCGCGGCGCTGATCTCGGGTGTGATCGGCACCGCGATGGGGGTGGCCGCCGGCTATTTTGGCGGGCGCGTGGACATGGTGGTGACGTTTCTCATCAACGTGCGGCTGGCGATGCCGGTGGTTCTGGTGGCGCTCGCGGTGGTGGCGATCCTTGGCGGATCGCTCCAAGTGGTGATCGTGGTGCTGGGGCTGCTTTTGTGGGACCGGTTCGCGGTGGTGATGCGCGCCTCGACGCTGCAGGTGCGGGGGCGGGAATACGTGGCTGCCGCGCGCGCCATCGGCGCCTCGACCCCGCGCGTGATCCTGTCCGAAATCATGCCCAATATCGCCAATAACCTGATCGTGGTGGTGACGCTGGAAATGGCGCATGCCATCCTCTTGGAGGCGGCGCTGTCGTTCCTCGGGCTGGGCGTTCAGCCGCCCACCCCAAGCTGGGGTCTGATGGTGTCGGAGGGCAAGAACATGATGCTGTTCGAGCCGTGGATGGTGCTCATCCCCGGGGCCGTACTGTTCATCCTCGTGCTGGCGATCAACCTGATGGGCGACGGTCTGCGCGACGTCACCGCCCCCGAAAACCGGAGCTGAGACCATGGAGAACCCCCTGCTGAGCGTGCGCAACCTGACGCTGGATATTCCCGTGGGCGGCGGCACCCTGCACGCGGTGCGCGGCATCGATTTCGACCTGATGCGCGGCGAGACGCTGTGCATCGTTGGTGAGAGCGGATCGGGCAAATCGCTGACCTCGCTGGCGCTGATGGGCCTATTGGGCAAGACCATCCGGCGCAGTGCCGACCGGATGGATTTCGACGGCACGGACATCCTGACCGCCAAGCCGCGCGCCATGCGGGCCCTGCGCGGTGACCGCATGGCGATGATCTTTCAGGAGCCGATGACCTCGCTCAACCCGGCCTACACGATTGGCGATCAGCTGACTGAGGCGCTGCTCTTGCACAAATCCGTGGGACGAGAGGCGGCGCGGGAGCGGGCCGTGGAATTGCTGGAAAAGGTCGGGATCACTGCCGCCCGCAGCCGCCTGGGCCAATATCCGCATCAATTGTCGGGTGGTTTGCGGCAGCGGGTGATGATCGCAATGGCGCTGATGTGCGAGCCGGAACTGATTATCGCGGACGAGCCCACCACCGCGCTCGACGTGACGATTCAGGCGCAGATCCTGCGGCTGCTCTACGATCTGGGTCGAGAGATGAACATGGCGATGATCCTCATCACCCATGATCTGGGCGTGGTCGCGCGCGTCGCCGACAAGGTGGCGGTGATGTATGCGGGCGAGTTGGTCGAAACCGGCCCCGCAGCCGACGTGTTCAACACGCCGTCGCACCCCTATACGCGCGGGCTGCTGCGCTGCATTCCGCAGCCGGGCAAGACCGAGCGGGGCAGCACGCTTGGCACCATTCCGGGCATCGTGCCGTCGCTCATCGGCGAGGTGGAGGGCTGCGCCTTTCGAACGCGCTGCTCGCATGCGCGGCCCGAGTGCCGCGCCGAAATCCCCCATCGTAAGGAGGGCGAACACGCCTTTCGCTGCATTCACCCCGACGGCGCACGCCACGCCGAAGAGGAGGTTTCCGCATGAGCACGCGATCCCCGGCCATTCTGGAACTGCGCGGCGTGACCAAGACCTACCGCGTCAAGCAGGGCCTCTTTGGCACCGCGCGGCCTCTGACGGCGGTTAATGACGTGTCGCTCTCGCTGCCGCGTGGCGAGGTGTTGGGGCTGGTGGGCGAGTCGGGCTGTGGCAAGTCCACGCTGGCCAAGATCCTGTTGGGGCTGGAGGCGCCCACGGCTGGGCAGGTCCTGGTCGATGGCGAAGAGATCGGCGCGCAGGACCGCATGACGCTGGCGCGGCGGATTCAGCCGATCTTTCAGGATCCCTATTCGTCGCTCAACCCGCGCAAGAGCATTTTCGACATCGTGTCGCTGCCGTTGCGCGTGCACGGCATCGGCGCCCGGGCGCATTGGGAGAAGGAAGTGCGCTCGATCCTCGATATCGTGGGCCTGCCTGCGCGGGTGATGAACACCTTTCCCAACCAGATGTCGGGCGGGCAGCGGCAGCGCGTGGCGATTGCCCGCGCGCTGATCATGAAGCCCGAGATCGTGATCTGTGACGAGCCGACCTCGGCGCTGGACGTGTCGGTGCAGAGCCAGATCCTGAACTTGCTGGGCGATCTGCGCCGCGAATTCGGGCTGACCTATCTGTTCATCAGCCACGACCTGGCGGTGGTGGAGCACCTGGCGACGCGGGTCGCGGTGATGTATCTGGGCCGGATCGTCGAAGAGGCAGATGTGGCTGGCTTGTTCGACGAGGCGCGCCACCCCTACACGCAGGCCCTGCTCAAGTCGGTGCTGACGCCGGAGCCGGGGCTGGGCGTGCCCGACACGCAGCTTGGCATGGCCTATCCCAACCCCATCGACCCGCCCTCGGGCTGTCATTTTCATCCGCGCTGCCCGATGGCGACCGAGCTGTGCAAGACCACCGCACCGCGCGCCGTAGAGACCTCGGCGGGGCGAGTGGAATGCCACCTGCACGACCCGCAAAGCCCAATGCACAATCCAAAGGCGGCGTGACATGTCGGTGAACCTGTCGCGCACGGCGACCACGACCAAGTCCGTCATCGAGACCGAACACGGCATCGTCGCAGCCCAGCATCGGCTGGCCGCGCAGGCGGGGGCCGAGGTGCTGGCGGCGGGGGGCGATGCGGTGGATGCCGCGATTGCCACCTCCTTTGCCATCGGCGTGCTGGAGCCGTGGATGAGCGGCCCGGCGGGGGGCGGCGCGCTGATGCTGTGGCGCGCCGAGGAGGGCCGGGCACAGGCGCTGGATTATGGGATGCGCGCACCGGCGGCGCTTGATCCCGCCGACTATCCGCTGACGGGCAAGGGGGTGGCGGGCGATCTGTTCCCGTGGGAGCAGGTCGAGGGCGACCGCAACGTGCAAGGCGCGACTGCCGTGGCGGTGCCGGGGCTGGTTGATGGCATGGGGCGGATGCACGCGCGCTATGGCCGGATGCCCTGGGCCGATCTGCTGGCCCCTGCCATCGCCCATGCGCGCGAGGGAATGCTGGTGGATTGGTATGCTGCGCTGATCATCGCCTCGACCACGCGGGAACTGGCCAAGGACCGGGATGCAGCGGTGCTGTTTCTCGAGGATGGGCAGTGGCCCACGATCTCGGGCTGGACGGCCCTGGCGGAAAAGCGGCTGGATCAGGCGCGCATGGCCGACAGTCTCGATCAGATCGCGCGGCACGGGGCGCGGGCGCTTTACGACGGCGATCTGGGTGTGGCAATGGCCGCCGATATGCAGGCCAAGGGCGGCAGCCTGAGCCATGACGATCTGCGCGGCTATGAGGCGGTGTTCCGCGATCCGCTGCGTGTCGCCTATCGCGGGGCGCGGTTCGACGTGCTGCCGGGTTTGACCGCCGGGCCGACCTTTGCTCATGCCCTGCGGGTGATGGAGGGCCGGGAGATGGGTGCTGCGCCCGGCGCCGAAGCCTTTGCCGCCTATGCCGACGGGTTGAACGCGGCCTATGCCGAGCGGCTGGAGACGATGGGCGACAGCGGAGAGAGCGAGGCGCATGAGGGCTGCACCACGCATTTCTCGGTGGTGGACCGGGACGGCAACATGGTGGCGCAGACGCAGACGCTGTTGTCGATCTTCGGGTCGCGGGTGGTGTCGCCCTCGACCGGGTTCACCATGAACAACGGGATCATGTGGTTCGACCCGGTGCCGGGGCGGCCCAATTCGCTGGCCCCCGGCAAGCGCTGCCTGATGAATGTCTGCCCCATCCTGGGCGACGCAGGCGGGGCGCGCCTTGCCTTCGGCGCGTCGGGCGGGCGCAAGATCGTTTCGGCGATGGTGCAGCTGGCGTCCTTCGTCGCGGATTACGGGATGGAGATCGGCGCGGCCTTTCATCATCCGCGCATCGACGTCTCTGGCGGCGCTGCGGTGGTCGCCGACGAGACCCTGCCGCCCGAGGTGCTGGCGCGTCTACGCGCCGAGCATGTCGTGCACACCACCCGGCGCAGCCCGTTCCCCTATGCCTTTGCCTGCCCTGCGGGGGTGATGCGGCGGGGGACAGTGAACACGGGCTGCACCGAGATCATGTCACCCTGGGGTGACGCCGTTTCAGAAGAACAGACAGGACCATCATGACCAGAGATGCCGCGATCACCACGATTTCAGATTATTTCGACGACGGCCGGTTCCAGTCCGACCTGGCCGATCTGGTGGCCTATGAGACCGAGAGCCAGAACCCCGATCAGGCCCCGGAACTGCTGCGCTATCTGAACGAAGCGATGCTGCCACGGCTGACGGGCATGGGCTTTGCCTGTGCCATCCACGATAATCCCGCACCGGGGGCGGGCCCGCTGCTGGTGGGGGAACGGCACGAGGGCGACGACCTGCCCACGATCCTGAGCTATGGGCATGGCGATGTGATCCGCGCGCAGACCGATCAGTGGCGCGAGGGGCTGCATCCGTTCAAGCTGGTCGAGGAGGGTGACCGGCTCTATGGGCGGGGCACCGCCGACAACAAGGGGCAGCATCTGATCAACATCGCGGCGATGGAGGCGGTGATCGCGGCGCGCGGGCAGTTGGGGTTCAATTGCCGGATCGTGATCGAGACCGGCGAGGAAACCGGATCGCCGGGGCTGCACGATTTCTTTGCGGCCCACAAGGACGCGCTGAAGGCCGATGTGCTGATCGCCTCGGACGGGCCGCGTCTGCAGCCCGAGACGCCCACCATGTTCATGGGCTCGCGCGGGGGGGTCACATTCGATCTGGTGGTGGACCTGCGCGAGGGGGCGCATCATTCGGGCAATTGGGGGGGGCTCTTGGCCGATCCAGCGATGATCCTGGCGCAGGCGCTCTCATCCATCACCGATGCGCGCGGGCAGATCCGCATTCCCGAATGGCGGCCCGACAGTCTGAGCAACAGCGTGCGTGCGGCGCTTGGGGGCCTGCCCATCGAGGGCGGCGACGGCCCGGCGATCGACCCGGATTGGGGCGAGGAAAGCCTGACCCCCGCCGAGCGCGCCTATGGCTGGAACAGCTTTGCCATCCTTGCGATGAAGAGCGGCGTGCCGGAGGCCCCGGTCAACGCCATTTCGGCCCATGCGCGCGCGACCTGTCAGTTGCGTTACGTGGTGGGCACGACACCCGAGGACATTCTGCCCGCGCTGCGGCGGCATCTGGATGCGCAGGGGTTCGAGGCGGTTGAGATCGTGCCGCATGATCGCGGGTTTTTCCGGGCGACGCGGCTTGACCCGGATCACCCTTGGGTCAGGTTTACCGCCGCCTCACTGGAGCGGACATCGGGGCAGGCGCCGCATGCGCTGCCCAACCTCGCGGGATCGCTGCCCAATGACGCCTTTGCCGAGATACTGGGGCTGCCCACGGTCTGGGTGCCGCATTCCTATCGCGGCTGTTCACAGCACGCGCCTGACGAGCATGTCCTGAAACCCGTCTGCCGTGACGCGCTGCGGCTGATGGCGGGGTTGTTCTGGGATATCGGCGAAAGGAACCGCGAGCTAGGCTAGCGGCGGGATGAGCCCGCGGCGGGCGTCGCGACGCGCGGCGCGGTTGGCGTCGAGGTGGCGCAGCAGGTGCTGGCCGAGACGCAAAATGCCATCCTGCTGCTGGTCCGTATCTCGACACCATGCGTTGGCGCCTCATTTCGCTCGGGGGCATCGTGGTCACGATCTAAGCCGCCCTCGACGACTGGCACCGAGGGCCGCGGTGATCAGCGGGCTCGTCGCCACGTTCGCCGGATCAGCATGGGCGCGCGGGGCGCTTCGCTACGGCCTCATCGCCTGCGCGATCCTTCTGTCCCTGCTGGCCCGGCGCCGCTCCTGCGAGCGCGCCGACCCGCTTACCGAGCAGCTCGAGACTATGGAGAGAACCCTTGAGGCCCAACGACCGATGCTCGCGGCAGCGGCGCGTCGTCCTCGTTCTCGCAACGATCTGGCTGAGCGGCGGCGCGACGGGCGCTTATGAGGAGGACTAGCTTGGAGCCTGTCCGCCTATCGTCGAGTACAGCCGGGAATTCTGGGCGCGGGCGGCTGAGGAGCTGGCGCTGTCACCGTACGGCTCGGTGATCGCGGAGATGCTGGCGGACTACGCTGTATTGCGGGAACAGGCGCGAGTGCGCAAACGGTCGGAGGCATGACGTTGACCGGCCGATGTTGCTACTCGACCACTGGATAAAATGGCCGCCCCCAGTCCTCATTCGGGTTGTCCATCATCAGGTCCACGAAGACCGGGAGCAGGAAGGCGAGTATCGCAACGCCATGAGCGCGGCGCCACCCTGATCACCAGCAACCTGCCCTTCGAGAAACCTTCGGGTCCGAGCGCCTCACCGGTGCTCTCCTGGATCGACCGACCCATCATGTCCACATCCTCGAGATGAACGGCGAAAGCTACCGGCTCGCGCAAAGTCGCGCCCGAAAGGCCATCGGCGACGGTTGATCCCTCCAATTGAATGGCCCCTGACGGCGCCATGCCGGTCCGAGCGCCCGCCAAATGGCCTGGTTTTACGGTAGTGTCTCAGTTTGAATTTTCGGGCTGACGCTTTTTGTAAGGGCCGCGCTTCTTTGACGCGGGAGCGCGGGCATCAATCAGCCCGACGATCCATTCCATGTCGTGCAGCGTGTCGGACACGCCAGCGGCCATCGCGGGCGTCACGCGCAGCGACTTGTGAACCCGCACGAAATTGTAGTGAACGAAATAGAGCGAAAGCATGTGAAGATGATTTTCCAGCTTCTTTGAAAAGCCATTGGTCAGCCGGGTAAAGCGGCGCATCCCCATGCGCATGGTGAGGTTCTGGCGCTCGACGTGCGACGTGCTGACCAGTTCCTTGACGGGCTGACCGCTGATCAATTCCTTACGCGCGCCAACGCACTCAGCGGGGCTATACTTGCGCTCGTGCCCCTTACGGCCCGACGCCTCGCCATAGAGCTTCACCAGCATGGCGTAATCAATATCACCACCGAATGCGCCTTCTACAGCTTCAAGGTAAGCCTTGTGCCCGTCAGTTGTCAGTTGAACACGGTTTGCCAAGCGGGCGCAGAGGTCGTCCATGAATTCAATCGCGGTCGCGCCGGAACGGTCGCCAACCTCATAAGACAGGATCATCTTGGTATCGCGCTCGATCGCGGTCCACGTCCACACGTCGCCAGCGCCTTCGGGTGCAGCCTTTGCAGCCGGAACGTTCTTGTCCTTAGCGTAGCAGAAGGACCAGATTTCATCGCACTGGACGTGGTTTGCTTTGACGTTGCGAACCGTCTCGTCGTGGTAGGCGGCGCACGCCTCGCCTGCCTCAACCAGCATCTTCGTTACGGTGTTGATCGAAACACCAACGGTGCGGGACACCGCACGCATGGACATGCCTTCAACCAGAAGGCTCAGGATCATGACGCGCTTATGCAGGGGCAGTTTGTTCATGCCCTTACTATATGAACTTTTTGCTTACCTGCAAGCATTAAAAGTTCACTTTAAGAAAAAGTCAGGTGTTTCTGCTTGTGCCTCCAAGCCCACGCGAAGCCGATCTGTTCCGAGAATCTGGCTTAAAGTCTCCGGTGATGGGCCAGCCTCCAGCGCAACGTCGGCAGCAGATACTTTTCCGCTATCAAGCAAGAGATCAGTGAGCTTGCTCAATACAACGGGTTCTTCGATTGGTAGTCCGTTCTCGCCGTCTAGGGGTTCAATCGTCCTCCACTTCTTATAGGAGATTTGTTTATAAATATTCGTGGTCTGGCGATCATCAAAAACCCCCAAATCCTTGCAACGATACGTCATCGCTTGGATAGACACCTTCCAGCGCGCTTTAAGTTCAATGAAACCCTCTGCTCTAGATGAAAAAACTTCATTCGGGAAAGACTTGTTCGGCAACAAAAACGCTCCGGCAAATCGATCAGCTTCTTGCTCAATCTCTTTAAGACGATCCCTGTCTTCAATTTCGTCTTCACCTATCCACTTATGAAGGCAAAGGTGCCCGAGCTCGTGAGCCGCATCAAACCTCGCACGAGCTGCACTTTCCCGATCCGACGCCAAATAAATAAACGGGCGATCACCAGACCAGAAAGAAAATGCACCGACTTTCTCACCCTCCATCTTTTGGCGACATACAATGACGCCCTTCGCCTCCAATAAGCGAACTACGTTTGAAATTGGGCCAAGGCCAAGATTGAAGTGTTTCCGAACAGTTTCAGCGACAACTTCGATTTCATCTTCTGAATAACAGTTGCCAACCCCAGACGGTTCAAAGCTCGGCAGGTCCACCTTTGGAAGATGTGCATAGTTAGAGAGCGTGGCCGCAGCACTCACCAACCAGTCAGCGTGGACTGCGCAGGCTTGATTCCGCTTTTTGGTGTCTGCGCCGGTTTTGCGAAAGAAAACTGTGCTTCTCTTCCCGAATGACGGGATTTCGCTTCGCGTGAAGTATGTCATTGGCTGCTCAAGAACTCTCGACATCCGCAGCATTACCTCTGGGTCGGGGTTCTTTGTCCCTAGCTCATAGGTCGATACGGCCTGACGGCTTACCTCTATTAGGGCTGCCAGTTGAGCTTGGGTCATTTTTTTTGCGACCCGCGCCTCTGTCAACCTAGCCGGAATCAAAAGCCGCCCTGGGTGCTTTCCTCGGGCGGCTTGCGAAATGTCGATTACGTTATTCGTCGCCGCCATGGTCCTTCCTCCACTTTTCGATTTCATCCTTTAAGGCCCCCAATTCATCAGGATCAAAGTCTGTATCCTCTGTGGGCGCTACTTCGGGATCGGGTTGTATTTCGTGAGGTATGTTCATCAAATTGGCCGTTCTGAACTCATAATCGACCCGTGAGTCCGCAGACGGCATGGCAATGTGCGCAAAGTTAAGATTTTGGTAGCCATGAATAATGAGAAAGTGGGGAAGACCGCAAATCTCGACACCATCTTCGAATCCCTCGAAAACAGGCTGACTGCGGAGACGTGCATTTTCCCTAAACACGACTGAACGCGGCTGCCGATCAGGCCGCGAAACTTGGCTAATAGAGGCTGTCGAGTGCGGAAAGCGCAGTTGCAGGTATCTACCCGTGGGCTTGTCGAAATACTCCCAAGAATAGTCACACGGAAGCGAACCGTTCCTAATTGCGGTCTCGACCTTAAGATCAACGGACCACTGAATGATGCGACCGCGATTGTCCTCCGCGCTTTTTACTTGAAGGATCGGGTTGTCGCGAATGAACTCCTCGGCAGCCCGGTACGCGGTTCGAAGAAGCGTCGGAATGATCGACCAATTGCTCGGGGGAAGTTGATCCCGTATCAGGGCCTCGGCGGTGCGCATTGACGCTCTCCGTATTGGTTGCTCGTGTGCCTCTGCAACTGAATACGAAAATTCACTTATTTTGTCAACCGCCCTCGCTCCATCTTTTTTGGGCTGCCCGCCGCGCGATCTCCGAACGCTCCTCGGGCGTGAGCTTCGCCGCACGAGCTTTGCCGCCCTTCGCCCCCATGGCCTTTGCGGCTGGGTCTTTGCCATCGTCTTTGGGTTCGTCTTCAACTTCCCCAGTCGCTATCTTGCCTACCATGACGGCAAGACCGATGGCGTCAGCAGGGCGCTTCTCGCCTTTTGGGCCTTTAGGCATTTTTCAAAGTCCGTGGGTAGTGAAAAACAAGGGTGTCATCTTCATCTCTGACCTCAACACGGTCAGCTTTGTGAATCGCCATGTGATCTTTGGCGTGTATCTTTGCCTTATCAAGGCCGCTATCCCAAGGCGTCTCGCCTAAGATGCGCTCGTCCTTGATAAACCTGATAGTGTAGATCATGCCTACCCCCCCTATGCTTTGCGCCAAGCATAACATGGGATCAGGTCGCGCAAAATTCAAATTTCAAACTGAGACACTACCGGTTTTACGCAGCCGTTGACAAATCAGTGGGTCGCAGGTTCGAATCTTGCACGGCTCACCACTGAATCCAGAGACTTAGCCGCGCACCGCGTCGATCATCCGCTGCACGTTATCGGGGTCGGCATCGGGGGTGATGCCGTGGCCGAGGTTGAAGATGTGCGGGCCGCCCGACAGCGCTGCGACGATGCGGCGGGTGTCGCGGATCATCTCCTCGCCGCCCGTGACCATATGCGACGACTTTAGGTTGCCCTGCACGCAGCCATCCACCTGAACATGCTCGGCCACCCATTCGGCGCTCACTGAATCGTCCACCGCGACGCAATCGGCGCCGGTTTTCCCGTGAAAGCCGATATATTTCTCTCCCGCCTCGCGCGGGAAGGCGATGACTGGAATGCCGGGGTGCCGCGCCTTGAGCGCGGCGGTGATGCGGCGGGCGGGGTCCGTAGCGTAGCGGTCGAAATCTGCGCCCTTGAGCGATCCGGCCCAGCTGTCGAATATCTTGACCACCTCGGCGCCGGCCTCGATCTGCGCCGAGAGGTATTCGATCGTCGCCTCGGTGAGCCGCTCCATCAGCGCGTCGAACACCGCGCGATCGCTGTCTTTCAGCGCATGGGCGGGCCCCTGGTCGGGCGTGCCGCGGCCGGCGATCATGTAGGTGGCCACGGTCCACGGCGCCCCGGCAAAGCCGATAAGCGCCACCTCCGGCGACAGCACGCCCGACAGGTTGCGCACCGTCTGGTAGATCGGTGCGAGCGTCTCATGGATGTCGGCCGCAGGCTTCAGCCGGTCAAGCCCCGCCCGGTCGGTGATGGTCGAGAGCCTCGGCCCTTCGCCCGTGACGAACCACAGGTCAGCCCCCAGCGCCTGCGGCACCAGCAGGATGTCGGCAAACAGGATCGCCGCGTCGAAGCCGTAGCGCCGGATCGGCTGCAGCGTCACCTCAGTCGCCAAATCGCTGTTGTAGCACAGCGACAGGAAATCCCCTGCCTCGGCCCGGGTCGCGCGATACTCTGGCAGGTAGCGGCCTGCCTGCCGCATCATCCAGATGGGCGGGGTGGGCAGCGTCTCGCCTGCGAGCGCGCGCAGGATCGGTTTGGTCTTGGGCGGGGTCGTGTCGGGCATTGTGTCCTCCGTTTCGGGTGTGGTCTCCCTGACAGCGTGCGTTGTCAAGCTGCGGTGCGCTTGCCACGCCGGTTTGTCGCGACTAAACCCGCTGGCATGACACAGGATCTGCCCTCCCCGACCCGCCCTCTCAAGATTGGCACGCGCGGCTCGCCGCTGGCGCTGGCGCAGGCGCACGAGACGCGCTGCAGGCTGCAGGCTGCGTTCGACCTGCCCGAGGAGGCGTTCGAGATATCGGTGATCAAGACCACCGGCGACCGGGTGCAGGACAGACCGCTCAAGGAGATCGGCGGCAAGGGGTTGTTCACCCGCGAGATCGAGGATGCGCTCCTGACGGGTGGTATCGACATCGCGGTGCACTCGATGAAGGACATGCCGGTGCTGCAACCGGCCGGGCTCACGCTCGACACCTACCTCCCGCGAGAGGATGTACGCGACGCGTTTGTCTCACCCCGTGCAAGCGGCCTTGGCGACCTGCCAGAGGGCGCACGCGTCGGCACCTCGTCGCTGCGGCGGCGGGCGCAAGTTCTGGTGGCGTACCCGCATCTCGAGGTGGTGGAGTTTCGCGGCAACGTGCAGACGCGGCTGCGCAAGCTCGACGAGGGCGTGGCGGCCTGCACCTTCCTGGCCATGGCCGGGCTCAACCGGCTGGACCGCGCCGATGTGGCCACGGCCGCGATCGCGCCCGAGGTGATGCTTCCGGCGGTGGCGCAGGGCGCCATCGGCATCGAGCGGCGCGAGGACGACAGCCGGATGGCGGCGATGCTCGAGGCGATCCACGATCCGTTCACCGGCCAGCGCCTCGCCGCCGAGCGCGCCTTTCTCGCCGCGCTCGACGGATCGTGCGAGACGCCGATCGCGGGGCTGGCCGAGATCGATGGCGGCACGCTGCGCCTGCGCGGCGAGATCCTGCGCCCCGATGGTAGCGAATCCCACGCCGACGACGCCAGCGCCCCGGTCGAGGACGGCGCGGCGCTGGGGGCCGAGATGGCCGCGGGGCTGCTGGCGCGGGCGGGGCCCGGCTTCTTCGACTGGCGCGGCTGAGGCCGGTCAGCCGCCGGGCAGCAGCTTGCCGGGATTGAGGATCCCGTTGGGGTCGAGTGCCGCCTTGATGGCGCGCATCGTCTCAAGCGCCACCGGGTTCTTGTGCGCCGCCATCGCCCCCAGCTTGGACAGGCCGATCCCGTGCTCGGCGGAGAAACTGCCGCCAAGCGCCGTGGCCTCGGTCTCGACGGCGCGTGACAGTTCGGCGCAGAGTGCAGGATCAGCGCGCGACGGCCAGCCCACGAAATGCAGGTTGCCATCGCCTAGGTGGGCGACGCCGGTGATCTCGATGCCGGGATCGAGCGCGCGGCAGGCCGCCTCGGCGCGCGCGACAAGCGTCGCCACACGGTCGGTGGCCACCGCGATATCGCCCTCCACCACCGGGCTGCGCGCGCGCAGGACATACGCCGACGCCTCGCGCCGCGCCCACATCTCGGCGCGTTGCGCCTCGCTCTGCGCCACCACGGCATCGACGACATGCCCCGCCTCCCACTGCGCGGCCAGCGCCGCCTCCAGGTGCGCGGCGAGCGGTATCTGCCCGGTCTCATCGGGGGTCACGTCGCGTGGCGCCCGCGCGCCCAGTTCCACCAGCACGTTGACCTCGTGCATGGTGTCAAACGGCGGGCGCATATCGGGAAAGCGATTCAGGAGCGCGCGCAGAAAGCTCGCGGGCATGTATTCGAACGCCTCAACCGCGCCGCCGGTCTCGTCCTGAAGCCGGTTGAGCAGGCCAAGCGCCGCGTCGAGCGAGGGCAGCGCAACCATTGCCGTGGCTTGCGCGCGCGGGCGCGGGACAAGCCGCAGCACCGCGGCGGTGATGATCCCCAGCGTGCCCTCGGCCCCGATCAGCAGATGGCGCAGGTCATATCCGGAGTTATTCTTGTGTAGCGCGCCCATCAGGTTCATCACCTCCCCCGTGGGCGTCACCGCCTCGATCCCGAGGCACAGGTCGCGGGTGTTGCCGTGGCGCAGCACGTTGGCCCCGCCCGCGTTGGTCGACAGCACCCCGCCTACCATCGCCGAGCCGCGTGCGCCGAAGCTGAGGGGAAACATCAGATCCTGCGCTACGAGTGCGTTGTTCAGCGCCTCGATCACCACTCCTGCCCCCACCGTGGCCACCCGCGCCGCCGGGCGGATTTCGCGTATCTCTGACAACCGGTCGAGCGACACCATCAGTGCGCCCTCGGCCGCCGTGCCCTTGACGAGGTTGGTGTTGCCCGACACCGGCACCAGCGGCAGCCGGTGCCGGTTCGCCAGCCGCACCAGCGCCGCCACCTCGCCCGTATCGGCGGGCCGCGCCACTGCCAGCGGCTGCCAGCGCATGTGTCCTGCCCAATCCCCTGACCAGCGCGCGGCCTCGTCGCCGCACAGCACATGGGTCGGGCCGATGAGGCGGGCGATCTCGTCGAGCGGGGGCGGGGCGGCATCATTCATCTGTGCGAGTGTGCGTCATCCGCGCTGCGCCCACAAGTTCAACGCCGCGCATTTTCCGCCTTGACGCCTCGGTACCGCTGGCATACCTAGCCCGCGGTCCGGCGGAGTAGCTCAGGTGGTTAGAGCAGCGGAATCATAATCCGCGTGTCGGGGGTTCAAGTCCCTCCTCCGCTACCATCGACCCCCCCGATATTTACGACCCGTGAGGGAGCGGATCCGGCCAAGGACCTCCGCCTCGATCCGTCCATCGTGGATCACCACACGATCCATCCGTCTGCGGGATCGGAACGGGCGATCAAGCCTGCTACTGCGTCGGCCTGAGTCGCGCGAATCGATCCTCGGCGATGTTCCACCTACCGGCGCGTCCCGGCGGTTCAGGCGGCGGTCCGCTTGACACGGTCAGGCACGCGCGCGGCTTTCCGCGCGATGCGGCGGGGCAGCGAAGGCCCCCCGATGCCACTTGTGGATTTTGGCTGATTTCCGCATGTTTTTCAAAATCTTCTCAGTGCATCGCGACAATCGCCGAGGCGCGTTTCATGGTCCGCTCACGGTGGCGCAACGGCGCCGCCTGGAAACCTGAAACGAAAGGATGATCGAGATGACCAAGACAACGCTTGCCACAGGCTTCGCCCTGACGCTTGCCCTGCCTTCCATCGCGCAGGCGGCCGAGTTCACGAGCGCGGATGCCGATGGGGATGGCTACGTCACCATGTCCGAATTCCAGAAGGCCATGCCTGAAGCCACGGCAGACGCCTTCATGGAGGCCGACGCCAATGCCGATGGCACGCTCAGCGAGGAAGAGTTTGCCGCCGCGCAGGACGCGGGCGTCCTGCCGTCAAGCGAAGGCTGATCTTTCCGTTTTCTCCCCCCGCCGGGGCGGGCTATTGCCCGTCCCGGTCAGGTGCGACGAAATCTTCCCGCGCATACCCTTGCAGATAGAGCAGTGCTGTCAGGTCTCCGTGATGGATGCGGATATCGCATTGCGCGGCCACCGAGGGCTTGGCATGGAGCGCCACGCCCGTCCCCGCGCGGCCCAGCATGCCGAGGTCGTTGGCCCCGTCGCCCACGGCGATCACGTCCGCCTCCGATATGCCGAGCCGCCTGGTGATCTCGGCCAGCGCCGCGACCTTGGCCTCGCGCCCGAGGATGGGCCGGGCGACATCACCGAGGAGCCGCCCGTCCTCCGCCAGCAGCGTGTTGGCGCGGTGCTCGTCGAAGCGGAGGCGCTTGGCGATCGCCTCCGTGAAGGCCGTGAACCCGCCTGAGACGAGCGCTGCGTGGCCGCCATGTGCGCGCATCGTCGCGACCAGTTCGGCGCCGCCAGGCATGAGCGTGATCCGCTGTTCCAGCACCTCGGCGATAACCGTCTCCGGCAGACCCTTGAGCAGCGCGACCCGCTCCAGCAGCGCGCCCTCGAAATCCAGTTCGCCATTCATCGCGCGGGCGGTGATGTCGCGGACCTGCGCGCCGACGCCCGCCACCTCGGCCAGCTCGTCGATGCACTCCTGCCGGATCATGGTGCTGTCCATGTCCGCGAGGAGCATCTTCTTGCGTCGCCCCTCGGCGGGCTGAACCACAAGGTCCACGCCCTGAACCTGCAGGTTCAGCCAGACCTCGGCGCGGTTGCCGGGCAGGTGCTGAAGCGCGAATTCCGCGGCTTCGTCGGGGGCGAGCCAGATTGCGTCGCCGCCGCCCCAGGCATCGCGGAGCGCATGGACAAGTGCGGGGTCGAGCGCCCCGGCGGCGGCGATCAGGGTGGCTGTGAACATGGGGGCAGTTTCCGGTCGTAGACGCGCAGTGTCGCATTTTTTCACTCAAGCGGCGTTCTAGCGTCATTTCTGCACTTGCGAAAGGCCTCGCTTGGCCGTAATCCCGTCGGTGGGACACCCCTCCCCAACGAGGGGCGCTTATCTGGAAGGATAGCAGAAATGGCTATTGAACAACCGGTCGCGCGGCCGGAAAATCCGCGTTTTTCCTCTGGCCCCTGCGCCAAGTTCCCCGAATACAATGTAAATATGCTGGCCGACGCGCCGCTCGGGCGCTCGCATCGCGCCGCCGTGGGCAAGGCGCGGCTCAAGGCGGCCATCGACGGCACGCGCGAGATTCTCGGCGTCCCGGACGACTATCGGATTGGCATCGTGCCCGCGTCGGATACCGGCGCGGTGGAGATGGCGATGTGGTCGCTGCTGGGCGCGCGGCCGGTGGAAATGCTCGCCTGGGAGAGCTTTGGTGCGGGCTGGGTGACCGATGCGGTCAAGCAGCTCAAGCTCGACGCGCAGGTGAAAACCGCCGAGTATGGCGAGATCGTGGACCTTGCGTCGGTCGATACCGACAACGACGTGGTGTTTACATGGAACGGCACCACCTCGGGGGTGCGCGTGCCCAATGGCGACTGGATTAAGGGCGACCGGCAGGGCCTGACGATCTGCGATGCCACCTCCGCCGCCTTTGCGCAGCGCCTGCCGTGGGACAAGCTGGATGTGACGACCTTCTCTTGGCAGAAGGTGCTGGGTGGCGAGGCGGCGCACGGCATGCTGATCCTCAGCCCCCGCGCGGTGGAGCGGCTGGAAAGCTATACCCCGCCCTGGCCGCTGCCCAAGATTTTCCGGCTCACGAAGAGTGGCAAGCTCAACGAGGGAATTTTCAAAGGCGAGACGATCAACACACCCTCGATGCTGGCGGTGGAGGACTACCTCGCCGCGCTCGACTGGGCACGGTCCGTGGGGGGGCTCGAGGGTCTGCGCGCCCGGGCCAACGCCAATCTCGCCGCCGTGCAGGCCTTCGTCGCCAATCACGACTGGCTGGCCTTTCTCGCCGCCGATCCGGCGGTGCGGTCCAATACATCCGTGTGCCTCAAGTTCACCGATGAGCGCATCACCGACGGCGCCGCCTTCGCCAAGGCGGTGGTCAAGCGGCTGGACGCCGAGGGCGTGGCCCATGACATCGGCGCCTACCGCGACGCGCCGCCGGGACTGCGCATCTGGTGCGGCGGCACGGTCGAGACCACGGACGTGGCCGCGCTGATGCCGTGGATCGAATGGGCCTATGAGGCCGAGATCGCGGCGTTGTCCGAGACGGCGTGACGCCGATTTCTTGAAAAGAAATCGGTCCGAATTCCTTTGAGGAATTCGGGCCTTTCCCCCAAATGTTTCATCAAAGGACCAGACACATGGCTCCCAAGGTTCTCGTATCCGACAAGCTTTCTGAAACCGCCGTGCAGATCTTTCGCGACCGCGGCATCGACGTGGATTTCCAGCCCGACCTGGGCAAGGACAAGGAGAGGTTGGCCGAGGTGATCGGCGACTATGACGGCCTCGCCATCCGCTCGGCCACCAAGGTCACCGAGAAGATCCTCGCCAACGCGACCAATCTCAAGGTGATTGCACGCGCCGGGATCGGTACCGACAATATTGACAAGGTCGCGGCCTCGAAGAAGGGCGTGATCGTGATGAACACGCCCTTTGGCAACATGATCACCACCGCCGAGCACGCCATCGCGATGATGTTCGCCGTGGCGCGGCAAATCCCCGAGGCGTCGGCCTCGACCCATGCAGGCAAATGGGAGAAATCCCGCTTCATGGGGGTGGAACTGACCGGCAAGACGCTGGGCGTGATCGGCGCGGGCAATATCGGCGGCATCGTCTGCGACCGTGCGCGCGGATTGAAGATGAAAGTGGTGGCCTATGACCCGTTCCTGGGCCAGGAGAAGGCCGACAAGATGGGGGTGGAGAAGGTCGAGCTTGAGGAGTTGCTCAAGCGCGCCGACTTCATCACGCTGCATGTGCCGCTGACCGATCAGACCCGCAACATCCTGAGCCGCGAGAACCTGGAGAAGACCAAGAAGGGCGTGCGCATCATCAACTGTGCGCGCGGCGGGCTGGTGGATGAGCAGGCGGTCGCCGACCTGTTGAAATCGGGCCATGTGGCGGGCGCGGGGTTCGATGTCTTCGCCGAGGAACCCGCCGTAGATAACCCGCTCTTCGGGCTGCCCAACGTGGTCTGCACACCGCATCTCGGCGCGGCCACCACCGAGGCGCAGGAGAACGTCGCGCTTCAGGTGGCCGAGCAGATGTCGGATTACCTGCTGACAGGGGCCGTGACCAACGCGCTAAACATGCCTTCGGTCACTGCCGAGGAGGCCAAGATCATGGGGCCGTGGATCAAGCTCTCGGATCACCTGGGCAACTTCATCGGGCAGATGACCGACGAGCCGATCAAGGCGATAAACATCCTCTATGACGGCGTCGCGTCCGAGATGAACCTCGAGGCGCTGACCTGTGCCGCCGTGGCGGGCATCATGAAATCGGTGAACCCCGAGGTGAACATGGTCTCGGCCCCCGTGGTGGCCAAGGAGCGGGGCGTCAAGATCAGCACCACCAAGCAGGACAAGTCCGGCGCGTTCGAGGGCTATGTCAAGATCACCGTGGTCACCGACAAGCGCGAGCGCTCGATCGGGGGGACCGTGTTCAGCGACGGCAAGCCGCGCTTTATCCAGATCAAGGGCATCAACATCGACGCAGAGATCGGGCGGCACATGGTCTATACCACCAACGAGGACGTGCCGGGCATCATCGGCACGCTGGGCCAGACGATGGGCGAGCACGGCGTCAACATCGCCAACTTCACCCTTGGCCGGTCGGACGCGGGCGGCGAGGCGATCGCGCTGCTATATGTGGACGTGCCGGTGCCCGATGCGGCGATCGCGGCACTGCACGAAACCGGCAAGTTCCAGCAGATCCGCCCGCTGCAATTCGACGTGGGCTGATCTCGGCCCGAGAGCGATGGACTTCGGTCGCCTGCCTGCGCTATCAGGCAGGCGATTTTCCTTTTCGCGGAGCGCGCCCATGTCCGGCCACGGCACACCCATTCCGATGACCTCGCATCCCTGTGGGCCGCTCTCTGGCACGGCGGATGTGCCGGGCGACAAGTCGATCTCGCACCGCGCGCTCATCCTGGGGGCGCTGTCGGTGGGCGAAACGGTCATCACCGGGCTTCTGGAAGGCGATGACGTGCTTGACACGGCCAAGGCGATGCGCGCCTTCGGGGCCGAGGTGACGCGCGACGCGGACGGCACATGGCGCGTGAACGGCGTGGGTGTGGGCGGTTTTGCCGAGCCGGATCAGGTGATCGACTGCGGCAATTCGGGCACCGGTGTGCGGCTCATCATGGGGGCGATGGCGACATCGCCTATTGCCGCCACCTTTACCGGCGACGCGAGCCTCAACAAGCGCCCGATGGCGCGGGTGACCGATCCGTTGGCGCAGTTCGGCGCGCGGGCGGTGGGGCGCGCGGGCGGTCGGCTGCCGATGACGGTGGTGGGCGCGGCGGACCCGGTGCCGGTGCGCTACGAGGTGCCGGTGCCGTCGGCGCAGGTGAAATCCGCCGTGCTGCTCGCAGGGCTCAACGCGCCGGGCGAGACGGTGGTAATCGAGCGCGAGGCGACCCGCGACCATACCGAGCGGATGCTGGCGGGGTTCGGCGCGCAGATCGTGACGGAGGAGACGGAGGAGGGCCGCGTCATCACCCTGACCGGGCAGCCGGAGCTGCGTCCGCAGAGCATCGTGGTGCCGCGCGATCCCTCATCGGCGGCGTTCCCGGTCTGTGCGGCGATTATCACGCCGGGGTCGGACGTTCTGGTGCCCAATATCGGGCTCAACCCGACGCGCGCGGGGCTTTTCACCACGCTGCGCGAGATGGGGGCCGATCTGGAGTATGAGAACGAGCGCGAAGAAGGCGGCGAGCCGGTGGCCGATTTGCACGCGCGCTTCTCGCCCGACCTGTCGGGGGTCGAGGTGCCGCCGGCGCGCGCCGCCAGCATGATCGACGAATACCCCGTGCTGTCGGTCGTCGCGGCCTTTGCCACTGGCAGGACGGTGATGCGCGGGGTCAAGGAACTCCGCGTCAAGGAAAGCGACCGGATCGCGGCGATGGCGGCAGGGTTGCGCGCAGGTGGCATCGCGGTCGAGGACGGCCCCGACTGGTGGATCGTCGAGGGGCGCGGGCATGGCAATGTGCCGGGCGGACAGACCTGCGCCAGCCATCTAGACCACCGCATTGCCATGTCGTTCATGGTGATGGGTATGGCCGCCCAAAGCCCTGTCAGCGTCGATGACGCCAGCCCGATTGCCACGTCCTTCCCCGTCTTCGAGCCGCTGATGGCGGCGCTTGGCGCGGATATCCGGCAGGGCTGAGCGCGGTTCCACCAGGGGGACGGGGCGGCGCGCTATTCCGCGGCGATGCGGATCACCGGCTCCATCCGCGCGAGCGCCTCCTCCGAGAGGTGGCACTTCACCTGATGGCCGGGGGCAAGCTCGCGCACCGGGGGCACTTCGCGTTCGCACAGGTCGCCCGGCACCTCCGCTTTCCAGCGGCAGCGCGTCTGGAACGGGCAGCCGGGCGGCGGGTTCATCGCCGAGGGCACGTCGCCCTCTAGCACGATGTGGGTCTTTTCCACGCTGGTATCCGCGATGGGCACCGCCGACAGCAGAGCCTCGGTATAGGGGTGGTAGGGCGGTGAGAAGACCTGGTCCGTGGTGCCGAGCTCGACCACATGGCCGAGATACATCACCATCACGCGGTCGCTGAGATAGCGCACGATCGAAAGGTCGTGCGAGATGAACAGCAGCGTCGTCTTGTGCTCGCGCTGGATTTCCATGAGCAGGTCGGTGACCGCCGCCTGCACGCTGACGTCGAGTGCCGATACCGGCTCGTCGGCCACCACGATGCGCGCGCCGCCGGCAAAGGCGCGGGCGATGCCCACGCGCTGTTTCTGCCCGCCCGAGAGCTGGCGCGGCATCCGGTCGGCGAATTCACGCGGCAGCTTGACGAGGTCCAGAAGGCGCAGCATCTCGTCGCGGCGCTCGGCATCGGTGGCACCGTGGCCGAACACCTCGAGCGCGCGGATGATCTGACGGCCAACGGTCATCGACGGGTTGAGCGTGTCGAACGGGTTCTGGAACACCATCTGGATATCGGCGACGGTCTGGGTGTCGCGCTTCTGGATGGGGGTGGACTCGATATTGCGGTTGTCGAGCAGGATCTCGCCGTCGGTCGCCGTCTCCAGCCCCATGAGCACCTTGGCAAAGGTGGATTTGCCGCAGCCCGATTCGCCCACGATGGCCAGCGTCTCGCTCTCGCGCGCCTCGAAGCTGAGCGTCTCGTTGGCCTTGACCACCTTTGTCGCACCGCCGCCACCGAAGAGCGCGTTGGCCGCGACCTCGTAGTATTTCTTGAGCTTGTCCATCTTGAGCACGACACGGCCCGGTTCTCTGGCCTCGTGTTGCGCCATCGCCTCGACCGGGGCGTGCCAGTCGATGTCAGCAAAGCGCAGGCAGCGGGTGAAATGGCGGTCGTCGCCCTCGATCATCGCCATCGGGATATCGCCCGCGTCACACAGCCCGGCCTTGAAGTAATCGCAGCGTGGCCCGAAATTGCAGCCCGGCGGGCGCTCGTGCGGCAGCGGGAAGTTGCCGGGAATTGCCTTCAACGGCCGTTCGTTCTTGTTTGCGCCAGGAAGCGGGATCGAGCGGAACAGCGCCTGCGTGTAGGGGTGCTGCATCTTGTCGAACACGTCCTTGATGCTGCCTGTCTCGACCGCCTCGCCGGAATACATCACGCAAATGCGGTCGCAGGTTTCCAGCACCAGCCCGAGATTGTGGCTGATGAACAGCATCGAGGTACCGTATTTGCGCCCCAGATCCTTGACCAGCTCCACCACCGCCGCCTCGACCGTGACGTCGAGCGCGGTGGTGGGCTCGTCGAGGATCAGGAGCGAGGGCTTGGACATGAGCGCCATGGCGATCACGATGCGCTGTTGCTGGCCGCCCGAGAGTTGGTGCGGGTAGCTCTTGAGGATTCGCTCGGGGTCGGGCAGCTTGACATCGTTCACCACCTCCAGCGCGCGCGCCCAGGCGTCTTTTTCCGATATGCCCTCGTGGATCATCGGCACTTCGATCAGTTGACGACCCACCTTCATGGCCGGGTTGAGCGAGGCCATCGGTTCCTGGTAGATCATCGCGATCTCGTTGCCGCGGATGTCGCGCAGCTCGGCGGCGCTCATCTGTCCCAGATCGCGGCCCTTGAAGCGGATCGTGCCGCCGACGACGCGTCCGTTGACGCCCAGGTCCTGCATCACGCCCAGCGCCACGGTGGACTTGCCGCAGCCCGACTCGCCCACGAGGCCCACCGCCTCGCCCGGCTGCACCGAGACGGAGAAGTCCATCACCGCGGGGATCTCGCGCAGGCGGGTGAAGAAGGAAATCGACAGGTTGTCGATCTCGAGGATCGGTCCGTCATGCTCGGCCATGTCCGTCTCCTTCATCTTTCCTCAAATACTCAATCTCGCAGGCTTTCCTCGCGCAGCCCGTCGGCCAGCAGGTTGAGCCCCAGCACGAGGCTCAGCAGCGCCAGCGCAGGCGGCAGGGCAGGGTGGAGGTAGAGCGACAGGAGCTTGCGCCCCTCGTTGATCGTGCTGCCCCAGTCCGGGCTCTCTGGGCTGAGGCCGAGGCCGAAGAAGCCCAGCGTGCCGAGCAGGATCGTGGTATAGCCGATGCGCAGGCAGAAATCGACCAGAAGCGGCCCGCGCACGTTGGGCAGGATTTCCCACAGCATGATGTACCACGGCCCCTCGCCGCGGGTCTGCGCGGCGGCGACGTAGTCGCGCGTCTTGATGTCCATCGTCAGGCCGCGCACGATGCGGAACACGGTGGGCGAGTTGACGAACACCACCGCCACGAACACCACCAGCAAATTGGGCGGAAAGCCGATCAGGCCAAGCGGATCGGCGTTCCACGCGATCCCCGAATAGAGCCACAGCCCCACCACGAGCGTGATGCCGACGTAGATGTTGCGCGTCTTGGGCTGCGTGTGAAAGCGCGAGTTCCACAAGAGCACGAGGAACACGATGGGAAAGATGAAGAGAACCGCCGCCATGTAGACCGGGATGCCGGTGAGCACGATCTCGGGCGTGACCAGCAGGTAGAAGAGCAGGATCACCGGGAAGGCGAGGATCAGGTTGGCGAGGAAGGACAGGAAGGTATCGAGCCGCCCGCCATAATAGCCTGCCGGCAGGCCCAGCGTGATGCCCACCATGAAGGCGAATAGGCTGGCGAAGGGCGCGATCTTGATCACCTCCCACGCGCCCACCACCATGCGGCTGAACACGTCGCGCCCGAGGTTGTCGCCGCCCAGCAGGTAGTAGGGATAGGCGCCCTCCGCCGCCTCGCCCATCATCTTGGTATAGGGGGTGCCGGGCACCTTGTTCTTCATCGAGGCGGATTGGTCGAGCACGTCATGGGTGGTGATCATGTCAAAGCCGCCGCCGAGGATGCCGGTGAACACCCAGAACATCACGAGGCCGAAGCCCACCATGCCGATCGGGCTGTCGAACAGCTTGCCGTAGAGCCCCAGCCGCCGCTTGAAGGTGATCGACAGCGCGAAGGTGACGATGAGCGCGATCCACACCGGCGTGAACTGCCCGAGGATGCGCAGGATGATTTCGCCCCAGCTCAGCAGGTCCATGGCAGCCTCCTAGGTCACGCTGATGCGCGGGTTGAGATAGACGTAGCCGATATCGGAAATCAGCTGCGTCACCAGCACGACGATGACCGAGACCACCGATACCGCGAGCAACAGCTCGATGTCGTTATTGCTTGCCGCCTGCACCAGCGTCCAGCCGAAACCCTTGTAGTTGAACAGCGTCTCGACGATCACCACCCCGTTCAGGAGCCAGGGAAATTGCAGCATGATGACCGTGAAGGGCGCAATCAGCGCATTTCGCAGCGCGTGTTTCAGCACGATGTTGGGAAAGCTCACCCCCTTGAGTCGAGCGGTGCGGATGTATTGCGCGGTCATCACCTCGGCCATCGAGGCGCGCGTCATCCGTGCGATATAGCCCATGCCGTAAAGCGCGATGGTCAGCACCGGCAGGAAGAAATTCTCGAATGATGGATTCTCCATCGCGCTCGTCGCCGTGCCCTTGAACCATTTGAGCCCCACGGCGGAACTGGCGAAGATGGCGATGAACAGCACGCCCGAGACGTATTCTGGCGTTGCCGTGGTGGTGATCGCGAAAGTCGAGAGCGTCCGGTCGGTGCGCGACCCCTCGCGCATCCCCGCCATCACCCCGAGAATGAGCGCCGAGGGCACCATCAGCAGCATCACCCACAGCATCAGCCGCCCCGTCAGCCCCAGCTTCTCGCCGATGATGCCGCTCACCTCGGTGCGGAACACGGTGGAATAGCCCCAGTCGCCCTGAAGGATGCCGCAAAAGCGCGGGGCGTCGGCGGCGGGCGTGTCTTGGTCGATACAACGCCCGCGCAGGGTGCCTTCCCGACCCTCCTGCGTCCAGCCCGGCAGGACGCCCAGCCATTGCCCGTATTTCACCGGCAGCGGCTGCAGATAGCCGTTGCTTCCGAGATAGCTCGCCACCTCCTCGTCGGTCATGCGGAAATTGCCCTGCGTCTTGGCGAGCTTTTCGAGGTTGGGATAGAGATTCGTCAGGAAAAAGACGATGAAGGTCAGGCAGAGCGCGGTGAGCAGCATGACGCCCACACGGCGCAGGATGAACTTGGCCAATGTCACGCCCCCCTGTCGGCGTTTTTTGTTCAGTGACGCTATGCGAGGGGGCGGGCGCGGTCCAGTTCAAATTGCGACGCGAGTATCCTGAAAACGACCCCGGCCCGCGCGGGCGGGCCGGAGGCGGCGGTTCAGAGCAGTGCTTCCGGGGGGACGGTTTCGATGCCCAGCGCCTCGCCCACGGCGGCGTAGGTGAGCTGACCCGCGTGGACGTTGAGCCCGGCGAGCAGGTGCGGGTCGTCGGCGCAGGCGCGCTTCCATCCCTTGTCAGCAAGCGCCAGCATGAACGGCATGGTGGCATTGCCCAGCGCCAGCGTCGAGGTGCGGGCCACCGCGCCGGGCATGTTGGCCACACAGTAATGCATAATCCCGTCCACCTCGTAGATCGGGTCGGCATGGGTGGTGGCGCGCGAGGTCTCGAAACAGCCGCCCTGGTCGATAGCCACGTCGACGAGCGCCGCGCCGGGCTTCATCATCGGAAACTGGTCGCGGCGCACCAGCTTGGGCGCGGCGGCCCCGGGGATGAGCACTGCGCCGATCACCATGTCGGCCTGCGGCAGCAACTCGTCCAGCAGCCCGGCGGAGGAATAGCCAGTCTTGAACATGTCGCCGAATACGTCGTCGAGGTAGCGCAGCCGCGGCAGCGAGCGGTCCAGCACGGTGACGTCCGCGCCCATCCCGGCGGCAATGCGGGCCGCATGCGTGCCAACCACGCCGCCGCCGATCACGATCACGCGCGCGGGGCCCACGCCGGGCACGCCGCCCATCAGAACGCCGCGCCCGCCATTGGCCTTTTGCAGGGTCCACGCGCCCATCTGCGGCGCGAGGCGGCCTGCCACCTCGGACATCGGTGCGAGCAGCGGCAGGCCGCCCGAGCGATCCGTCACCGTTTCGTAGGCGATCGCCGTGCAGCCCGAGGCGAGCAGGTCGCGAGTCTGCGCCTCGTCGGGGGCGAGATGCAGGTATGTGAAGAGAAGCTGCCCCTCGCGCAGCATCTTGCGCTCGACGGCCTGCGGTTCCTTGACCTTTACGATCATGTCGGCCTCGGCGAACACTTCCTCGGCGGTGGCGATGATGTGCGCGCCCACCGCCTCGTAGGCGGCATCGTCGAAGCCTGCGCCAGCGCCTGCGCCGGATTGCACGATCACCTCGTGGCCGCGGCCCACGGCCTCCTGCGCGGCGATGGGGGTGATGCCGACGCGGAATTCCTGGGGCTTGATCTCGGTGGGGCAGCCGATCTTCATTTGGGTCTCCTCCTTGGGTTTCTGATTCATTGTGGCGCGGATGGCTCGCAAGGCGGTTGAAATTTCACTCGCCTGGCGGACGATCTTGTGAATATACTTCGGTGATAACGGTGTTTCGGGGGAGGGTCTTGCGAGATGGCGCTGGATAACACGGACAGGCGGCTCTTGCGCGTGCTTCAGAAACGCGGGCGCATCTCGAACGCCGATCTCGCTGAGGCGGTGAGCCTGTCGGCCTCGGCCTGTCACCGGCGGGTGCAGCGGCTGGAGGCGGAAGGGTATATTACCGGTTATGTCGCCCTGCTCGACGCGCGCAGGATGGGGGTGCCGGCGGTCATCTTCGTCGAGATCACGCTCACCACGCAGGCTGACGATGTGCTCGACGCCTTTGAGAAGGCGGTTGCGCGGGTGCCCGACGTGCTGGAATGCCACCTGACCGCAGGGGCGGCGGATTACGTGCTCAAGGTGGTGGCCGAGGATACCGAGGATTTCGCCCGCATTCACCGTCAATACCTCGCCCGGCTGCCCGGCGTGGCCAAGATGCAGTCGAGCTTCGCGCTGCGCACGGTGTTCTCGACCACCGCATTGCCGGTGAACGGCTGAGGGCGGCGCGGCTTGACCGCGCGGGGCGGGGCGAATACTGATCGAATTCGTCGGATTAGCCCCGGAGCCCGTCCCCCGAGATGAGCGAGACCTGCCTGCACCGCCTCGCCTGGATCGTGGTGATCCTGTGCCTCGCTCCCATCGTCGCGGCGGCGCTCGCGGCGCTGACGGGCGATCTCGACACATGGCGGAACGTGCTGTCGTCGGTGCTGCCGCGCTACACGGCCAACACGCTCAATCTGGTGGCGTTCGTGGCGGTGGGCACGGCCATCATCGGCGCGGGGTCGGCATGGTTGGTAACGGTCTACCGCTTTCCGGGCGTGCGCCTCCTGGAGGTGACGCTGGCGCTGCCGCTGGCGTTTCCGGCATACGTGATGGCGTATGCCTATACCCATATGCTCGATCATCCCGGCCCGGTGCAGACGGCGCTGCGTGCGGTGACGGGATGGGGCCCGCGCGAGTACTGGTTTCCCGAGGTGCGCTCGCTTGGCGGTGCGGCGGCAATGCTGACCATCGTTCTCTACCCGTATGTCTACCTGTTGGCGCGCGCCTCGTTCCGGCAGCAATCGGCCAATGCATTCCTGGTGGCGCGGACGCTCGGGCGGTCGCCGGCGCAGGCGTTCTGGCGGGTGGCGCTGCCGATGGCGCGACCGGCCATCGCGGGCGGCGTTCTACTGGCGATCATGGAGACCATCGCCGATTTCGGTACGGTGGCGTTCTTCAACGTGCAGACCTTTGCCACCGGCATCTACCAGGCGTGGTTCAGCCTTGGCGACCGGGCGGCGGCGGCGCAGCTTGCGCTCTGCCTGCTGGCCTTCGCGCTGCTGCTGGCGGGGCTGGAACGGGCGAGCCGGGGCCGGGCGCGCACCGCCGGGCGCGGCGGGCGGTTCGAGACGATGGAGCGCCCGCACCTGCGCGGCGCGGCGGCGGCGGGTGCGTTCGCCTTCTGCTTCCTGCCGGTGCTGCTGGGCTTCGTGCTGCCGGTGGTGATGCTGGGGGTGATGGCGGTGGGGTCCGGGCAGGACCTATTTTCGTCGCGCTATCTCGGCTTCATGTCCAACTCGCTGGTTCTGGCCTCGGTGGCCTCGGTGCTGACGGTGCTGGGCGCGGTGCTCGTGGGGTTCCGCGCGCGGACACGGCCGGGGCGCGCTTCGCGCGCGCTGGTGGTGGGCGCGGGGCTGGGATACGCGGTGCCCGGGGGCGTGATCGCGGTGGGGTTGATGGTGCCGATGGCGGCATTCGACAATGCGCTCGACGCGGTGATGCGCGAATATTTCGGCATCCGCACCGGGCTTCTGATCACCGGGTCGATCTGGCTGATGGTGATGGCCTACGTGGTGCGGTTCATGGCTGCCGCGCTCAACGCCTATGACAGCGGCATGGCCACGGTCCCCTACAATCTAGACGCGATCGGGCGGTCGCTGGGGCAGCCGGGGCCGGGGCTTCTGCGGCGGGTGCACTTGCCGGTGGCGCGGACCTCTGTGCTGACGGCGCTTCTGATCGTGTTCGTGGACGTGATGAAGGAATTGCCCGCGACGCTGATCCTGCATCCGTTCAACTTCCAGACCCTGGCGGTACAGGCGCACCGGTTGGCCTCGGACGAGCGGCTGTCGGAGGCGGCGGTGCCGTCGCTGGTGCTGGTGGCCTTCGGCCTCATCCCCGTGCTGATCCTGTGCCGAACGCTGGGGCGCGATGCGCAGAGCCGCCGGGCGGCGCGGCTGGGGGCGGCAATCTCGGCGGGGTGAGGGATGTCGGGGCCGTTTGTGGCCTTGAGCGGTCGTTCGGGGCTTGGTGCCAATGCGCGGATTCAAGGTGCTGAAAGCACCGCCGCGCAGCGCCCGACCGCCCCCTCGGGCGGGCGCTCATCGACGTCGCAAGTAGCGGTGATCATTGAAGTGTCTTGCACCATAAATCGCATAGCACAAGCCGAACCGCGCCCACCCGGCGGTCGGGCGCTGCGCGGCTCATCGTCGGATGATCAACGTCCACTCCAGGCCAGACCCGCCCGCCCTATTCTGGCCGTTGGAGGCTGAACGTGTCGCGCACAACCGCGTAATCCATGTAGCCCAGCCGCGAGAGCGGGTTGTAGCGGGTGACGTCGAAACGGCCATCGTTGAGGCAGGCATCGTCCATGTGCACGCCGGTCACCTCGCCGAACACGACGAAGTTCGCCTCGCCGGGAAGCTGGACGATCTGCGTGAGGCGGCATTCGAGCGCGGCGGGGCTGGCGGCGACACGGGCGCAATCCACCGTCTTGCACTCTGCCTTTTCCAGCGCGGCATCGGCGAACTCGTCTACCTCGCGGCCCCACGGCCCCGAGGTGCGGTTCATCGCGTCGGTCAGCGCCTCGCTCACCACGTTGACACAGAACACGCCCGTTTCCCGGATATTGGCGACGCTATCCTTTGTGCCGTCGCGGTCGGGCTTGACCGAGGTGGAGGCGAACATCACCTGCGGCGGCACATAGGCCACCGCGTTGAAGAAGGAATAGGGCGCGAGATTGTCGCGGCCCTCGGCGTCTCGGGTGGAGATCCAGCCGATGGGGCGCGGCGTGACGATGGCGTTGAACGGGTTGTGCGGCAGGCCGTGGCCGTCCTCGGGGCGGTAGAACATGCAGTCTCCTTCGGGGGTGATCCGGTTTGTGCAAGCGGTAACGCCGTGCTACGCGGCGTGCCAGTCAATTCTCGCAAAGGTGCGGTGCGTCATGGTCGAGCTTGGGCCCGAGGGGCCGCAGGATCTGTGGGAGGTCGAGGCGCTCTATGACCTGTGCTTCGCGCCGGGGCGCGAGGCGCTGTCCTCCTACCGGCTGCGCGAGGGCGTGGCGCCGGTGGCTGATCTGTGCCTCGTGGCGCGCGAGGACGGGATCATCGCGGGTGCGATCCGCTACTGGCCGGTGCGGGTGGGGGAGGCGCGCGCCCTGCTATTGGGCCCCGTGGCGGTGCATCCCACCCATCAGGGCGAGGGGTTGGGCGGCTGGCTCATCCGCGAGAGCGTCGAGCGCGCGCGCACGCTTGGCTGGGCGCGGGTGATGCTGGTGGGCGACGCGCCCTATTACGGGCGTTTCGGCTTTGCCCGGCTCGACAAGGTCGAGATGCCACCACCGACGAACCCGGCGCGGGTGCTGGGGCTGGCGCTTACTCCCGGTGCGTGGGACGGGGTGGCGGGCGCGGTGGTGCCCGCAGCTTGAATTCCGGCGCGGCCGCCGTCATCTCTTTGGCTGGAGTTGGGAGGCGGACGGCATGGAAATCCTTGGACGGCCCATCGAAGAACCGGCGGTCGAAGCGCGGCTCGACGCGCTGGTGGCGCGACACGCGCGTGCAAGCAGTGGCGCGATGGACGTGCTCAACCTCATCGGCGCGCAGGCCGAGGGGCTGCTCGACCGGCTGCCGGCCGAGGCGCGGGCGCGGCTGGGTACAGTGACGGAACGCGCGCTGCTGGGCGCGGCGGAGGCGGCGCATGGCACGCGCGACTCGGTGCCCGACATGTCGCAGGGACGCACGCGGCTGCTGACTACGGTGATGGGCGCGGCGGGGGGCATGGGAGGTCTGCCCACGGCGCTCGCCGAACTACCGGTGACGGTGACGGTGCTGTTGCGCGCGATCCAGGACGAGGCCGCCGCGCACGGGTTTGATCCGGCCGAGCCGGGGGTGCGCTTCGCCTCGGTCGAGGTGTTCGGCACCGCCGGGCCGCTCAGCGATGACGACGGCAGCGATCTGGGCTTCATCGGGGCGCGTGTAACGCTGACCGGGGCGGCGCTGCGGGCGCTCATCGCGCGGGTGGCACCGAGGCTGGCGGCGGTGCTGGGCCAGAAGCTCGCGGCGCAGAGCGTGCCGCTGTTGGGCGCGGCGGCGGGGGCGGCCACGAATTACGCCTATACACGCTATTATCAGGACATGGCGCATGTGCATTTCGGGCTGCGGCGGCTGGCCATCGAGGCCGACCGCGACCCGCGCGAGATCGTGGCGGCGTTCCGCGAGAGGGCGGGTCGCGTGACGCGCGGATGACGCGGCGCTTGCCCTATTGCAAATCCGCGAAAGCCGCCTGCAGCCGCTCCACCGCCTCGGCCACCCGCGCGCGCGGCGTGGCGATGTTGAATCGCAGGAAGCCCTCGCCGCCGGTGCCGAAAGCCGCGCCGACCGACGGCACGAGGCGGGCCTCGCGATGCACCCGGCGAAGGACCTCCTCCATCTCCATCCCCGTCCCGGCAAAATCCACCCATGCCAGGTAGGTGGATTGCATCGGCATCGCCTGCAGCCCCGGTATCCGCGCGACCCCGTCGAGAAAGAGCCGGTGGTTTCCCTCGAGATAGGTGACCAGCTCATCGACCCAGGCCGCACCGCGCGGCGAATAGGCCGCGCGCGTCAGTTCGACCCCCAGCAGATTGGGCTGGGTCTGGTGCTCCAGCAGGGCCCGGCGAAAGCGCTTACGCATCCCGTCATCGGGAATCGTGACCGTGCCAAGACGCGCCCCAGCCGTGTTGAACGTCTTTGATGCAGCCGTGAGCACAAAGCAGCGCCCTACCGCCTCCGGTGCCGCGTTGAGGAACGTGGTGAAGCGCTGACCGGGAAACACGAGGTCATGGTGAATCTCGTCAGCGATCAGTAGCAGGTCGTTCCGGTCACAGAATTCGGCCAGCGCGCGCAGTTCGCCGGGCGTCCAGATACGGCCTGCGGGGTTGTGCGGAGACGAAATCAGCATCATCCGCTCCCGGCCGGTCAGCCCGGCCTCGAGCGCGTCCATGTCCATGTGATAGATGCCGTCGCGGATCACGAGCGGCGCCTCGTGCACGACACGGCCGGTCAACTCGATCTTGTGGGTGAACTCGTGATAGACGGGGGTGAAGATGATCACCTCGTCGCCGGGGTCGGTAAAGGTTTCGAGCAGCAGCGCGATGGCATGGCCAAGCCCGGCTGTGCTGTACATGTGGGCGGGGTCCGCGGCCCAGCCGTGGCGCTCGTTCATCCACCAGGCGATCGCCTCGTTCATGGCTCCGTCGCCCGTGAAATAGCCGTAATTCGCGCGCTCCAGAAGGCCGCGCACCGCGTCCTGCAGAACGTCGGCGGCCCGGAAGTCCATGTCGGCGACCCACATCGGGATTCCATCCTCGGGTGAGACACCGCCATAGGCCTCCATGTTGTCCCACTTGGTGGCACCGGTGCCGCGCCGGTCGATGATCTCGTCGAAATCCATGCCTGTCTCCTGCTCGTTACCGAGGCGCAGGCTAGCCGAATGCGCGGCGGCTGCAAGGGCGTTGCGGAACGCGCGCCGATCCCCTAAATCAGCGCCATGAAACGGCCCATCCTCATCCATCCCGACCCGCGGCTCAAGAAGGTCTGTGCGCCCGTCTCGGAAATTACCGACGATCTGCGCAAGCTCGCCGATGATATGCTCGAGACCATGTACGACGCGCCGGGCATCGGGCTCGCCGCGCCACAGGTGGGGGTGCTGTCGCGATTGATCGTGCTCGATTGCGTCAAGGAGGAGGGCGAGGCCCCGCGACCGCTGGTGATGATCAACCCCGAGGTTCTGGCGTCCTCCGAGGAGATGAACACCTACGAGGAAGGCTGCCTGTCGATCCCCGATCAGTATGCCGACGTGACGCGCCCCGCCGAGGTGGAGGTGCGCTGGATTGATCCGGACGGGGCCGAGCATCGAGAAGGCTTCGGCGGGTTGTGGGCGACGTGCGTGCAGCACGAGATCGACCACCTAAACGGCAAGCTGTTCATTGACTATCTTGGAGCCATGCGGCGGCAGATGATCACCCGCCGGATGGTCAAGCTCAAGCGAGAGAAGGCGCGCGCGTGAGCGCGCGGGTGGTCCTGCGCTGGCCTGACCGGCGGCTGCGTATGGCCGCGGACCCGGTGGCGGAGATCGACGACGGGGTGCAAGCGCTCTGGGACGAGATGATCGCGGTCATGGAGGCGATGCCGGGTGTCGGGCTGGCGGCGGTGCAACTGGGCGAGATGCGCGCGCTGGCGGTGGTGGATGCGAGCACGAAACGGGGGCAGGCGGTGCGCATGGCCAACCCCGAGATCCTGCACGCGAGCGTGGAGTTGCGCCCCCACGAGGAAGCCAGCCCCTGCCTGCCCGGCGTCGCGGCGACGATCGAGCGGCCGCGCGCGGTGACGGTGCGGTTCCTGAATGCCGATGGTGCGAAAGAGGAGCGCGATTTCGTGGGGCTATGGGCAACATCCGTACAACACCAGATCGACCATTTGCAGGGGCGGATGTATTTCGACCGGCTGGGTCGCGTGAAGCGGGATATTCTGCTGAGGCGGGCGCGGAAACTGACCTGAAGCCGGTATGCATGGAACGCTCTTGATTTGGATATTTTTGGCAAGATGAAGGGGGCGGCATGCGCGTGATCTTCATGGGAACGCCGGGTTTCTCGGTGCCGGTTCTGGATGCGCTGGTGGCGGCGGGGCACGAGGTGGCCGCGGTTTATTGCCAGCCGCCGCGCCCGGCGGGACGGGGCAAGAAGGCCCGGCCAAGCCCGGTGCAGGCGCGGGCCGATGCGCTGGGCCTGCCGGTGCGCCATCCTGCAAGCCTGAAGGGCGCGAATGAGCAGGCGGAGTTTGCCGCGCTCGGGGCGGATGTGGCGGTGGTGGTGGCTTACGGCCTCATCCTGCCGCAAGCGGTGCTCGATGCGCCGCACTTTGGTTGTCTCAACATCCATGCCTCGCTGCTGCCGCGTTGGCGCGGGGCGGCGCCCATCCAGCGCGCGATCATGGCGGGCGATGCCGAGACCGGCGTTTGCATCATGCGGATGGAGGCAGGGCTCGATACCGGACCTGTGCTGTTGCGCGAGCGGCTGGCGATCGGGTCGGAGGAGACGGCGGGCGGCTTGCATGACCGGCTCTCGGCCCTGGGGGCAAGGCTCATCGTCGAGGCGCTGGGGCGGCTGGACGGTCTGGAGCCCGAACCGCAACCGGAGGACGGGATCACCTATGCCGCCAAGATCGACAAGGCCGAGGCGCGGGTGGACTGGAGTCGCCCGGCTGAGGAGGTGGATCGGCTGATCCGGGGCCTGTCGCCGTTTCCCGGCGCGTGGTGCATGGCCGGTGATGAGCGCGTGAAGCTTCTGGGGTCGTGCCTTGCCGAGGGACAGGGCGCGCCGGGCGAGGTGCTGGACGATGCCGCGACGGTGGCCTGCGGGCGCGGTGCGGTGCGGCTTTTGCGCTTGCAACGCGCCGGGCGCGCGGCGCAGGATGCGGGCGAGTTCCTGCGGGGCATGGCGCTTGCCCCTGGGATGCGACTGGAGTGACGCGATGTTCCTGCAACTCTTCGGCACGGTGGTGATCGCAGGCATCGTGGGCTACGCCAGCGAGCGGAGCGGGTTCACGCGCAACGGGTACATCCCGTCGATCATCATCTGCGTGGGTGGCGCGTTCCTGTTCTATTTCATCCGCATCATGTTCGGTATCCGTTTTGGCGCGCCCGGGATAGATGCGATTCTCTCGTCGGTTGGCGCGCTCGTCATCGTGCCGACCCATTGGCGCAGGCGGAGGTGAGCCATGAGCGTGGTCTATCTCATCATCATCGGTGCCGCGGCGGGCTTTCTCGCCACCCGGCTGATGGGGATGCAGGCGGGCGTGGTGCCCACCGTGCTGCTGGGCATCGCCGGGGCGCTGATCGGCGGGGTGCTGATCCGGGTGATCCTGACGGTGACGGGGCTTCTTGGTGGGCTGATCGGCGCGGTGCTGGGGGCGGTGCTACTGATCTGGCTTTACCGGATGTATCTGGAGCGCCGGTGAACCTCAGTTGCGCGGCGGGCGGGCGTGGTAGACCGGCAGCCGCCAGCCGAAGGCGAGCGAGCCCGCGCGCAAGGCCCATGTGAGCGCCGCGCAGATACCGAGGACCACCAGCGGGTCATTGGTAAAGAGGCGCGCGATCACCGCCCCGAGCGCGCCCGCGAAGGCCGCCGAGACGTAGAGCTCGCCCTGTTTCAGGACCAGCGGCACCTCGCCCACCACCACGTCGCGCATGAGCCCGCCCATGCAGCCGGTGACCATGCCCATCAGCACCACGATCACCTGCGTCTGACTCATCGCCATCGCCGCGCTGACGCCCGCGGGCACGGCCACGGCGAGGGCGAAGCTGTCGAGCCACAGGAGCCAGCGGTAGCGGCTTTCGACCAGGTGCGCGGTAAAGAACACCAACAGCGCGGCGGCGCAGGCAATAAGGATGTAGTTCGGGTTGCCCATCCAGAACACCGGGTTGCGGTCGAGCAGCACGTCGCGCAGCGTGCCGCCGCCCACCGCCGTCAGGCAGGCGAGGAAGGCAAAGCCCACGATGTCGAGTTGCTGGCGCGAGGCGACGAGCGCTCCGGTGAGTGCGAAAATCAGCACAGCGGCGTAATCGAGGAGCGCGAGGTAGCTCATGCCTCACTCTTGCCGGGCTTGAACGGCGCCATTCCGGCGCGCGCCAGTTCGTCGGCGCGCTCGTTCTCCGGGTGGCCTGCGTGGCCCTTGACCCATTCCCAGGTCACGGTGTGGCGTTTCTGCGCCTCTTCCAGGCGCTGCCACAACTCCACGTTCTTTACTGGCTTTTTCGCGGCGGTTTTCCAGCCGTTCTTCTTCCAGCCGTGAATCCAGCCGGTCACGCCGTTCTTAACATAGCCGCTGTCGGTGACGATGGTGATGGCCGAGGGCTTCGAGAGTGTCTCAAGCGCGTGGATCGCGGCCAGAAGCTCCATCCGGTTGTTGGTTGTCTCGGCCTCACCGCCCGAAAGCTCGCGTTCCTTGACGATCGTGTCGCCCTCTACTGCGCGCATCAGCACACCCCAGCCGCCAGGGCCGGGATTGCCCGAACAGGCCCCGTCGGTATAGGCGAATAGATCAGCCATCCATCAGCCCCTCGTAGCCCGGCAGCGCCGCCACGCGCGCGCACCATGCGGTGAGGCGCGGGAACCGACCCATGTCGAAGCCGCCGCGCGTGCCCGCCGTATGGGTATAGGCGTAGAGCGCGATATCGGCGAGGGTGGGGGAGGGGTCGCAGAACCAGTCCTGCCCGTCGAGCGCGTCCTCCATCAGCCCGAGGATGGCGTGGCCCTCGTCGAGCAGGGCGGCCATGCGCTCGGGCGTGGCCTCATGCGCGAGGTGCGGATATGTGGCGAGCGAGGCGCGCACGGCAACGACCGGCTCGTGCCGGTTCTGCTCGAAGAACATCCAGGCGAGCATCTGCGCCTGCGCCAGCGCGCCCTCGGGCACCCAGCCGGTGCCGTGGCCAAGGTACCACAGGATCGCGTTCGATTCCGTCAGGATCGTGCCGTCGGGCAGATGCAATGCGGGCAGCTTGCCCAGCGGCAGGTGCCCCGCTGCCTTGGCCTTGGCCAGTTCGGGGGTGTTAGTCTCGATGGGGACATGCCGGTAGCGGCGCCCCTCGAGCGCCAGCAGGAGCCGCACCTTGTAGCTATTGCCCGAGGAGGGCATGGAATAGAGCGTGAGATCGGTCATATCGTGGGCCTCAGAGAAAGGTGCCGATGGCGAGGCAAGCGATCGCCACGGCGCTGAGCAGGAGGCGTAGCGGTATCCACCAGTCGGGCGCAAGGCCCCAGCGGGCGAATTGCCAATCGAGAGCCAAGAGCCCGGCAAAGCCGAAGATCAGGTTCATCCCCGCCGAGACCGGCCCGCCGCCGGTCATGAAGAACGCCCAGAGCGCGGGGATCACCGAGAGCGCGTAGCCGGTGGCGGCGAGGTTGCCGGTGGCCTTGCTGGCAAAGCCCCAGAGCACGCCTGACATGAACGACAGGATCACCGCGCCGTAGAACAGCATGACATAAGGCCCGGCGAAGCGCGGGCCGATGGCCCGCACCGTCCACAGGCCGAGATCGGGCAGCAGCACGGTCAGTGCCCCCCAAAGGAAGGGGATGAGGCCGGCAAGGCCGAGGATCAGCGGGGCGCGCGGGATGGTCTGGAACATGGCGCGCAAATTGGCGCGGTGGGGCGGGGTTGGCAAGGGCGGATGGGGGGTGTGTTGTTTGTCAAGCGGGATGTTTCTGCCAGTCGCCACGGTCAGGATCTGGCCGAGGCTGTGTGAAAACTCAGATTCTGCGATTGTGATGAGAACAATTTTCCCCTGGAACCGCTCTCGACAGCATCGGGAGGAACATTATCGCGCTCTTCCTGCCATGGTTGAACGTTGTTCCGCAGCGAGTGCGACTCAACCGAGTTTTCACACACCCTCGGCCTATTCCTGCCGTTCGGTTCTTGCCCCCGGCGCGGAATCGAGGGCGAAGCCCGCCGCGCCATCGCCAGGCCGCCCCCCGGACTGGCGATTTGTCTAAGCTCGCGCACCGATTAC
>MRWG01000294.1_pt1 | contig 74503 bp, 60 predicted proteins | sample 1013341 | NCBI WGS metagenome assembly MRWG01 (sample SAMN06117577, study PRJNA244670) | biofilm metagenome | biome: Water; feature: Cathode Biofilm; material: Biofilm; isolation source: microbial consortium enriched at the cathode of a solar microbial fuel cell | place: USA: District of Columbia ...
CCTGCATCGCCGTCACATTTGGTAGCCACTCGTTATTGGTAATACCTAAAGCGCGCAATATTCTGGGTCTCTGCGTGTCAATCGCACCGCGTTTATCATCGCGGACACACCGGCCCGTCGAGTCCACCAGATCGAGATAATCCTGCAGATTGAACGGCAACCCGATGCTCGTTGCCGTCTCGAATCCCGAAAAGTCGCGCAAAGGCACCATCGTCTCGACTGTTTGTCCCGTGAGGGCTCGAAGTCGTTGTTGTACGGAAGTCTTGTCACTGCCGAATAAATCCCGAGCCATTCCGGCTCTTATTGGGTTCAAATCCACATAAGCCATCGCCGTTATGAGCGCGGTTTCATCCAGCAATGCTTGAGATTTAAACCGCCCCTCCCAAAATCGACCCGTACAACCGTCTTCCGCATTCGCTCGCCGCGCAATATGCTCGTTCAAACAGCGCATGAACCAACTCAGATTCGATAGCCTACCGCGCCAGGTTTCAACAACGCGCAGCAACGCTGCCCGTTCGGATACAGACAATGCATCGCCGGTCCTATAGCGCTGAATCAGCTCAGGTCCTCGATACAAGGTGCACCATCGTTCGATGATCGCATCCACCGACAGCGAACTGGCGGCTTTTTCGTCAATGTATACAACGAGATGACAGTGATTACTCATCACTGCATAGGCCGCCACCTCGATGGAAAACACATCGGTTAGGGTTGCAAGGCGTTCGATGAACCAGTCTCGCCGGTGTTCGTAAGATCGACCCGTATAAGTGTCTTCGCCACAAAGACAGGCGCGACGCACACAACGGGAAATGCAGTGATAGTAAGGGGTGTCTGAAACCGACACGAGGCTTGAGCGGGGTTTCGTCATCGTCTCGTCCTCCTTGACAAGATTGAGCAAAACAACGCTGCTAACGCTAGATGATTTGCTTCCCGGTCTCAACTTTTTTTGTGCGTGTCCTTAACTACCCTCCTTAACTACCCCTTCGAACCGTCTCGGCCTCAACTTTTTTGTGCGTGTCCTTAAACGATTTCGGCGATCGCGGACGGCTCCTGCCGCTGTAACACCTCCGCGACGAGCGCTTCGAGTCGCGAGTCGCCCGGGCGCAGGCCCTCCTTGCGCACGCTGTCGAATTCACTGGCGAGGCGTTTGCGCAGCGCCGGATCGATCGCGTTCGCGCGGTGTCCGCCGTCGGCGACGGCCATCACGATCGCATCGCGCCGCGCATGATTGCGTTCGGCGATCGCCTCGTGGTGCAACAGCGCACGACCGAGCAGGACCCACGGCAAATTCGTATCGCGAAACGGTCCGACCGTGATTTCCCGCGAGCCGAGCGCTTGGCCGAGCACTTTCGCCTTGCCTAGCCGATCGCCGCCGAGCAACGCCGACACGCCGCCGACGAGCGCGCTGATCCCGGTGACCGCGAACAGGGATGCGCCGCCGAGCGCGAGATCAATCGCGCCACCGGCAACCGCGCCCGACATCGCGCCGGTCGCGACGAGTTGCGTGCGCGACAAGCCGAACAGTTGCTCACTCGCGGAGGAAAACAATTCGGAATCGATGACCGCGGGCGCGCCGTCCGCCCACACGGCGCCCTCGTGGCGATAGATCGCCTCGACCTCCCGCCGGACTTTTTGTTCGCGCCCGGCGAGGCGTTGTCGCAAGCGCTCTTGCGCGCTCGCAATCACCGGCGCCGGGTCGGCGTCTTCGGCAATTCGTTGCGATAATTGCAGGGTCAGGGCATCGACGATCAGCGCGCTGATCGCGCGCGCGGCACGTTCGCGACGCCGGCGATAGTCATCTTCGAGCGCACTCACGGCGCGCGCGATCGCCGCCTGCCACGGTGGATGCAATTCACCAAAACTGCGCAACAGCGTGAGGCGCTTGCTCACATCGGCGTGCAGCGCGTCGAACACCCGCACGATCGAAAAATACTGATCGAGCGCGCGCTGCCATTCCTCGATGTGATCACCCTGCGCGATCAGATTGATCAGGGCCATGCGTGGACGTCCGGTCCAGCGCAGGATCTCCATTTCCGGTTCGTATTCCGCGCCATACGGTCTCGACCCGTCGACGACATAAAGTATTCCGGCGCCTTCCGTGATCGGGCGCAGCAATTCGCATTCGTCGTGGAATCGCGGATCACCGGCATGCGTGGCGACGAACCGCGCCACCGTGGCGGCACGATCCGCGGCACCGCCGCTGCGCTCATGCAGCCACGCGAGCACTTCGCGCGGACGCTGGAAGCCCGGCGTGTCGATCAATTCGTACAGTGTTTCGCCGTCAACCTGCATCGGGAACGTGCGCGCCGCCGTCGTCGTGCCGGGGATCGGCGCGATCGCCACGGCAGCATCTTCGGACAGCGTCGAGACGATGCTGCTCTTGCCCTTGTTCGGGTGACCCACAACGGCGAAGCGCGGGATCATTGAACGTAAATTCCCGGATCATCGAGACGCGCGAGACTCGCGCGCCACACCGCGAGATCCTGGGCTTGCGGCGGCGTCTGCGCCTCACCGCACGGCTGAATTACGATCGATGCGTCGGCGCCAATGTGCGCACGCAACGCCGTCAGATAATCGTGCAACTCGAGTAACGGCGGCTCCCAGGCTTTCGTCACGACGCGTACGATCCCGTGTAATGCGGACGGGATCCCTGCCAATGCCTCGCGATCCTCGGCCGGGCTGCGTTCGCCCCCGGCTTCGATCACGAGTGCCTCCGCCGGCAGCGCGGTGCGCGCAATCGCGTCGTTCCAGATCACGATCACATCACCGTCGGCGTGACCGTCGAACAGCGGCGCGACGGCGTTCGCTGCGGTCGCGGCGTGCTCGGCGCTCGTGGCCCCGGCGGCGATCTCGGGCGCATCGAGGCGATCGAGCAGGGCACGGACCTCCGGGTGAGCGAACAGCACGGCGCGTTCGGCCGCACGGGCACGGTGCCATGCGAACACGAATGCGCACGCTCGCGGCACCACCCCGTAAGTTGCCAGGCTGAGCGCGAGGAACCGCCACCATGGGGTCAGCGCCACCGCGTCGAGTTCATGGGTGTCCTGTTCGAGGCGAAAATAACGCGACTGCTCGATCACGCGAAGATCGGGTACGGCCTCGGGCAGCCATGCGGACCACGGGCTCGCAATCGCGCTGATCGCCTGGTGGAGCTGTTGTGCATCGACGCTCAGGGTCGTGGACCAGGCGAACGCGAGATCGCTGAAGCTCGCCTGTATCATCAGGGTTGTGAGTGCGGTGACGGAAAACGCGAGTCCGAGTTGCTGCGACGACAGGGTGAAGCGCCAGCGTAGCACGCGGTCACGCGCGCGGTCGGCGTGCCGGGTCGCGAAAAATTCATCGAACGCGGGATAATGCCGCCGCAGAAACCCGAGCACGATGTGGCCGGCATTCGTTTGCCCGCCGAAGCTTGCGCTCGACCACAACGGCAACAGAAGTGAGCCGACGAGGAATACGGCCGGCAGCGCAACGAGCAAGCCGAATGCGATGAGGATATTGATCGGATCCGAACCGTCGTAGCGCAATACCGCGGCGGCCAGACCGGCGCCCGACAGGCTCCCCGCGACGACCATAATGAACCCGAGCCGACGCAACAGGCGCACCACGGCCGCGCCCGGTGTCGACTCCCCGGGTTCCGGCGCCACGGCCTGCCACCAGTGCATCACGCGCGCCGCCGGGGCAGGCGCCGTCGCTGCGCGTCCGATTGCCCGATCGCGACGCACGCGTTGTGCCCACGGCGTTTCGCGGTCGCGTTCCAGCCACAGGGGAATATCGATCGCTGCGGCGAGCGAGGGTTGCGCATTGGTCTCGGTGGGCAACGGGCTTCATTCCGGGATTTAAGGAGGACTGCCGACAGTTTACTGAATTCGGCGGCCGATGAACCGGCCGCGACCACGGGATTACAGCCCTGCGGCGCGGGGCGTCACCGCCGGTGGCGGTGGATCTTAATTAAAGCGAGCGGGGTTGGTATCGTGTGCGACGCCCGCAAGCACGAACCGAGGAGGATGCATTGCACACCGCTGAACGCGAATTGGAACTCGGCTTATTCATGCCGAACTGTTCAAACCTGTCCGCGATTTCGACGTATCGCATCGTCGAGGACGAATGGCCGTATGCGACGAACAAACTGATCGCACGCGCAGCGGAAGCCGCGGATTTCAGATTGCTGTTCCCGGTCAGTCGCTGGCGCGGTTTCGGCGGTGAAACCGACTATCTGGGCACGTCGCTCGAAACGATGACCTGGGCCGCCGGCCTGCTCGAGGCGACATCGCGGATCAAGATTTTCTCCACCGTGCATGTACCCGTGTTCCACCCCGTCGCAGTCGCGAAAATGGGTGCCACGCTCGATCACATGAGCGACGGCCGCTGGGGTCTCAATCTCGTCAGCGGCTGGAGTGAAAGCGAATTTGGCATGATGGGCATCGCGCTCGAAGAACACACGGAACGCTACGAACGCACGGCGGCGTTCATCGAGATCCTGCGTGGCTTGTGGAGCGAGCCGGCGGGCACGTTCAACCACGCCTCGAAATGGTATGCGATTAAAAACGGTTATTCGCTGCCGCAACCGCCCGTGCAGCCGCCGATCGCAAATGCCGGTTCGTCGGAAGACGGCAAAAACCTGACCGCGCGACACTGCGACTGGTCATTTCTGTCAACCCCGTCGATCGAGGCGACGGCCGGCATCGTCAGCGATATCAAATCGCGCGCCGTCGCGCTCGGCCGCGAAGTAAAGACCGCGGCGTTTCCGTTCGTGCTGTGGCGTGACTCCGAGGACGAGGCGCAGGCGGAAATCGCGCGCATTATCGAACACAAGGATGCCGTGGCGGCGCAGAACTGGATGGACGGCACCGCGATTGGCAGCGGCTCGTTCGATCAGTTCACGCTCGATATGTTCACCGTCGGTGCCGGCGCCGTGCACGTCGTCGGCACCGCCGAACAGGTCGCGGAGAAACTGAAGCAACTCTACGACGGCGGGCTCGATGCGGTGCTCATGGTGTTGCAGGCCTACCTGAACGATACGCAACGTTTCGCGCGTGAGGTGTCACCGTTATTACGCGAGATGGGTGTGATTCGCCCCCTGCCTGCGTAAGCGATTCGGGTCCCGGCGCGGTGCGGCGCAACGCAGCATCGGCCGCGCGCCCCCGGCGGTAACGCCGGGCGATGAACAAATCCGGAAAGATACTGTGGCGGCGCACCGATCGGGCGCCTACACTTTCGGCACCCATGTGGCGGTAACGAAAAGGACGACAGCTCCATGAACCGCTCGACCCAGCCCCACCCGCCGGTCTCCGGCCACCCGTTCACCCCGGTCCACGCGCTTGCCCTGGCATTGCTGGGATCCGCCACCGGGTTCCTGCCATCACCGGTCGCTGCCGCCTATACGCGGAAAATGGGGACATCCCACATTTTCCCGGGCAGCGGGGGATAGAAGACGCCGACACGAAGCCCGGCACACCCGGGTTGTAAGCGTTTCCGAACGGCGGTCCTGACACCATTGACGCGCCCCGGCGCGCAGCTTTTTCCTCCGCGGGATACATCGGTCGATCGCCTCTGCGCAAAGACACCGGCGAAAGCCGGCGCATGCCGATCAGTGGAGATCAACCCTCGCTACGTTTGAACCGATGGACTCGAGCGAAGATTTCGTTCAAAAGTTTCGTTCCTCGCCGGCGCGAGTAGACGTTGCGCATCGCGCGAAACCAATGCGGTCCGCAACCGGGAGCGGCGCTCACGTCGTACGCGACCCATCGCCCGGCTTACAATGACAGAACCCGGATCACGGTCTGAAAGGAACTGACGATGCCCGCACGCGAACTCCGGCGAATTGCCACGAACGGCGTGACCCTCGAGGTTGTCGTCGAGGGCGAAGGCCCACTCGTCATACTGCTGCATGGCTGGCCGCAGTGCTGGTATTTATGGCGACACCAGATCGATCCGATCGTGAACGCCGGTTTCCGGGTCGCGGTGCCGAATCAGCGCGGTTACGGCGGCAGCAGCGCGCCGCGCGAGGTCGAGGCGTACAACGTCCGCGAACTCGCCGCCGATGTCGTTGGTCTCGCGCAGGCACTCGGTTACGACGAATTCACGCTGATCGGGCACGACTGGGGCTGTATCGTGGCCTGGAACACGGCGCTGCTGCACGACGACCGCTGTACCGCGATTATGGGTTTGTCGATCCCGTTCTGGCGTTTCGGACCCGATTTTACGAACCCGCCGCAGGACGGTTTCTGGTACGCACGCCTGTTTCAGACCCCGGGACTCGCCGAGGCCGACCTCGAAGCCGATCTCGCGGGTTCGCTCGCGGGCATCTACCACAGCCTCAGCGGTGACGTACCCGACGGCACGTTTTTGCAGCAGCTCGAACACCCGGCGACGGCAAGTTTCCGCGACGTATTCCCGCCACCGACAACACTGCCATCGTGGCTCACCCCCGACGATCTCGACACCTACGTCGGGGAATATCGCAAGAGCGGTTTCCATGGCCCGAACAGCTGGTATCGCAATATCCCCACGCATAACGCGAACACCGCGGAGATCGCGGACAAGCGCTTTCGCCAACCCGCCGCGTTCGCCGCCGGTGCCAAAGACGTCGCGCTGATGCTCGATCCCGATTGGCGCCGTGCGTTCGAACCGGCTTTCGACGACTTGCGCGGCGTCGACATTATCGATGGTGCCGGTCACTGGGTGCAGATGGAAAAACCCGCCGCGGCCACCGCTTCGATCCTGCGCTTTTTGCACAGCCTGCGTTGAACGCGTAAGCGCAACGTCCGCCGCGCGAACCCGGCGGCGTAAACCGACGATCGCGGATCACGGCAATCGCGAGTCCCGCTGCCTCGAGCCCGGCCAAAACCGACGCGCCGCGAACCCGGAGCCGATCCCGGCTCATGTCAGCGCGGGTACCACGAGTGACGTCGCAGCGAAGTTAGCGCTGACGAAGATCTGAGGCGGCCTGGCGAACGGTGCGAATTGCAACGACGCCTGCACATCACGGGCGGCTCGCGGATTAAAATCGTTCGAGCAAACTCAGGATCAGTTTCTCCTGGTCCGAGCGGATCGGATAAACCGCGAACGCGTCGCGCTCGATGCTTGGCGCTGCGTCGACGACGTACAACTCGCCGGCTTTAATAGGCGCCGCCACCATTTGCGCCGGCAGGTATGCCGATCCGCCGGCGTTGAGCAGAAACGCGAGCGCCATTTTCGCCTGCGCCAGCCGGATATTCGGCTCCGGCGCATCAGGGAACGAGCGGCGATGTTGCAGCGTGTGGGCCAATCCCCAGTCGACCATGACGTAGTCCGACTCGAGCGCCTCGGTCAGCGTAATCGACTCGTGCGACGTCACCATGAGCAGTTCGATGCGTGCGATCTTGCGGATTTGCAGCAGTTCGAGCTGCGGGGGTTCCAGCATGAAAGCGACGTCCAGCACGCCGGCGATCAGGCGACGGCTCAGTTCCGCGGCGGTTGCCGATTCCACGGTCATCGCGAGTTGCGGGTATTCGCGCCGGATCCGATGCAGCCAATCCTGCAGCACGACGTCCCAGAGTCGCAGGCTACCGCCGATCGACAACTGCTCCCGCGCCCCGCCCGCGACTTCCTGGCACGCCTTGCTCCATTCACTCAAAACGAGGTCGGCGTGCCGGACAAGCCGGTTGCCGGCCGGGGTGAGGCGAATATTGCGCCCGTCGCGATCAAACAGCCGGGTGCTGAGATGCTGTTCCAGCAGCTTGATCCGCGCACTGACGGCGGCCTGCGTCAGATGCAGTGCCTCGGCGGTGCGACCGAAATGTCGCGTGTTCGCGACCTGGAGAAAGGTGCGCAGAAGTTCTAGATCCATTGGATTAATCGATAAAAATTATTTTTTAATATATCACATATATTTAAAATTTTTGATTAAACGGCAGATTTATCCTACTTTCGTGCTCCAGTTAACGCGTGAACCGCTTGCAACCGGCTTGTCGACCCCGACGAACCTGCGGCGGCGCGGTCACGCCATTAAGACAGGAGCACACAATGAACGACGTACGCGCGTACACGCACCCCGGTCCACGGGGCCCGGGTATCCGATGGCTGGCGCTCGCCCTCTGCCTCGTAGCCGGCACCAGTACGGCCGCGGAACGCGACCCGAACGACGCGCGCGCCATGCTCGAGTTGATTACGGGCGACATGATGACGGCCTTGCGCGATCCGAATGCACGCGGCACGACCGCGAACCTGCGGGCGCTCGTTGAGCGGCATCTGCTACCCCATATCGATCTCGAGATTTCCTCGGCGCTCGTTCTCGGCGAACACTGGCAACGCGCGACCGTCATCGAGCGCGAAGCGTTCGTGAGTGAATTCCGTTCGTTCCTGACCCGATTCTATACGCAGGCACTGAGTGGATACCTGAAAGCGCGCAGCGTGCCGGGTGACATTATTGCGTTCGATGACGAACTGCACCTGAACGGCGATCGCCAGGTGCTCGTCTCATCACGGGTCAGGCAGCCAGGGGGTAGCGAGTTTCCGGTTGCCTACGAGCTGCTGTGGGTGGACTCATGGAAAGTCATCGACGTGAACCTCGGTGGTATCAGCGTCGTGAAGAACTATCAGGTGAGTTTCTCATCGACCGTCGCGAACGCCGGTATCGGCGTACTGATTGCGCAACTGCGCTCGCGCAACGACGCGTTCTATCAATCTCTGTAACAACGATTCGCCGTCCCGCGACCGCGATCCGGTGCGGGATTCCGTAACCGCAAACGACAGGAACGACTATGAAAATGAAAACCCTGGGTATGTTGTCCATCTGCAGTCTCTGCACCCTGTACACATTGGCAGGAAACGCCGCGCAAGCGGCGCAATATTCCGCCGCGAAGCAATTGAGTCCGGCTGACATCGAGGAAAACCTCGAGCGGGCAGAATCCCTGATGAAGAAAGGCGAGAAACTCCTCCGCAACGCGCAGGACGATCTCGAGGATGCGCACGACAGGATCAGAAAGGGCGAATCCCTGATTGCGAAAGGCAATGAAACCGTGCGCGACAGCAGGAACCAGTACCGTGCGCTGGCGAACGATACGGGCCGGGCAACGGACCCGGACGAGGTTGCCGACGAGGCGAAACAGTTCGATAAGCTCGCTGACCGCTGGGAAGACGCGCTCGATGACATCGAGGATGGGGAGAAACTGATCAAGAAAGGCAACAAGGCGGCCAAGAAGGCCGAGTCACGCATCAATGAAGGTCGCTCGCTCGTCGCCTCCGGGAAGAAACTGCGCAGCGACACCGAGCGCCATCTCGATGAACTGACGGCGCCCTCGACGGCCGATGCAGCGAACGATCCCTACGCGCAACGGCGGACCAGACACTGACCGTGTCACCGGGACCGTTTCGCGCGGCGATTGCCGGCGCAGAGATCCCGCCGGCGCCCCAGGGCCATTCGACTCTGGCGCGCCGCGCCCCGATTCGTGAACATAACAAGAGCCGCAGACAAACATGAACCTGACAGCAACTCCGACCCAACGCGCACGCCCGATCAGACAGCAGTTCCGCTACCTGACCGAAGCGCTCGATTACGCGGCCGAAGGCGTCACCGGTGTCAACTTTTACGACGGGCGCGGGAAGCTCACGGCGGCGCTGACTTACGCCGAGCTGCGTAACCGGGCCATGGCGTGGGCGTACAGGCTCGCCGCGCTGCAGCTGCCACGCGGCGCTCGCGTCGCGATCGTAGCGACCACGGAACCGGACTTCCACGTCATGTTCTACGCGTGCCACTACGCCGGGCTGACCCCGGTGCCGGTGCCACCACCGCTACAGCTCGGCGGGCGTCACGAATACGCCGCTCACCTGCACGGATTACTGAAAATCAGCGGGGCTGAGGTTTGCGTCGGGCCGCAACACTGCGATTCAGTCATGACGGAATCGGCGTGCGGCTTGCGCATGCGTTTCGTCGGTTCCTTCGAGGCTTTTTCCGCTACGACCCCGACATTTATTCCGCTGCATTGCTCGACCACCAGTGAACCGGCTTACCTGCAGTTCACGTCCGGAAGTACGCGCTTTCCCCGGGGAGTGATGATTTCGAACCGCGCGTTGATGAGCAATCTCCTTCGCACCACCGAACACCTGGCGGTGAACGACGACGACCGCGCGGTTTCCTGGCTGCCGTACTACCACGACATGGGCCTCGTCGGCATGATCCTGGCGCCGATGTCGACCCAGATGTCGGTCGATTATCTCGGCTCGCGCGAGTTTGCCATGCGACCGCGGCAGTGGCTGCTGCGACTGTCCGAGAGCCGCGCGACGATTTCGTTCGCGCCGCCGTTCGGTTACGAATTGTGCGCCCGTAACATCGACGAATCGACACTCGAGCGAATCGATCTGAGCGCGTGGCGGATCGCCGGTGTCGGCGCGGATCAAATCCGGCCCGCCACGCTGGCCGCGTTTGCCGAGCGGGTACGGCTCAGCGGTTTCGACGCAAGGGCTTTCTTACCGTGCTACGGACTCGCGGAGTCTACGCTCGCCGTGACCCTGGGCCGACTCAACGCGGGCATCGCGTACGAAACCATCGATCGCGATCAACTGTCGCAGACCGGTTGCGCCGTCCTCCTGCCGGATACGACCCCTGAACAACCGGGACAGTCGGCAGCAGTGTTTGTCGATTGCGGCATGCCCCTGCCCGACCACACGATCGAAATCCTCGATCCGAACGGTACCGCGTTACCCGATCGGCATTGCGGAGCTGTTTTCGTCCGTGGACCGAGCACCATGTCCGGGTATATCGACGAGCACAATCAGTCGCCGCGGATCCGCGCTCCCGACGAGGCGCTCGCGACCGGTGACATCGGTTACCTGGTTGCCGGCCGCTTATTCGTCACGGGTCGAGAAAAAGACATGATGATCAGTCATGGCCGCAACGTGTGGCCGCAGGATCTCGAGTTTGTCGCCGAACAATGCGACGGCGTGCGCACCGGCGACACATCTGCTTTCTCCGTCCCTGATACTGAGGGTCGGGAGCAGATCGTACTCGTGGTGCAGTGCCGACAACGGGAAGCCGGACGTCGCCTCGATCTGATCCGCCATTTGCGCGGCGCGATCATGCGGGAACTCGGGATCGACTGCATTATCGACCTCGTTCCGCCGCGCACCCTGAACCGAACCTCTTCGGGCAAGCTGTCGCGCGCCGCGACCCGGGCCGAGTACCTGAACCGATCCGCAATGAATGCGCTACCACAATGCGCCGCGAATGACGCTCGTTATCGCGTCGGCTAGCGCCGTGATGCGGCGTGTCGCGGCGGATTCGGTCAGGCCAATCCCGGCAACCCGGGCCGGACGTGAACGGTGGTCTGCCGCCGCGCACTATACTGAATCCGCGTCGGCCGGGGTTCGCGCGCCACACGTGCCCGGGGTCACCGCGTAACGACAATTTTTTTGGCGTGACGGACATTGCGGTACATCCAGTCCTGTACAAGCGTGCTCGCAGCCAGGATCGTCGCGATGCCGCGCAGTCACACGCGGCCGCAGGCGGAAATGCCGGCTCCGCAGACGACCGGTTCCCGGGGTCGGGACGATGTAATTGCCGGGGCTTATCCTCGTGGCATGAACGCGCGCGGTGATTCGGCACGCCGGACAAGCCGGATCCGTGTTGCCACGCAACGAGGCCCGTGGATTACTGTAGTCAATCCGATCGTCGTACATGACCCGTCAACACCGGAATCGGACAGCGCGCCAGCCACACAGAACGCCGCGCAAGCGAACGAGCGCGAGCCGAACGCTGTTCCCGTTGGCGACACTCTTCGCGATCGTGGCAATGCCATTGGGCCTCGCGTTGCCGCAGACGTTTCCATCCCTCGCGATGCCGGCCGCCCACGGCCACGAAATGCTGTTCGGTTTCGTCCTCGCGGTCGTCGCCGGGTTTCTGGCGACGAAAGTCACGACCGCGATGCTATGGACGCTCGTGATCACGTGGTTCGTTGCGCGTTGCGCCGGTGCTTTTGGACCGCTGGCGTCGGTCGCCGGTCTCGCGTTTCCGCTATGCGTGGTCGCGGCGACCGTGCCGCCACTGTTTGCCGGGGCCAAACGGGCGCAGAACCGCATCGTTCCGCTGCTTGTCACGGCCCTGCTCGCGATCGATTGCGCGTGGTGGGCGAGCGTCTCGTTCGCGTCGCACTGGCAACAGCGCCTGTTGATCCTGAGCGTCGATCTGCTCGTGTTGTTGATCCTGATCGTCGGTGGTCGCGCCTTGCAGTCCGCGGTTGGGGGACATCTCGAACGCAGCGGGATCAAGCGCCGCGACCCGGTCCGCCGCGGTTACGAGCTGCCACTTGCCGCCTTGATCGGCGCGATGTTCGTCTGCGATGCATTCGCGCAGGCAGCGGCCGCCGGCGCCTGTGCGTTCGCGGCGGCCGCACTGAACGTGCATCGCGTTTTGCCGTGGCAGTTACATTACACACTCGCGCATCCGCGTCTGTGGACGCTTGCACTCGGTTACTTGTGGCTGATACCCGGCCTGGCCCTGAAGGGATGCGCGCAATTCGGACTCGGTATCCCCGTTACGGGTATGTTGCACGCCATTACGATCGGCGCTATCGGCACCTCGACACTCGTCATGATGGCGCGCACAACGCTGTTACGTGCCCGGCTTCCATTCGAAGATTTCCGCGATATCGGTGCCGCCGCCGTGCTGTTGAGCGTGGCCGCGATCTGTCGCGTGCTGGCCGCGTTCCTGCCGCCCGTTACCGGCGCGTTGCTCCCGGTCGCCGCCGCGTGTTGGTCGAGTGCGTTCCTGATTTTACTGATCCGGCTCGTAGCGGTTGCGCGTTACGAGCGCGCGCGGCACGCGTCCCGTACGTAGCGATCGGTCCTGACCACCCACATCGCGCCTCCCTGGTGAGGTTACGTTGCGAAAACCGGAACGAATCTCCGTTGTAAGCGGGCTCCGGCACGCCGAAACGCCACCTTATTCCTCTAAAATCAGACGCATAAGTTGGTCCGACCCCGACCTCGCTCTCATGCGGCCTGCACCCGGCCACGCCCGTGCGTCTTGGCTTCGTACAGTGCCCTGTCGGCGGCGGACATGAACGCCTCGAAGTTCGCGTTGCTCTCCAGGTCGAGTGTCGTGACCCCGATGCTCAGGCTAAGCCGCAGTTCCTCGCCGCCACCCGGCACGGTCGCGCTGGCAACCGATTCCGTTACTCGCTCAGCCACGAACATGGCGCCATCGAGGTCGGTTTCCGGCAGCAGCACGGCGAACTCGTCGCCACCGAGACGGCACAAGGTGTCCTGCTCACGTAACATTTGCCGACACACCTCGACAACGGTCTTCAACGCCGCATCGCCCGCGGCATGTCCGTATTGATCATTAACCTGCTTGAAGTAATCGAGATCGAGAATCATGAGCGACAGCGGATGCTCGTAACGTTGCGCGCGGTTCAGTTCGAGTTCGGCCTGTTCGACGAAGTATCGGCGGTTGTGCGTACCGGTGAGCGGATCGGTGTTCGCGATCGTGTGCAGCTCCGCTTCGAGTCGTTTGCGATCTGAAATGTCATGCAGGATCCCCGTGAACTGACGCCCGTTCGAACCGGTAAACTCGCCGATCGACAGGTACAGCGGGATCTCCGTACCGTCCTTGCGACGTCCGCTGACCTCCCGGCCGATGCCGATGATCTCGCCTTTACCCGTGCGCAGGTAGCGCTGGATGTAGTGATCGTGATTTTCATGGTGGGTACCGGACATCAGCACCTTGACGTTCTGGCCGACGAGTTCATGCGGCGGATACCCGAACAGCGGTTCGATCGCCTTGTTGCAGCGTTCGATAATGCCTTCTTCATTGATCAGGACGATCGCATCGACGGCTGCCTCGACCAGGCTGTCGAGCCGCCCGCGCTGGTCGTTCAGTTCACGAAACTGATGATCCAGGCGTGCGGTCATGGCTTCGAAATGACGTGCGAGCGATCCGAACTCATCGTTCCCGTCGAGGGTCTTGCTGCGTTCCCAGGTGCCGCCGTCATAGCTCGACACGGCACGGGTGATGTCTCGCAGCGGCCGCATCAAGTGCCAGATCAGCAACGCAATCAGCAGTAATCCGATCGTCGCGACGATGCCGGTGATCAACAGGCTGCGGAAAACGAGGCGGTTGGCGATTGCATTGACCTCGGTCAGCGGCGCCGAGATGCCGAGCACGATCTCATTGTCACCCGTCCCGGGAACGAGGTAACTACGGGCGAACGACACGAGTTGTCCGGGTTGCTCTTCGCCGTTTGCCTCGGTGATCCGGATCCTGTCCAGCGTGTCGCTGAACAGTGCACGGGCGTCGGCGAACTCGTCCTGCACGCGATAGGACCGACCGAGGTCGAACCCGAACGTTTTTGACGAATCCGGGTGCACGATGTAGTCGCCGTCGTTGTTCGTGATATAGAGCTCGTATCCGTCCGGAAGCGATGCCCGGGCTTCAGCGAACAACTTGTCGACGTCAATGTTGACAATCACGATCCCGACGATGTCGGCGGAACCGGGCGTTCGACGAACCGGCGTCGCAATACGCAACATGGGCTGATGCGGAACGACGATGTTGCCGTGCTCGCGATTCAGATCGATAGCGGAGACATAGATTTCACCCGGAGCGAGCGCGAGTGTCCGGCGAAAGTAATCACGCGTGGCTTTCGACTGAAGCTCACCGCCGCGCAGGTGCCGGGTCCCGTCGTCGCGCCGATCGACCCGTACGAGTTCGCGCCCGTCATCATCAACGCCGATGAGCCGGATTTGCGAATACGCGGCGGTATTCTGGATCAGCGCCTTGAAGACTTCCTCGACATGCTGCTGGTTGACACCGCCTGCCGTGCCGAACTCCTGTGCCGATGGCGATACGGCAAGAAACGCGACGTCGCGCCGGGCGTTCGTCACCTCGTCGCGTAACATGCCGGCGATATGCTCCTGGAGGTGCTCGAGACGCTCGATCGACATGACGCTCAGCGCGCTGACGAAGTAACTCGCCAGGGTGCCGCCCACGAGCGATACACCCAGCAGCATGAGAACGCCCGAAAATGCGATGACTTTCGTTGTGAGGCTCATGAGTGTTCGGGCGAATGATCTCGCTACGAGGTTCGGGTTGTCGCTCAGGACCCGGTGAGCGACCTCCAGCGGACCCCGGGCTTCCGGTTCATTAGCGGCCGCGAGCCGGCGATCTGAAGCGGATCGGCTGCCAGCACGGGCACGCGGGAGCGGGCCCGGCCGGTGATTTAGTTCTCCGCAAGCGGGTCGACCGGCATTCGCCCCCGTACGTCGCCCCGCTCCATCGCCTGCCGCAACCGCTTCCGCGACGACCCGGGGGAGATGTTTTCCGGGTTAACGGAAGATCCGGGAGAATCTTTGACCCTTGCGCCTGGCCATGCTCGCAAGCGCCGCCGCGGGTTCGCCGCTCATGCAAGTCCCGACGGACGCCGTTATGATTCGTCACTGATGGTGATCAACCCGCAGCGAACGAATGAGGCACGCGCGATGAAACTTTATCACTGCAAGGGCGCGCGATCGGTGCGTCCGCTGTGGACGCTCGAAGAAATGGGTCTCGACTACGAACTCGAATCGATGCCGTTTCCACCCCGCTCGCGACACGACGGTTATACCGACATCAATCCCGTCGGCACGGTGCCGTATTTCATCGACGGCGACGTTGAAATGACCGAATCGGCCGGAATCGCGCAATATCTCGTCGACACTTACGGCCCCACGGATCTCGCGCTGAAGCCTGGCGACGCGGATTACGGTACGTATCTGAACTGGCTGCACCGCAGCGACGCCACCCTGACGTTTCCGCAAACGATCGTTCTGCGCTATACGCAACTGGAACCCGAAGAGCGCCGTCTCCGGCAAGCGGTCGACGACTACACGCAATGGTTCTATTCGCGCCTGAAGACCGTTGAACGGGCCACCGCCGATCGCGACTACCTGTGCGCGGGCCGCTTCACGATTGCCGATATCTGCGTCGGCTACGCGCTGTACCTCGCCGATACGCTCGGTCTCGCCGGCGGGTTCAAACCGAATACGCAGCGCTATTACGCGCGAGTGACGGACCGGCGGGCGTTCAAACGGGCGGTCGCGCTGTAGCCCTCAGCGCCATTGTTGCCAGCGCGGGCGATTAACCGTGATGCGATGAAATTCCTTGCCGCATTCCCGATCGCGCGCCGCGCGCTTCAGCGTAAAGGCCACGACCCGGCGACCGTGCCGCCGGCGCGAGCGCCGGCAGTGCCCTGTCCTTCGCGGCCGTCTCGAGGTGCTGGCGGATATCCGCGCCCGCCTCACGCACCGGCAGGATCGCGGGCATCCAACCGGAACCTGCCGCCTCAAGCGGGGCGCACCGGCTACGGAAGCACGTCGGCGCGATGAGAGATGCCGCGCAACAAGCGGCCGAGCAGGTCACCGCCGGTAATCACCCGTTTCGATTCCGACCACAGCAGGATCAGATCGTTGTCGATGACATCATCGCTTTCCGATGCGGGGTTGACATGCAGCCGGGATAGTACGGAACCGATCAGGACCCCGGCATCGTCGACGATGATCGGTTCGTGGCAATGAACCACCGGTGTTATCGGCCCGTGTCCGAACACGGCATCACGCAGGAAGTTACTCGCATTCAACACCATGTACGGTGCGTTGGATTCGTCGACGATAATGACCCAACTTTTGCCCGACCGATTTATCCGACACAGGAACGGATCTTCGGCGCTGCGCTCGAACGCCGGGAACTCGGGTAGTCCGTTTAGTTTCGGCAGCATGACGATGCTGTCCGGATCGACCTGCTCGCCTTCCTGATCGATCGCAACATCGTCCAGCGCGAGAAAGTTCAGGGCACCCATCCCCTCGATGTACCCGACCTCGGTTTCTTCGGCTTCAATATGCTTGTGGATCATTTCGCGCAGATCCCGCTCCCCGAAATAGCGAATATTTTCCGTACCCAGCCACCAGTCAAGGACCAGCGCTGACGGTTTGGCGACCGGGTACAGGGCTACCTGGTAGCACCGCAATAACGGCGCGAGCAGTGAACCCATCCGCATAGCATGCCGCGAAAAGTATGCCTGGGGCGCGATCTCGCCCGCGAACGTAATCACGAACGCGGAGAAAAAGAACGCGCTAATGCCTGCCATGACGGAATTCGACAACAGTGTCAGCAACACGTTAACGGCGACATTGCCCCACAGTATCGTCGCCAGCAAGAAGTTGAAATCGCGACGCATCGAGAGGATCGTAATCGCGGCCGGATTCCCGGTACTCGCTTCAACCTCGAGTCGCATGCGGCTGATCCCCAGTAACGCGAGATTCAACCCGGAAAACATGGCCGATTGGCTGACGCAAACAACGATACCAATCCACACGAGGGCATCGGGGGGCGTTGCAATCATGGGTCAACTCCTGTGGCATGACCGTTGTGGGTGACGGGTTAATCTTGCTACGCAATGGACAAGATCGCAGACTTCAGCCCTGCGGTCCAAATCGGATGATCAGATCCTGAACGGGGAAAGTGAATGGCGAAACTGACATTTTTGGGTGCGACCGCCGGGGTGACCGGATCGTCGTACCTGCTGGAAACCGATCGCGCGAAAGTGCTGCTCGAGTGCGGACTCGTGCAGGGCCGCGGCGATCAGCAGGAGGCAAACTATCAGCCGTTCCCGTTCAAGGTCCGGGAGCTCGATGCGGTTGTCATTTCGCATGCTCACCTTGATCACTCCGGCCGACTGCCGAAGCTCGTCGCGGACGGTTACCGGGGACCTGTTGTGCTGACGTCGCCGACCGGGGATCTGCTCGAGATCATGCTGAAAGACGCGGCCTACCTCGAACTGCGCGATGTCGAGTGGGAGAATAAAAAGCTGCGCCGCGCCGGAGAACCGGAAGTCGAGCCGCTCTTCACGCTGGAAGATGTCGAGGCGACGCTCGAATTGTGCGAAGGGCATGATTACGGTGAACGTATTCCGCTCGCCGAAGGCGTCGAAGTGCGTTTTCGCGACGCGGGCCATATTCTCGGCTCGGCAATCGTCGAATTAATCATTACGGAACACGGCGCGGAGAAGACAATCGCCTTTTCCGGCGATCTCGGCAACAGCGACGCGGCTTTGCTGCGGGACCCGCAACTCGTGGAGGCCGCCGACGTGTTGTTGCTCGAGTCCACGTACGGTAATCGCGACCACCGTTGTATGGACGACACGCTCGGTGAGTTCGAACAGATACTCGCTGAGGCCTCCGAGAACGGTGGCAATGTGCTGATCCCGGCGTTCGCCGTTGGCCGTACCCAGGAGATTATTTTTCGTCTTGGCGAGTTGTATCAGAAAGGAGCGTTACGGCAGCAGGCCGTGTTCCTCGACAGCCCGATGGCCATCGCGACGACGGAGGTCTATCACCGCTATCAGGACGTCTTCAACCGGGAAGATGGCGCGGCCCTGCGCACGGCGAAAACCGGCACCCTGCACAACTTCCTGCCGATCCTGCGTTACTCGCGCTCGACTGAAGAGTCGATGGCGCTGAACCGGGTCAAAGCGGGCGCGATCATCATCGCCGGCAGTGGCATGTGCAACGGCGGACGCATCCGCCATCACTTCAAGCACAACCTGTGGCGCAAGGAAACGCACGTGATCATGGTCGGCTTTCAGGCGATGGGCACACCGGGCCGTGCGCTCGTGGACGGCGCGAAAACGTACCGCGTGGGCAAGGAGGAAATCAGCGTCAAAGCGAAAATCCACACGCTCGGCGGCTTCTCGGCCCATGCCGGTCAATCGCAACTGCTCGCGTGGGTCGATGGCTTTAGCGCCAGAAAGCCGCGGATTTATCTCATCCATGGCGAAACCGAAGCAAAAGCCGCGTTGAGTAGCAGCTTATCGCAACGCGGGTGGACGGTGGAGATTCCGCGGCACGGCGACGCGGCGACAATTTAATGACCGGCTTGACTCGACGATCCGGGAATAACACGAAATGAAAAAGCGCGAACCTCACAACCCGGTTTTCCCGAGCGCCAGGGACGACGTTGCCGCCGCGCGTTTAACCGTCGATACGCCGCAAACACTGTCGCCATCCTACAAGCTCGCCTACGACGACCACGACTTCCTGTTGCGCGACGAGTTACGCCCGCTGCGGTTCCAGCTGGAATTACTGAAGCCCGAACTCGTCCAGCAGGACCACGGGATTAAAGCGACCGTCGTCGTGTTCGGCAGCACGCGCATCCCGGAACCTGCCGCGGCACAAGCGCTGCTGCGCGAGGCGGAAACGGCAGCGGCCGCGAATCCGGACGACCGGGAGCTGTCGCGCAAGTTGAAAATCGCTCGACGGATCCTGGACAAGGCGCATTACTACGACGCCGCACGTGAACTCGGGCGTCTCATAACGACGCATGCGCAGACAGGCGACGGCTGCGATGTCGTCGTCATTACCGGCGGCGGACCCGGCATCATGGAAGCGGCGAACCGCGGCGCACACGATGTGCAGGGGAAAAGTGTCGGTTTGAATATCGTGCTGCCGAAAGAGCAGTGCCCCAACCCGTACGCAACGCCGGAATTGAGCTTTCAGTTTCACTACTTCGCGGCGCGCAAGATGCATTTTCTCATGCGCGCCCGTGCGCTCGTGGCGTTCCCGGGTGGTTTCGGGACGCTGGACGAACTGTTCGAGACCTTAACCCTGATTCAGACGAAAAAGGTGAGACCGGTTCCCGTTCTGTTGTTCGGACGGGAATACTGGCAACGGATCATCAATTTCGAAGCGCTCGTCGACGAGGGGACGATCGATCCCGGGGATCTCGCGTTGTTCCGTTACGTCGAGACCGCGGCGGAAGCCTGGGACGCGATCCGCCCATCCATCCCGGAGTCGGACACGGCGGGCTGAACGGCGCGGCTTGCCGGTCGGGGCATAGCGCGCGAACGGCTTAATTACCCGACCAACGCCATTCGAGGATTTCCGGCATGTCCTGTCCGTGGCGCCTGATGTAGGCGGCGTGTTCGGTGAGCTTGTCGCGGACGAACTGTTTCAGGTACGCCGCCCGGTAGCCGAGCTTCGGCACGCGATCAATGACGTCGGCGACGAGGTGGAAACGGTCGAGGTCGTTCAATACCGCCATGTCGAATGGCGTCGTTGTCGTGCCTTCTTCCTTGTAACCGCGCACATGCAGATTCGCGTGGTTACGACGCCGATACGTGAGCCGGTGGATCAGGTACGGGTAGCCGTGGAACGCGAAGATGATGGGTTTGTCCGTCGTGAACAGGGTGTCGAAGTCCTTGTCGCTGAGTCCGTGCGGATGCTCTTCGCGCGGTTGTAGTGTCATCAGATCGACGACGTTGATCACGCGGAGCCGCAGGTCCGGCGCGTGCTCGCGCAGGATATCGACAGCCGCCAGCGTCTCCAGCGTCGGGACATCGCCGGCGCAGGCCATGATGACGTCGGGTTCCGTACCTGCGTCGTTGCTGGCCCATTCCCAGATACCGATCCCGGCCGCGCAGTGCTTCATCGCGGCGTCCATTTCGAGCCACTGCGGCTGGTTCTGCTTGCCCGCAATAATCACGTTGATGAAGTCGCGACTGCGCAGGCATTGATCCGTGATACACAGCAAGGTGTTCGCATCGGGCGCGAGGAACACGCGAATGATGTCGGCCTTCTTGTTCACGACGAGGTCGATGAACCCCGGATCCTGGTGTGAAAACCCGTTGTGGTCCTGGCGCCAGACGTGCGAGGTGAGCAGGTAATTCAATGACGCCACGGGCTGACGCCAAGGGACCTCCTTACTCACCTTGATCCATTTCGCATGCTGATTGAACATCGAGTCGACGATATGGATGAACGCCTCGTAGCACGAAAACAGACCATGGCGACCGGTGAGCAGATACCCTTCCAGCCAGCCCTGGCACGTATGTTCCGACAGGATTTCCATCACCCGCCCGTCGGGCGACAGGTGCTCGTCGTCCGGCAGGGTCGTGGCCATCCACGCACGGTCGGTTACTTCGAACAGCGCACCGAGGCGGTTCGAGGCGGTTTCATCGGGCCCCATCACGCGGAAATTGCGACTCGCGAGGTTGCTTTGCATGACATCGCGCAGGAATTGTCCCATGACGCGCGTCGATTCCGCCATCGTGCGTCCGGGTTCTTCGGCGCTGACCGCGTAGTTGCGGTAATCGGGCAGTTTCAGATCGCGCAACAGTTGTCCGCCGTTCGCGTGCGGGTTCGCGCCCATGCGCCGCGGCCCCTCGGGCGCGAGGGCCCGCAGTTCCGCGTTCAGGCAGCCGGAGTCGTCGAACAGTTCTTCAGGGCGGTAGCTTTTCAGCCACGCTTCAAGCAACTTGAGGTGTCGCGGATTGCCGACCATGTCCGAGAACGGAACCTGGTGCGAACGCCACGTATTTTCGTTTTTCTTGCCGTCCACTTCCGCCGGTCCGGTCCAGCCTTTCGGGCTGCGTAACACGATCATGGGCCAGCGCGGGCGGGTAACTTCTCCCTGCGTGCGGGCGGCGTGCTGGATCCGTTCGATATCGTTCATTGCAACATCGAGCGTCGCCGCCATCTGCTGATGCATATCGGCGGGCTCGGAACCCTCGACGAAGTAAGGCGTATAGCCGTAGCCGCGAAACAGGTTGGCAAGTTCGTCGCGATCGAGGCGGGCAAGCACGGTCGGGTTCGCGATTTTGTATCCGTTCAGGTGCAGGATCGGGATTACCGCACCGTCACGTGCCGGGTTCAAAAACTTGTTCGAATGCCAGGCTGTTGCGAGCGGTCCGGTTTCCGCCTCGCCGTCGCCGACGACGCAGCAGACGCACAGATCGGGATTGTCGAACGCCGCGCCGAATGCATGCGACAGCGCGTAACCCAATTCGCCGCCCTCGTGGATCGAACCCGGTGTCTCGGCCGTCACATGGCTGCCGATCCCGCCCGGAAACGAAAACTGCTTGAACAGACTTTTCATCCCGTCCGCGTCCATGCCGATGTTCGGGTAGAACTCGCTGTAACTGCCTTCGAGCCAGGTGTTCGCGACGAGACCCGGGCCACCATGGCCAGGTCCGGCAATAGTGATCATGTTCAGATCACGGCTTTTTATGATGCGGTTGCAATGGGCGTAAATGAAATTGAGGCCGGGGCTTGTACCCCAATGGCCGAGTAAGCGTGGCTTGACGTGTTCTTTTTTCAGCGGTTCCCGCAGCAGCGGATTGTCCAGCAGGTAGATCTGCCCCACGGACAGGTAATTCGCGGCCCGCCAGTACGCGTCGATTTTGCGTAATTGCTCGGCGTCGAGAGCCGGGCTGCCGGCGGATGAGCTATCTGTCATGTCCCAGTTCCCCGTTGTGACCCGGCGGTTCGCCGGCGCAGGTTAACTTGTTGCCGGTGCGACGAGAAGCAAAACCGATGGCGCTGCAGTGACAACGCGCAGCCATGCCGCGCATCGTGTCAGCGATATTACGCGAGTGTGCCGCGGCGGCCGTCGGCAATCGTCATCAGGTTTTAAGTGACGAGCGCCTTCGCCTCATCGGCAATCGTAGCGAGCGCGCTTTCAGCGTAAGGACCGCGACCAAGCACCCGAATCGCGAGCGCGAGCGCGAGCAGCGCCTTGGCCTTCGCGGCCGGTTCGATGTCGTCGCGGATATCACCGCGCGCCTGTCCCACTTCGATGCTGCGCCGAAAAAATCCCTCGATCTCGCGCAGACCGTTCGCGACTATCGCCTGGACTTCCGGATCGTGGGCGCCGCACTCGAGCACCGTGTTGAACAGAAAACATCCCTTGCGCGCAGTGTCCGCAACGGTGTCAGCGACGATGTTGTCGAAAAAATCGCTAATCGCCCGCCGCGGATCGTCGAGCGCTTCAAGCTCGGCGAACGTGGCCTTGCGCCAATCGCGGTCGTACTTGAGCAGTGCGCGCACGAACAGCGGCTTTTTGCCGCCAAACGCGTTGTAGAGACTTCCGCGATTAACCCCGGTTTCCTCGATGAGCTCGGCCATCGAGGCGGAGTCGTAGCCTTTGCTCCAGAAGACATGCATCGCCTTTTCCAGCGCGGTCTCTTCATCGAACGACTTTTCCCAGGGCATGGCTTGCTCCACCGCTTGCGTCACTGACGGCATCGTAACATGTCTATACCAATCGTTCTATTTCGGACCTTCGGCAACCGGTCCGCGCACCTGACGCCGGCCGCCTCGGCGACCGGTATCGGGCTTGAAACGGATATTTCGCTCATAACGATATTTCAAAACAGCCTATCGGCCATATTGACCATTCGGTCTAAACTTCCGTAATCTATACCAACTGGTACAAACAAACGCCCGCCAGCAGTTTCAACCCTTACTGAACCGGAGAAGACGATGACTGAATTTACCCTGCATACGGAAGCCACTGCCCCCGCGGCGAGCAAGCCCCTGCTCGCGAATTCGCTGAAAGCATTCGGCATGATCCCGGGCCTGCACGCGGTGATGGCCGAAGCGCCCGGCCTGCTCGAGGCCTATCAGACCGTGCACGAGCTGTTCCTCAAATCGAGTTTTGATGCGGACGAGCTCACGGTGGTGTGGCAGACGATCAACGTGGAACACGACTGCCACTACTGCGTTCCCGCGCATACAGCGATCGCGAAGTCGATGGGCGTGAGCGACGCAATCTCCGATGCCCTGCGCAACGAGACGCCACTGCCGAACCCGAGGCTCGAAGCACTGCGTACGTTCACGCTGAACGTGGTGCGCAATCGTGGCCATGTCGACGACAAGGCCGTCGAGGCATTCCTCGATGCCGGCTTTACCCGCGGCCAGATCCTCGAGGTGGTGCTCGGGCTCGCGCAGAAAGTCATGTCGAACTACACGAATCATCTCGCGAATACGCCGGTCGATACGCCGTTCAGAAAGTTCGACTGGCACAAGGCAGCCTGATTCGCCTGACGAGAAGTCAAACGGATCGGGCCCTGCCCGATCCGTATCTCACCTGTTCCTGTTCAACCGCACACTGCATTACCGAATGCCGGAGTCAGCAATGAAAACGAATGAGCTTTGCCACGTCACGACGACGTCTTTTCACGAGCAACTGGGGAGCGCCCGCTACCCGTTCGAAGCGGGACGCTACTGGTTGTTCACCTCGAAACTCTGCCCGTTCGCGCACCGCACCGAACTCGCGCGGAAACTGACCGGGCTCGACGAGTCCATCGGACTGACGATCGCCGGCTCCGTACAGACTGAAAAAGGCTGGGATCTGGCGGGAATCTACGCCGGTAACGGCAATACACCGAACCCGGTTCCGCACATCGATCGCCTGCCCGGGATCTACGCACTCGCCGCACCCGGCTATACGGGACGCGCCTCCGTCCCCGTGTTGTTCGATACGCAGACCCAAACCATCGTCAACAATGAATCCGCCGAGATCATCGCGATGTTCGACGCCATTGCCGTCGGGCAGGGCGATCACGCCACGCTGTACCCGCAATCGCGGCGCGCGCGCATCGATGAGATCATCGAATTGCTGAACGACGAATTGATCAGCCCGATCTACCGCGCCGGCTTCGCGAAGAATCAGGCTGACTACAACGTGAACAGCACGCGGGTATTCGCCACGCTCGCGCGACTCGATACGCAGCTGGCGCGAACCGGACCGTTCATTGCCGGCAACGCACTCACGCTTGCCGATATTCATGCCTACCCGCATCTCGCGCGGTTCGATGCGATTTATCACTCGTTGTACCGTCTCAACAGGCACTTTATCCGTGATTACCCGAATCTTGCCGCCTACCTCGGCCGGCTCGGCGCGATACCCGAGTTCGCCGCAACGCTCGATCTGCAGGCGTCAAAGGACGGGTATTTTCTGTCGTGGAATCAGCCGTCGAACGCGGGATTCGTCCCCGCCGGACCGCTCGTCGACCCGCGCTCCGGGGTTGCCGTGGCAGGCGCGCGCCTGGCGGCGTGAAAGCGCCGTTCGGGGATGCGATGATAGCGGCCCTTGTCACTATTCCTGTCGTTCTCCACGGACCACACACATGCCTTCTGATATCGATACGATCACCCATGCGATCCAGCTTGCGCTCGCGCCGGTGTTTTTACTCGTGGCGGTCGGCTCGCTGCTCGGTGTGCTGACCACCCGCCTGTCGCGCGCCGTCGATCGCTCGCGCGTGCTGCACGGTCGGGTCGAAGCGGGCGGCGATGCACCAAAATCCCTGGCCGCCGAGATGCTAATACTTGCGCGTCGCATGCGGATCATTAACGCGGCGATTATCCTTTGCGTCATCTGCGCGCTTTTGATCTGCACCGTCGTCGCGATCATTTTTCTCGCCTCGATCGTCAGCATCGCGGTAACCGCACCCATCGTGTGGTGTTTCGTCGCCGGCATGTCGTGCCTGATTGGTGCGTTGCTGTGCCTGTTGCGCGAGATCTACCTCGCGACGATGAAAATGCCAATCTGCTACTGAGACCGCGCGCAACCGGGCACGGCAAGCCCGCTTCCCGCCACTGCCCGTTGCCACCGGCCTGGTACCGGTGAACCGCCGGGATGACGGGAACCTTTTCGTCCTTCGATGCATTTACATCCCGAGCGCCGGCACTCGCCGTCGCCACAGGCACGATTGAAGGAGAAAATATCCATGAGTAATGAAGCTGCAAGCCGTGTTGCCCACCGCCGGGGTTTTATCTTTAACGCGGTGTCCGGCGGACTGTCGGCCGTCGCGGTCGCGACGCTTGCCGGCGCGCCCGGCCTCGCTTCCGCTGCATCACGTAGCGACAAGACGGTGCAAAACGATCTGCGCATCCTCGGCACTGCCGTTGCTGCGGAATATGAAGCGGTGGCCGCTTACGGGGTCGGCGCTGAAAGCGGCCTGCTGGCCGCACCGACCTTGAAGGTGGCAACGGCTTTTCGTGATCACCACCGCCAGCACGTCGATGCCCTGACCGCGGCGATCAAAAAGCTCGGCGGCACCGCACCCGCGGAGCGCAAACACGAGTTCTCCTTATCCGAACTGAACTCGGAAGCGGATGTGTTGCGCTTCGCCGCGACGCTGGAACGCGGCGCGGTGAGCGCCTATGCGGGCGCGATCCCCTTGTTCGAAAATCGCGCTCTGTCGCAGGCGGCAGCGAGTATTCTCGCCGATGAAGCGATGCACTGGGCCGTACTGCGCAATGCGCTCGGTCAGGATCCGGTGCCCGGCGCATTCTTCTCCTGACAGCGCGCCATGGGCAGTCATACGACAGATCGTGTCCGCCTCGTCACGTTGCTCGCGGTGCTGACCGCGAGCATCACTGCGAGCGCGGTAGCCGCTGCGCCGCTCATGAGCGGTGACGTGGCTCGCGGTCGGGATTTGTATCGAAGCTGTGCCGGGTGCCATTCGCTGCAGCACGACCGCACCGGACCGCGACATTGCGGGATCGTCGGGCGGCGTGCGGCCGCGCTGAGCGGCTTCCCTTATTCGCCGGCGATGCAATCTTCCGGCATCATCTGGACCAGCGCGGCGCTCGATCGCTTTCTTGCCGCACCGACGCAAGTCGTCCCCGGTACGACGATGACTTACGCCGGGGTCGCGCAGGCACGGGACCGCCAGGACCTGATCGCCTGGCTGGCCTGGGCGGGCAGCAACGCCGAACTGTGCGCAGCGCCGGCAATAGCCGGCAAACCGACCACCGGGTCGCCCGCGGACCGCAGGAGATAAGCCGTGTTCCTGACATTCCTCAAACCACGCCCGACGACCACGTCACCGGCCGGCGATGCGGACGACCACAGCCTCGTCGCGCGCGTCGTCGCGGGTGAGTCGGACGCGTTCGAGCACATCATGCGACGCCACAACCGGCGCCTGTTTCGCATTGCGCGCAGTATCACGAGCGACCCGCACAGTGCCGAGGACGCGCTGCAGAATGCTTACGTACGCGCGTACTACAAGTTGCCGGAGTACCGTCCGAGCGGAAACTTCGGCGCCTGGCTGAGCCGTATCACGGTGAACGAGGCACTCATGCTGAAACGAAACAAACATGAACAGACGAACGTGGACGATGCGCAGATCGAATCACTCGCCGGGCCACGCGGCGCGGAACCCGCCGAGGCGGTGGCAAATTCCCAGCTCGGCATACTGCTCGAACGCGCAATCGACAGGCTGCCGGAACATTTCCGTACCGTGTTCGTACTGCGCGCGGTCGAACACCTGAGCGTCGCCGACACGGCCGCGAGCCTGGATCTTCCCGCGGCAACGGTTAAAACGCGTTACTTCCGCGCCCGCCAGCTGATGCGCAAAAACGTCGAACAAGCCTTAGTCGCAAACGCGGCGGAGGTGTTTGAATTCGCCGGCGCGCGCTGTGACCGGACCTGCGCCGGCGTCTTCGAGCGACTCGGACTGCGTCACGCGACGGCGTCATCCGACGGTGAAGCCGGGACCTGATCGGGTCGCACCGAATCGACGCGATGCGACGGGCAAAGGCGGGCACACCGCAGTCGCGTTCCGGACCCGGCGGATCGAAATCACTGCGACCCGTTTATTGCCAGCCCATCGGCCTCGTTGCCGTCGGGCTGCGTTCAGCCGGCGCGGAATTCCTCGAGCGGCGGCAGGTTCAGCGCGCTGCGGTAATTGCGATGGAAATGCTCTACCGGGTGCTCGTTGCGACCGATCACGAAGTGGTCGAGCGCATCGCTGTCGGCGGTGCGCTGCAGGTGTGTGCCCATCCAGAAATCTTCCTGCTCGGCGGTCGTATCGAACAACTCCTCGAGCGCGGACTCGCCCCATTCCATGTTGCACGCGCCGCCGGACTCGTAGAGTTTCTCGTCGGTCAGTTGCTCACCGTCCGCGGCCGACGCGGTGGCCGTGCGGTAGTACGTATTCTGGGTATAGGAATGCGCGGGGTCGTTCGGATCCGGGTAGATCCGTGACAGCGATACGGCGCCGTTGACGAGCACGAACTGCACGTTCGGGAACAGGTGGTAGACGACGACCGATGCTTCCAGCAGGTTCCATTCGCTTTCCGGCCTTTCGCGCAGCGTGTCGACGTACCGGACCGGCACGACGAAGCGGTGATTACGGCCGAATTCCCGGTACGTCGAGACGTCGCTGTAGGCAACCCGGTTCAGCGTGTCCCGGTGCAGCGCCTTGACGTGGTAGTTCTCGCCGAAGATATCCTGCGCGAGTTTCCAGTTGAGCTTGCTGTCGATCAGATCGTCGGCGAGGTAGCGCGTCTTTTCGAGTTCCCATGAAGCGAGTTCGCCCGCCATGTCCCCGACGAGCGCGTCGATGTCGACCTCGCCGTCCGGGCTCGGGTGCACATACAGCAGTCCGTATTTCTCCTGTGCCGGCAACTCGACGAGATTGAGACACGACTGCTTGCCGGTACCGAACTGCTTCTCGTTCGCCACGCCCAGCAACTTGCCGTCGTTGCCATACGTCCACGCGTGATACCCGCACACGAAACGACTCTGCTTGCCGCGTAATTCCATGCCGAGCGGCGCGCCGCGATGACGACAGGCGTTGACGAAAGCGCGGAAACGCCCTTTGGCGTCGCGGGTCGCGAGGATCGGGGTGCCAAAATAGTTCGTCGTGATGTAGTTACCGGGCTCCGGTAAGTCGCCGGACAATCCGACGAGTTGCGGATGGTTGCGAAACAGCGCCTGCCATTCGCGCGCGGCGAGATCGCGGCAACGGAATACGGAAGTCGGATTTTTCACCACCGCGCCGGAATCCACGGCGCGGTCGTTGTCGATAGCGTCGATGATTTCCCGGATGATTTCGATCTGATCCTGTTGATTCATGATGAACGCTCCCCAGAGTTGCTCATTGGTGTGTCACAGGCTGCCGCGAGCCTGTCGATGTCGCGCACAAGGCGTTTACGAAACGTGTCGACGGCGTCGGCCGCGAGGCCGATGTACACGTCGACCAAACCGGTACAGCGAAATTCGTCGAGGTTCATGTGGCCATAGGCCCAGGCGCGGATATTGCGCAGGAACGTGTGGAAGATTTGCGCGCCGAGCAGCGCCGGATCGATTTGTCCCCGCAGCAACCCGGCTTCGCCGCAGGCGCGGCAGCCGTCGGTGACGACGCCTTCGCCCCAGCGGTAGAAGTGGGCGACCCGCGCGCGGCTCGCTTCGGTGTAATTGAGCTGCTCGACAGCGATCACGGCGGCCCGGGCATAGGCTTCGTTCTCCGCGAACAACTCCGCGACGACCGTGATCAGCGACTCGGCCCGGAGTCGCGGATCGTTACCGTCGAGCTGCTGGATACGGCGGGCGATCTCGTCGACCGTCTCGGCATACATCGCCACGACGATCGCTTCCTTGCGTCCGATCAGGTTGTACAGCGTGGGTACCGTCACGCCCGCCGCGGCGGCGAGCGCACGCACGTTCAGGGCCTCGAAGCCGTCGGCGGCAATGAGCGTGCGCGCTGCGTGCAGGATGCGCTCGCGGCGCTTGCGCATGTTCGTGTCGCGCAGGGTGCTGACAACGTCCGTCATGGGACGTACTTTAAACTAAGCTAAAATTTTAGCAAAGTAAAAATTATATTGCGCCGCGTCATCGTGCATCCATCGCATTGACAGCGGGTCTACCCGGTGTCCGGTACTGCGGTCGCGGGACGAATATGCGCCCGAGCGCTGCTATTGACGCACCGCGAGGTTCGCGCGGTCGCGACGATATCCGGCGCGTGGCCATACAACTGCGCGCTGTATGGACGCACAGCGAAAGTCGGCCCCGTCGCGACCCGCTGGCTTACCGGGATGTTTGTACCGGAATCTCGTGCGCGAGGTACGGTAGCGGTCGCGGTGAACACGGATCACGGCAGGGCGTCGAACGGGCGTTCGACAGCATGCCTGCCTGGTGGCGACTACGACGCGTGTCTTTGACGTGGCGGTTCCGCGAAACACCCGCCGACAAGCGAGTTGCCGCTCCGAAATTCCTTACTTGCGTTTTTTCTCCACCGTCGGCCCGCCGGCTTCGCGCCACGCGGGCATGCCACCGGAGAGTTGTGCGACATTATTGATCCCGATGTCCTTGAGTGCCTTCGCCGAGAGCGCGGAGCGAGGATTGCCATTGCAGAACAGAACATATGTCTTGTCCTTGTCGCCGTAGATCTCCCGGTAATACGGACTGCCCGGATCAAACCAGAATTCGATCATGCCGCGTGGCGCGTGGTAGGAGCCTTCGATTGTGTCGCTCTGCTCTACCTCGCGAATATCGCGGACATCAACGAAAACGAGATCGCCGTCCGCTTTGCGCGCGAGCGCCTCTTCGCTCGTGATTACGTCGACTTCAGCCAGCGCCTGTTCCGCCAGCTGCATTATGCCCATCTTCGTGTTCGTGCCCATGATGTGTACTCGTTGTTAGGGGTGGTTGGGGTCGGACCAACCTATCCATTTGATTCGCTGGTAGATTCATCCGCAATGCATTTCCTGAGCGTGCTTAGACGCGAAAACCGCACGTCTTGAGTGCCGTTTAAGCGTGCAATAACAGCACTTAAAGTTCCGTATTGTCAGCAAAATTCGAACGTAACATTCAGAATCGCCGCAAATCCCGCTAAAAATCCCGGGTTTTCAATCACCTGACCTGGTCCGACCCCGTTCACCCAGGTTATGCAGCTCCGCATTCCCGCCCCGGGCAACGGTATTGTCCGTCCAGGTTCTTTCAACCGCGAAACGGTGCAGGTAAAACGGACCGCCCGCTTTTGGTCCGGTACCCGACAGGCCGCGCCCTCCGAAACAATTCACGCCGACGACAGCGCCCACCATGTTGCGATTGACATACGTGTTGCCGATACGCGTGGTGTGGAAAACGTGTCGTGCGAACCCTTCGATTCGGCTGTGTATCCCCATCGTCAGCCCGTAACCGAGTGCGTTGATCTGCGCGAGAATATCCGCCAACTCTGCGCTCTCGTATCGGATCACATGCAACACGGGGCCAAACACTTCCGCCGACAATTGCGTGACGGAATCTATTTCGTACAGCTGCGGTACGACGAAACTGCCCTTATCGAGTTCGTCGCTCGCGGGGCATTTACCGACGAACCTGCCTTCCCGACGCAGCATACGTGCGTGCCGCTCGAGGATGCTTTTTGCCTCGTCATCGATGACCGGACCGACATCCGTGGCAGCAAGCGAAGGATCACCAGGCACGAGCGATTCCATTGCACCGCGCAGCATCGTGATCACGTCATCGGCGATGTCCTCGTGAAGATAAAGCACCCGCAGTGCACTGCAGCGCTGACCGGCACTCTTGAATGCCGACACGATGACATCGTCCACCACCTGCTCCGGTAACGCACTCGTGTCGACAATCATGACATTCTGACCGCCGGTTTCCGCGATCAAGGGCAGGATCGCGCCTTCCCGCTCAGCGAGCATGCGGTTAATCCGCTGCGCGGTTTGCGTGCTGCCGGTGAACGCGACACCCGACAGACCCGGGTCCTGCAACACCTGTGCGCCCACCGTTGGGCCATCTCCCGGCAGCAGGTGCAGCACGCCGGTCGGGATCCCTGCCTGCAACAGAATGTCCACCGCCTTCGCGGCAATCAGTGGCGTCTGTTCGGCGGGTTTTGCGAGCACGGCATTACCGGCGACCAGTGCGGCGGAAACCTGGCCGATAAAAATCGCCAGCGGGAAATTCCACGGACTGATGCAAAAAAACGTGCCACATCCCTGTAATGACAGCTGGTTCAGCTCACCGGTTGGACCCGGCAAGCGGGTGACTTCGAAGTCGGCCCGCGCGCGTTGTGCGTAGTAGCGACAAAAATCGACCGCCTCCCTGACTTCAGAAACGGCATCATCGATGGTTCTGCCGGCCTCCAGCACGATCAGGGCGATGAGTTCTTCCATCGCCGCTTCCATCAAATCCGCGGCTTGCTCCAGGCAGCCTGCCCGTTCATCGACAGGCGTGGCATCCCAGCCTGGTTGACTGCGCTGCGCGCACGCCAGAGCAGCCTGGATGTGCGCTTCACTCGCTTCGATCACCTGACCGACGACGTGCTGCCGATCCGCCGGATTTCGGATCACTGTGGCTGGCCCTGACAGGCGCTCACCGTTGACGATCGGGGCCGCGTGGGCCGTGAAGTCTCGCGAGACCCGAATGCGTTTTTCCAGCGCCATCAGCGTGGCGTGATCGGTCAAATCGATACCCGTCGAGTTTTTCCACGGATGCGCCTGTGATGAGTAGATGGCGGAAGGAACCGGAATATTCATGTTACGCCGGTCCCGCGATGAGAGCGTCTGTTCCACGGGATCCCGAATCAGATCTTCGGCTGCCGTTTTCTCATCAAAGAAACGGCTGACGAATGAACTGTTCGCACCGTTCTCCAGCAGACGACGCACGAGGTAAGGCAGCAGATCTTTGTGTGATCCGACCGGCGCATACACTCTTACCGGACGGTCACACCCGCTCTCGACCATCTGGTCATACATCAGGTGTCCCATACCGTGCAGTCGCTGGAACTCGAACCTCGTCGTGTCATCAGCGAGCTCGGTAATCGTCGCCACGGTATGCGCGTTGTGGGTCGCGAACTGGGGATACAGCCGTTCCTGCGCTTGCAGCAGTATCTCCGCGCAGACCTCGTAGGAAAGATCGGTGTGGCACTTACGCGTGTACACGGGGTAATCCGGCATGCCCTGCTGCTGCGCGTGTTTGATCTCCCAGTCCCAGTAAGCCCCCTTGACGAGTCGGACCATGAAGCGTCTGCCGGTCTCGTGCGCCAGGGCGACGAGCCAGTCCGCCACGTGAACGGCGCGTTTCTGATAGGCCTGCAGGACGAACCCCAAACCGTCCCAGCCCTGAAGTTCCTCGTCGCGAACGAGCGCCGCAAAGATATCCAGCATCAGCTCGAGGCGATCCGCTTCCTCGGCGTCCAGACTGAAGCCCAGCTTGGCTCGACACGCCATCAGTGCGAGTTGTTTCACCCGCGGCATCAGCTCGGCAAATACAAGGCCGCGCTGCTTTGCCTCGAACCGGGGATGCAGTGCCGATAACTTCACGGAGATCCCGTCCGCGGTTTCCACGGTCGGTGAGGTATTGCTCGCGGAGATTTTCTCAATCGCATTTCGGTATGCATCGAAATAGCGATCGGCGTCGCGCAGTGTGCGTGCGCCCTCGCCGAGCATGTCAAAAGAAAATCTCGTGCCCTCGCGATTTCTTCGCTGGCCGCGAGCGGATGCTTCATCGATCGTTCGGCCCAGCACGTACTGGCCGCTCATGATTTTCATCGCCTGCTGGGTCGCCTGCCGCACTACGGGTGCACTCAGCTTCTGCACCATGTGAGAAAAGATCGGGTAAGACGCTTCTGATTCCGCGGAAAACATCCTGCCCGTCAGCATCAAGCCCCACACCGATGCATTGACAAACAGTGAATGCGAATGCAGGTTGTGATCGGCCCAGTTTCCCGACTGGATAATCTCGGCGATGAGTCGATCGGCAGTCTCGTCGTCCGGTATTCGAAGCAGCGACTCGGCGAGGCACATGAGCGCGACACCCTCGCGGTTCGACAAACCGAACTCCAGCAGGAAGGCATCCAGCGTGCCCGAGCGATGGCTGTTCCGGCGACACGCGTTGACCATCCGGATCGCAGCGTCTCGCACGCTGGCTCTGCGCGCTTCATCGAGCGTTGAACGCGTCAGCAGATCATCGACGGCGTCGCGCTCTGATCGATACTTCGCCTGGGCTATCTGCTGCTTCACGACAGTCTCCACTGAGAGTCAAAATCGGGCACCTCTCACTTCGACGTGCAACGGATGGCAGCGTTCAAACCCGTCGCGATTATGGAGTTCCGGGGTCGGACCAACCTATCTTTTTGATCCGCCGGCGGATTCATCCTCAGCGCTTATCCAGGGGGCGCTTAAAGGCGAAAAATAGGCGTCTGGAATGAAGCTAAGCTGGCTCGTATCAGCGCTTAAAAGTCAGTAGGCACGCCAAAATTCGAACGTAACGCTCGGAACTGCCGGTTACCTGGGAAAATGCGCTGCTTTTTCAATGACCTGACCTGGTCCGACCCCGTTCACCGAGACCCAGACTCTCGACGCCGCCGGCCCCCGACGGCAAGTCGTGATTGAGGTAGTATCCTTGCTGCAGAGGCAGCCCTTGACGAAACTCGAAATAATCCACCGAACGACCTACGAATACCATGAGAAGCTGGTGTTCGGCGTGCACAAGTTAATGTTGCGCCCGCGGGAGAGTCGCAATTTGCGCCTCATCAGTCATACGCTCGAACTGACCCCCGCGGCGACGATCACGTGGGCGAATGACGTTGCCGGTAATGCCGTCGCGAGCGCCACGTTCAAGGTGCCGGCCGACACACTCGTCATCGATAGTTTCGCGGAACTCGAACTCGACGTTGAACAATGGCCGGTGTTCGACATCGCGGCCTCGGCAATCGATTTCCCGTTCCTGTTGTCCGAAGACGAAATGCTCGACCTCGGGGCTTTGCGCTTGCAGACATATCTCGACAGCGACGGACGCCTGCGCGACTGGGCTCAGGGTTTCGTCTCCGGAACCTCCACGAACACACTTGCGCTGCTGAAAGATCTGAGCGCCGGGGTCGCGGCGCGTATTACCTATGAATATCGCGAAACCGACGCTGCCCAGTCGCCAACGGAGACGCTTGCGCGCAACTCGGGTTCGTGCCGTGACTTCGCCGTGCTGTTTGTCGATGCGGTACGCAGCCTCGGGTTCGGTGCAAGGATAGTCTCGGGCTACCTGTATGACCCGGATCAGGATGCGGTGGGATCACAGGGCGCGGGATCAACGCATGCCTGGGCGGAAGTTTATGTACCGGGCGCGGGCTGGATCGTGTTCGATCCGACGAACCGCAGCATTGGCGGATTCAATCTTATTCCTCTCGCCGTAGCACGCAACATCGCGCAGACCATGCCCGTATCCGGCAGTTTCATCGGCCGCCCGGAAGCTTTCAAAGCGATGGACGTGGAAGTTCGGGTGAAGGCCGTTCCGGCCGGCTGAGCAGGCTCGCGGTTCATACATCGAACCACGCGGTGACGATTGCCACGCGAACACGAGCCCCGAATCCTGGCTCGACACGTCACTTCCGAATAGCCAGTCACGTTTAACAATCACGATGTGCCCCGCCCGCATCGGATATCGACAGCCGCGAGGGGGTCGTTTTGTGACGTCAATCCACTCAAGCCGGCAAGAATCAAGCTCCGCCCGACAGGATCCAACCCCCACCGCACGGAAATCCGAGTGAAGTCAGAACGCGGTCATGCTTATGTCCGTTCCCGCTGGTAGCGTACTCAACCACAGTAGCAGGCGCCGGAACCGCTCCGGGAACCGTCGGCCCGGAAACCGGATGGTACGCAACGGAGGGAATGCCATGTCCCTGGAAAAACGCGAGCAGTGGATACTTTCATGCGGCGTGTCCGATTTTTGGAGGACGCAGGGACGCAACGACAGCCCGGATAGCCGCCGGCGGGGCGCCCGATGAACGGTTCAGGAAGCAGCCAGCGCGGTTCAGGCTTTTGCGGTGCAACGACCGGGAGCACCCGGACCCGGCTTAATACTGTAGCCTAATGCTTGCGGGACATTGACTGAAGGAGGGGTACCAATGTCGATTGAGACCGATTACCTGGTCGTAGGCGCGGGTGCCATGGGCATGGCGTTCACCGACGTCATCCTCAACGAGACCGATGCATCTGTCGTGCTCGTCGATCGTCTCCATGCGCCGGGCGGCCACTGGAACAAGGCCTATCCTTTCGTGCGCCTGCATCAACCCTCCTCCTTCTACGGCGTGAACTCGCGCCCGCTCGGCAACGACACGATTGATCGCACGGGTTGGAATGCAGGGCTTTATGAACTCGCGACGAACGGCGAGGTGTGCGCGTATTTCGATCACGTCATGCGCGAGCAATTTCTGCCGTCGGGGCGCGTGCGTTACCTGCCGATGTCGAATTACACGGGCGAGGGGTGCGTCGAGTCGTTGCTGACGGGGACGAAGACGAACGTCGTATCGCGCAAGATCGTCGATGCAACTTTTATGAACGTATTGGTGCCGTCGATGCGTCCCCCGCCGTTCGAAGTCGATCCGTCAGCAAGCTGTCTGCCGCTCAATGCATTACCCGAATCCGCGGCGAACTATTCGGATTTCGTCGTCGTCGGCGCCGGCAAGACCGGTTTCGACGCCTGCCTGTTCCTGCTCCAGCATGGCGTCGAACCGGATTCGATACGCTGGATCATGCCGCGCGACGCATGGCTGCTGAATCGCGCCAGTATTCAGGCGCTGGACCTTTTCGAAGACTGCATGCTGCACTGGTTCGCCGATACTTTTACCGCCATCGCCGCCGCCGATACGCTTAACGATGCCTTTGTGCGAATCGAACAAGCCGGTCAGCTGCTCCGCCTCGATCCGAACGTGGAGCCGACGATGTACCGCTGCTGTACGGTAACGGAGGCCGAACTGGTCCAGGTTCGCCGGATCAGGAACGTCGTCAGGCTCGGGCGCGTACAACGGATCGCCGCACGGCGCGCCGTCCTCGACGACGGCGAGCTGCCATTCGGACCCGCCACACTGTTTGTCGACTGCACGGCGGACGGGCTCGCGCGGCGCCCGCCGCAGGCCGTGTTCGCGGGCGATACGATAACGCTTCAATCCGTGCGTACCTGCCAGCAGGTATTCAGTGCGGCCTTCATCGCTCACGTCGAGGCGGCCTACGACGACGAGATGCTCAAGAACGAACTCGCCACGCCGGTCCCGCACCCTGATTCGGCGCTCGATCTGATGACCAACATCGTCGCCGACCTCGTGAACGCCGCGCGCTGGGCCGAGGACGACGATCTTGCGCAGTGGATGGCAAACGCGCGGCTCGATGGTTTCTCCCGGGCCGGAGAACCCAGCGCACGCGAACTCAAATTACGCGAACGAATTGCTAAAGATGGCGCGCGCGCGGCGGAAAGGATCCGGCAGTTTATGGCGTGATCATGCCGACCGTTGCACGAAAGCTGAGTGGAGAATCGTTCGTCAGATTCTCGCGTTTATCGCCAGGGCTGTTGGCGTGCGCAACGATTTCCACATCCCTCGGCGCCCGAATTCGTCTGAAATCGTCGGCGACATAAGCGGGGTCAAAAAGGTGACGGAGGGATTAAAAATTAACCAGTTTGGTCCGTCATCCGGATGTCGATAACGTTATCTTCGAAGTTCGTCTGCAGGAGGATTTTCGATGCAAGACAACACGACCAGATTGCCCCCGCGGCTCACGCATTACCCGACCGGACAGGGCAAGGGATGCGCTACCGTCGCGCGGAAAGAGAAAACGAGTCCGCGATCGGCAAGGTAATCACCCAGGGACATCAACGGGTCCGTACCACGAGGGTCGGCGCCTAGCGGGGTTCAGTCAAGAAACGACACCACCGCGTCGTTGAACAGCGCCCGGTTCTCCGCATAGCGGAGAGGACGGACGCGCGGGATCTCGACGTGACTTGCGTTTCGGATCAGCCGCGCGATCTCAAGCCCGCCCTCGCGCGGCAGGACCCGATCGAATTCACCGGTAATAACGAACGTTCGTTGCTACACCATCGATTTCTACCGATGCGCTGGCGTAAACGGACGGGTCTTGCAGGACGGTCCCGGCCACAGAGCGCAGGGCTCAGTGCCAACCCTGGCTAATTGCCGGAATCGGTGCGGGATAGCCCGTATCGAACGCACAACCGCGAGTTTTTTCTGCGCGCGGAAACGGATCGCTACACCACGCGCCGATGGCTGCACGACGCGAAACGCCGGCACGACATCCACGTTCTGAATTGCGACGCCATCGCTACCCTGCACATCCCCTGATGAATGACGCCCGTGACGACCGCTCGAAGTCACGCAGCCTGCAAAACGCCGAAGGCCATGACGGGCAACCGTCAACGACTGCTTAGGGTGCGAAAACCCCCCGGCATTTTCGTGGCTAAGCAAGCTCAGGCAGGCCGAACACCAATATTTGTAAAGTAAATCAGGGCGCTAACCTGGTCCGACCCCAACCTGCAATCGAACGCCATGACGGGCAACCGTCAACGACTGCTTAGGGTGCGAAAACGCGCCGGCATTTTCTTGGCTAAGCAGGCTCAGGCAGGCCGAACACCAATATTCTTAAAGTAAATCAGGGCGATAACCTGGTCCGACCCCAACCTCCCATCGCAGCGAGGCGCTTGTCTTCGGTGACCGCCTGGCCCTGTGCTATCAGGTCGATCACCTGCTGCGGCCCGATCGGCGTTTTCATCGGCACGAGATTGCCGTAGTCCGACAGCGCATCCGCAACGGCGTTTGCGAGCGCAACGTGAACCGAAAGCATCGCCGCCTCGCCGGCCCCCTTGAATCCGCCTTCGGTCAGGGGCGACGGCGTGACAACATGATGGCACTCGATGTCAGGTAAGGTCATCGCGTTTGGCAGCAGAAAATCCATAAACGAGGCATTGCGTAATTGTCCGTTCTCATCGTATTCCAGAGACTCCAGCAGACCCATGCCTACCGCCTGCGACACGCCGCCGCGCATCTGGCCTTCCACGATCTTCGGATTAATCATATTCCCGCAATCTTCAACCGCGACGATGCGCTTCAATTCGATCAATCCTGTCTCCGGATCGAGTTCGATCTGAACCGCGTGTGAACCGTTCGCGTACGCTGCCGGCGGATCGTAGTGGCGCGTCGACGTCAGCGTCGGCTCGACCTCGTCCTCGGCAGGCCGGCGAAACCGATCGAAATACGTAATGTAAGCAATTTCCGCGACCGACATATGACGATCCGGCGACCCCCGGACAAATATCCGGCCGTCGTCGATCATCAGGTCGTCAGCGTTCGCTTCCATCACATGAGCCGCGATCCGCAGTAGCTTGTGGCGCACATCCGTTGCAGCGCGGATCACGCTCCCGCCGCCGATAACGGCGCTGCGGCTCGCAAACGTGCCGCTGCCGTAGGCGCCCGTCGCGGTATCGCCGTCTATGACGACAACGTCCTCGATCGGCACACCCAGCGTTTCGGCCGCCACCTGCGCGAGCGTGGTCTTCAAACCCTGGCCATGGCTGAACTGGCCGCTGCGTACCGTTACTTTCCCGCCCGGATCCATTTCCACCGTCGTCGTGTCATGGAACGTCACCGGAAATCCGCTTTGCTGCGCCGAGCGACTGCCCCAGTTCGTCTGTTCGACGAAAAACGACACCCCGATGCCACGCAGTTTACCGTTCGCGAGTTTGCGCGGCTGGCGCTGCAGTTCGCGATAGTTCGACGCGACGAGACACACGTCCAGCACTTTCGCGTAATCGCCGCTATCGTAGACCTGGTCGGTGAGCGAGGTGTACGGAAATTCGTTTTTACCGACGAAATTGCGCTGGAAGACGTCCGCGATGTCGAGGCCAAGCGCCCGGGCTGCCTTCGACAATACGACCTCGCGCGCGAAGCAGGCAGCGGACCAGCCAACGCCACGATAACCACCGGTCGGCGTCTTGTTCGTCAGCACTGCCACCGTTTCAAACGACAATGCGGGCAGTTTGTATGGGCCCGGCAGGCTGTTCGTGCCGACTACCGACTCGATGAGCCCGGTCCAGGGAAATGCCGAGTACGCGCCGGAGTCCCCGATGTGCTTCACCTTCAAGCCGAGGATCGCGCCGTCTTTGGCCAGCGCGATCTCGACGTAGCTCGTATTGTCTTTCGCGTGGACCGTGCCGATCAGGTGCTCGCGCCGATCCTCGGTCCATTTAACCGGTTTGCGCAGCCGGCGGCTGAGCCACGGCACGATAAATTCCTCGGCAAAGAAATGCGCCTTCTGGCCGAAGCCGCCACCGACTGCGGGTGCCACGACCCGAATGATCTGCTCGGGCAGTTCCAGGATGTTCGACAGATAAGTTCTGAGGGGATAGGGCATCTGTGTCGACGACCACACCGTGAGCGTCTCATCCCAGCCCCAGTTCGCCAGCACGCCCCGCGTCTCCATCGGCGCGGCTGAGGTACGCCCGCTTTTGACTTTTTCGCGCACCACGACCGCCGCGTCGCGAAATGCGCCCTCGATATCACCGGCGGTAAACGAGTCGCGGTAATACACGTTCGTCCCGAGTTCATCGTGTATCAGCGCAGCACCTTCCCGCATCGCGGCTTCACAATCGTTGTGCGCTTCGAGTGATTCGTACTCAACCTCGATCATCTCGGCGATGTCTTCCGCGACGTAGCGGGTCTGCGCGACGACCACGGCAATGATTTCGCCGACATGCCGAACCTTGTCCCTGGCCATGAACAGCATCGGTACGGGCTTCAGTTCACCGCGATTCGTGGGGGCGAAAACGGAGGTCGTGATCGGAAATTCAATGCCGGTAACGATGTCGATGCACTCGGGATGCTGCCGCGCCTTACTCGTATCGATATGTTTCAGCAGGGCATGTGCGTGCGTACTGCGAAGAAACGCGACCTCAAGTGTTGACGGCAACACGATGTCGTCGACGTATTTTGCCTGCCCCATGAGAAACTGGGGATCTTCGCTGCGCTTGCGTGGCACGCCAATGTACTTTGTGACGCCGGATATGGCTGTACTGTCATTCATCCCGATACTCCTCGCGCGTGCGTGATCCCGCGTGTCCCGATTCCACCGTAAACGGCTCGCCGGAACAAGTCATGCTCCGTTCGCGCAAGCATCAGCCGGATTTTTTTGATCTTCATTACCGCGTTCGTTCGACGACAACGGCAGGCCCGCGCCGGGAGCCGCTCCGGCGCACCGTGGATCAGCCAAGAAACGACAGCACGGCGTCGTTGAACAGTGCCGGGTTCTCCGCGTAACCGAGATGACCAACGCGTGGTATCTCGACGTGCCGTGCGTCAGGGATCAGCCGCGCGATCTCGAGTCCACCCTCGCGCGGCAGGACCCGATCGAATTCACCGGTAATCACGAGCGTTCGCTGCCCGATCGCGCCAAGCTGCGCACCGGCATCGAAATCCCGCAGGCCCTCGGTCAGCACCTGCGTGTACGCGCGTTTGTCGTTCGTCACGAGCATCGCCTTCAGCCACGTGCGCAACCCGGCCGTCGCATCCGGCGCGAGTGCCTGTTCGACGACGATATCGGCGTAATCATCGAGTGACATCTGTGCCAGGGCCTCCACCCGGGTCGCGAGCACATCCGCCGGTATGCTCATTCGTGGCGCCGTGTGACACAGCAGTAGCGAGCCGCACAGCGTCGGATGTGCGAGCGCGAGCGCCTGGGCGACAAAGCCACCCATCGAAGTGCCGAGACAATGACAGCCGGCGATATCGAGTTCCTGGATCACCGCTGCGATGTCGCCCGCGAGTGTCTCGATCGTGTAAGCACCCGGGTAATCCGGTTTGCTCGATTCGCCGAAGCCGCGCAGGTCGACCGCGATGACCCGGAAGTGTCGCGCGAATTCCGCCATCTGATGCACCCACAGGGCGCTGCTCATACCGAGGCCATGGATTAACAGCAGCGGTTCGCCGGCACCCTCCTCGCGGACAAAGATCCGGGCCTGCCCGGTATCGACGATCACTGCTGGTTCAACGGGTAAGGTTCATGCAGCCCGCATGTCGGCGGGCACGATGCGGCCCTCATCGACGATGATCTCATCGTCCAGGGTCAGGGTGCAGTGCTGCATCGGCAGGTCGAGGTGGCAGGGCGTGTCGTTACTGCCGCCGAACTCCGTGTCCGGACCGAGAGAGAACAACACGTTGCCGTAACACGCGCGTCCATCCATCCCGATGCCGGGTAAATCCACCGACCATTCACAGCCCTGATTGAGCCCCCACCCGATATGCGAAATTGCGAACGCACGCGGGTCGTCATATGTCGCGATGAATGCCTTCAATTCATCGGCGTCCGCGCCGCCGTTGATCTCGATGACCGCGCCGTCTTTGATGATGAATTCGATCGGCGAACGGACGAAGCGCTTCAGGGGGTAAATAATATCGTCGACGTCCATCACCACGCGCCCGTTAACGCCGTGATCCGCGGCGAGCGTCGCGAGGAACCCGCCCGGCCAATGGTCCCAGCGTCCCGCCGTCGCCGTATAGCCGTACTCCGTGAGGATCGGCTTGTGGCCTAATTCGTAAGTCACGTCACTTCCCGCAGCGTTCGTGAAACGCAGGCGCTTCGCGTTCGCAAGGCGGCGTTCGCCGGCCTCGACCCGTTGCCGTAACGCCGGGTTCGGGAACAGGCGCTGGAGTATTTCTTCGGGCTCGACGACCAGCAGTACCCGCGCGCCGGCTTCCTGCATCGCGATCTGTTCGTGCGAAAACAGCAGCAGCATATGATCAATCACGATATCCGCATCACAGCATATCTGCAGCGATTGCGGATGCTCGGTCAGCGGATTCTTGCCGACATTCGCAATGCGTTCACTCGCATCCATCGCATGCTCGACGTTCAGATTGACATCGATCACCTCGGCGCCGAGCGCGCTCGCGGCAGCAAGCGACGTTTCCGCGTAATCCCGCAGTTGATCGCCCTCGGACAACACCGCGACCGTCTGCCCGCGGCCGATCTCGCAAAGCCTGAACTCCTCGAGAAACAGTTCGTGTAATGCACTGCCCATGTCGTCTACTCCCCGCTCAGATATGCGCCGGCCCGAATGATTTCGAATAGCCGCCGTCGATCGGCTCGGGATATTTTCGGCTGCCCTCGGCGAGCGACGCGGCACCGTCTTTGATGCGTAAGGCGCGCGCGTCGGGATCCTCGTCGAGCAGTGCGTCGAGGTAGTAATTCAGCAGGTGGTGGATGGCACGCTCGAGTTTGACTGTCGGGCCAGGCTTGAAGCCATTCGAACTCACACCGGTTTGCAGCGACTCCAGCATCGCCTCGTCCTCGGTCGCGACGAGGCGGATGAAATCCGCATAAATCTTGTTTTTCTCGGCGAACCCGGGCAGGTCAAAAAACGTCTCCGGGAGTTGCGTGTACACCGTGATCCGCGTCCGGTTTACGTCGATTGGCGTAGCAACCCAGGGCTGGATCAGATCGTGGCGACCGAAGATGTTCATCGTGGGACGCACCCACGTCGTGCACGCGAATTTGTCCGAGACCTTGCCGTCCAGCCACGGCATCGGACCGAACAGAGTCACGCCGTTCGGCGACATCGTCAGCGCTTCGTAGACCGCGTTATAGCCCTTGCCGGTGAGATTGAAGCGGAAATTCTCGACGGGAAAGTGCGCACCGAACGACGATTTATGGATCACCCCGACGTGATACATATCCATCAGGTTTTCCGGCACGAACTTCCAGTTGCACGGAACCTCGAATTCAAACTTGTCCGACGTGCGGGTATTTTCGGGCTGCAGAAACGCGGCGAACTCACGCACGCCGTCATCGTCGAGGCAGTCGTTCAGAGGGCGGCAATCGGGATCGAAATTGACGAACACGTAACCGCCCCAGGTGTCGAGCTGCACGAGCGGCAGCCGGCAGGCCCTGAAATCGAAGCCCGTGACATTATCGTTATGCGGGGCGCCCATGAGGCGACCGTCCGTTGCGTACGTCCACGCGTGATAGCGGCACGTAAAGCGTTTCGCGTTGCCCTGGCCAACGGCGACTTCGACCCCGCGGTGCTGACACAAATTGCGAAACGCGCGCAGTTCACCATCCTCGCTGCGGCAGACCACGATCGGTTCGCCGACGATACGCAAGGCGTGGTAATCACCAGGTTTCTCGTATTCCTCGACCCGGCCAACACAAAGCCATTCGCGCATGAAGATCGTGTCGATCTCGCGCCGAAAAATCTCCTCCGACGTGTAATAGATACCCGGAAGATGCCTCGCCTCGTTCAGTTCCGTGCGGGTTTTCTCGATAGCCCTGCGAGTCTGCGGATCCAGCTCAGCGATCGGTGACATCGGGTGCTCCTTCGTCGTGGCCTTTAATTAATTAACCGAATAATTAAATGCTAGTTTATGTCCTCCCGAACTGCAAGCAAGCGATCACTTGTCCTTATGGGGCAACTGCGTCGTCGGCCCCTGCATACCGGCAACGACGAACGTCGTGAGGCGCTCGACGAGTTCGTTCACGTCGTCGGACTGGTAACGTCCGCCGGACAGGTCGTCGAGCCGATCGACCCCGGACATCATGTACAGGAACGCGCCGATGACGAACATCATGCGCCAGTAGATATCGGCCGGATCGAGATCGGGCAGCGCTCGCTCGAGTTCCGCGAGATAGCGTTTCGTGGTGACGTCATACACGTCGCGACGCAAGCGGAAATGCATCGCGTCCGTTTCATCGTGCACGCGGGCCTGCAACCTGACGAAGCGCTGCCCCCCGGGCCCGCTCGTTTTCATTTCGAATTCCGCGGTCAGATAGGCGCGCAGCAGTTCCTCGACCGTCGGTGGCTGTCCGGGCCGCGCCTCGAGTTCGTCGAGTAGTTCGTCCCAGCGCTGCGCGATCAAGGTTCCGCGGCGTTTGAATACTTCTTCGAACAAGCGTTCTTTCGAACCGAAGTAATAGGCGATCAAGGCGGGATTGACGGATGCCCGCTGCGCGATTTGGCGCAGCGAGGTCGGTGCGTAACCACGCTCGGCGAATACTTCCTCGGCGACGTCGAAGATCTTCTCGCGTTTATCCGGTTGCGTGTCGAGTTCGGCCGCCGGGCGGCCCGGTCGACGCGGTTGTTTTGCGACTTTCATCGTGCGTGCACGCGCAACGACAGGCAGGGAAAATGCTGTTCCATGGAGACACTTATCTATGCACAAAACCGGTGCCGATTATGGCGGACTTCCCCGCAAGACCCAAACGGCGGGCCTGATCGCGTGTCGTCTGGTTGCACCCGGCCCGTTCGTCTATGCTCTGATCCCGGGCAGGCGACAGTCGGGTAATGACGGTCATGAACGCGGTGTATTGCAGCGATATTATCGTCCACGTCCGGTTTCGTCGCCGCACTCCGCGGTTCGGCCGTACGGCAGCTAGCCGGTGCGCCAACCGCCTCCAGGAACGTTCAGGTGCGGGGGCGCTGCCGACACAACGGTCGAGATCACGGTGCCGTCCGTCGCAACCCCGTCAGCCATGATTGAATCGATGCAGGAGCGTGGCATGGAAATCAATATCCCCGCGGTACACGCGGAGATCACCGAGGCGTTCTGGCGCTACACGCATGCAGTGATCGAGAACGATATCGATACGGTCACCACACTGTTCTGGCACAGCTCACACACGCTGCGCTACGGCACCGGTGAAAATCTCTATGGCATCGAGGCGATCGCCGCTTTCCGTAACAGCCAGCGTGGGCGGCCGCTCGAACTCGATGTGCGGCGGGTGGTGATCACGAGCTTCGGCGACGATTTCGGCACCGCGAACTGTGAACTGCTGCGACCCGATATTGCCGGGATCGGCCGCATGAGCCACACCTGGGTGCGTCTCGAAGAGGGCTGGCGGATTGTCGCGGCACACGTATCGAATATCCCGGCGAGTTGACTCCAGCGCACGTCACACTGGTAATTATTTAGCCGATTAATTAATCTAGACACGAGCGGCATTAGCCACCTTTTCGCGTGATTACCCTCTAAGGCGGGAGGACAGTCCTATGCAGACCCGGATGATCGATAAGCAATGGTCAGAGAAATACCCTGATGTCGGTACCGGACCGGTGTCGACGGAGCCGTGTATCTCACCGGAATACTTCGAGCGCGAGCGCGAGCTTATCTTCCGCCGTCACTGGATCAACATGGGTCGGGTCGATGAGATCCCCGCGCCCGGCGACTATTTCGTCCGCGAGTTCGAAGTCTGCAATGTCTCGATACTCGTCGTGCGAGGGAATGACGACAAGGTTCGCGCTTTCCATAACGTGTGTCCGCATCGGGGAAATACGCTCGTCATGAACGAGCGCGGCAAGTGCCCTGGCCGTTTCGGCTGTAATTTCCATAGTTGGGCGTTTACCCCCGAAGGAAAACTCGCGTTCGTACCGGACGAGGAAAATTTTTTCGACCTCGACAAGAGCGAATACGGACTCAGCCCGATCCACTGCGACGTGTGGGCCGGGTTCATTTTCATCAACCTCGCGCCGCAACCGGCCGAGACGCTGCGCGAATTTCTCGGCGGGGTCGCGACCCAGCTCGACGGTGCGCCTTTCAGCGAAATGAAACTGCTGAAAACGTACAAAATCGAAGAGCAGGCAAACTGGAAGACCGGTCTCGACGCGCAGAACGAGCTCTACCATTTACCGTTCCAGCACCGCTACACCATCGGCGACGCGTTCATGCTGAAGGACAACAAGTATTGCCGCTTCTCCAACGTCAACCTGTACAACTACCACAGCGTCTGGTCGTGCGAGTACAACCCCGGGCACAAGCAATTGCCGACCGAGGAAGTGCTTAACCGCATGGACGGCGCGCTCCGCAACGTGCGCATTAGCCAACGGATCGGTGATTTCGACTGGTACCTGATCTTCCCGAATATGGCGCTGTTACTGTTCACCGGCGTTTCCGGCGACTTTTTCATGACCTACAACTTCTGGCCTGTCGCGGTGGATCGCTGCGTGTGGGAGATGCGCTACCACTTTCCGCCCGCGGAAAACGTCGGTCAGCGGCTCGCCCAGGAATGGAGCATCGGTCGCCTGCGCGACACCTTGATGGAAGACGCGTTCCAGCACGAACAAATACAAAAAGGCCTGGCCTCACGCGCGCGCTCCGCGATGGTGATGCAGGATGAAGAGATCACGATCCGGTATTTCCATGAAGTGATTGAACGGGAGATGGGACGCGTATGAGCAAGCATGCCCTGCCGAAAGGCTTCCGCAAACTCGAGCCTTTCCTCGACTGGTCACTGGCGACGGAAACCGAGCGCATCGCGAAACGGGTCGCGACGCCAATGGACGAGATCATCGAATTCCACGCTGCGATGTCGCAACAGCTCGAGGAAATCATCGTCTTCCTGAACCAGTACCCCTACGACGAGCTGCCGGAAAACGGCCAGCGCCTGTGCGACATGGCGTTGTCGCTGGTGGAAGTCGCCCCGCTCGTTGAGATGTACAAGGATCCGGCAAATCTCAACATGGTGGATCCGGATCGCTTCGTCGCTTATCAATGACGGCCCTACGGCCCGCTATCCCGGGAGATTCGCGGTGAACAACGCTTCGCTCAAAGGCAAAACGGCCCTCGTCACGGGCGGTGGCTCCGGCATCGGCCGCGCGACCGCGCTTGCGTTCGCGAACGCGGGCGCGAATGTCGTCGTTGCCGACGTCGACACTACCGGCGGCGCAGAAACCGTCGCGCTGATGAACGGCCTGCCCGGGGGCGGCCACTTTGTCGCCGCTGACGTCTCCCGCAGCGATGCCGTCGAAGCACTCGTCAAGGCCGCCGTCGACACGTATGGCAGCCTCGACTGCGCGTTCAATAATGCCGGCATCCAGGGCGAACTCAGCCCGACGGCCGAATGCTCGGAAGAAAACTGGGATCGGATCACCGGGATTAATCTGAAGGGCGTGTGGTTGTGCATGAAGTTCGAGATCGCGCAGATGCTGAAACAGGGCAGTGGCGCGATCGTCAACAACTCGTCGAACTTCGGTCTCGTCGGCTCGAATGGTATGCCGGCCTACTCCGCGGCCAAGCACGGCGTCGTGGGTCTGACGAAAACCGCGGCAATTGAATACGCACAGAGCGGGATCCGGGTCAACGCGGTTTGCCCGGGTCCCGTGCAGACACCGCTTGTCGACAAAATCGTTGCGCGACAACCGGAGATCGTCGATGCCATTACGAGCCGCGAACCGATCGGCCGCATGGGCCGCGCGGAGGAAATCGCCACCGCGGTCGTGTGGCTGTGCTCCGATGATGCGAGTTTCGTCATCGGTTCCGTACTGCCCGTCGACGGCGGCTACGTCGCGCAGTGACCTGAAAGGAGAGTCCGCATGATTGTACAGATGGCCGAGGAACAAAGTCCGCATTTCGTTATAACGATGGACCAGCACACGGCGCTGTCCGCGCAGTTTGCCGAGCATTTCGGCAACGAACAGTTTGAGGCCGTCGAGCCGCGCGCACAGATGCTGCATGTAATTGCGAATCACGATGCGGGCTGGAAAGATTTGGACAAAATGGCGCTGCGCGACCCCGCTACGGGACTGCCGTACAACCTCGTACAGACGCCATTCGAACACATTGTCGCGACGAGCAAGGCATCACCCGATTTCAACGGCGCCACCCATCCCTACTGTGAGTTGCTCTCGAGTATGCACAGCTGGGGACTGTACAACGGCCGCTACGGTATGTCCGACAAGGTACTGCTGGACAGCCTTGCCGACGACAACCGCGCCGCCGCCGACGGCATGCTCAACGGTGAAATCGCGCGCCAGGAGCGCCTGAAAGCGACGCTTGAAGCCGATCCCGAAACCGCGGCATGGGTTGAGGAGTCGCGCCTTTTCCAGAACTACAAGCTGCTGCAGTTCTTCGACACGCTCGCGCTGTATTTCAACTGTGTACCGGAAGGCGAGCGCAGCGAAGCGTGTTTCGCCCACGTACCAATGAATGCGAACGAGGATGCAACCATCGATATCAAGCCTGTCGGCGAAGGCGTGTATGCCCTGACCCCGTATCCGTTCGACCACGACGGTATCGAGTTGTGCTTCGAAGGACGCTACCTCGCGCCCGTTGACGCCGGCGACAGCGTCAGCGAGCTACTGCAGGCATCGGCGACGGAAATTCAGACGATACGCCTCGTCGCCGGATCCTGAACGCACGGGCGCCGGCCCCGGGTTTAGCGATGCGGCGGATCCGCGTCCGGGCACGACACCGATGATGCAGGCGTTAGCGCAAGCGCTGCCGTGCCGCGCGCGACCGCCCGTGCTCCGAGGGCGGACGTCACCGGATCCGCTTTAGTCCACGAGCAAGTCCGCGAACGCCTCGAGCGACTGAATACTGTGCCCGCTGATGAACTCATCGCAATACGGTCGCGCTGTCGCCATGCCGATCGCGAGCGGCTCGTAGGCCGGGTCGCCCTTCAATGGATTGATCCACACGATTGATTTCGCGCGGCGCTTGAGCCTCGCCATTTCCCGATCGAGCAGCGGGGAATCACCGGTGTCCCAGCCATCGCTCATAATCGTGACCAGGGTCTTTGCTGTAACCGCGGCGGCGAAGGAATCGTTCAGCGAGGCTATCGCCTGCCCGATTTTCGTTCCGCCCGACCAGCCCGAGAAGTTCTTCGACACGTTGTTCAGCATATTGCGGAAATTCTTCAGGCGAAAATATTGCGTCAGCGGCTGCAACTCGGTGCTGAACACAAAAACCTCAATCTTGAGCCTGTGATTCTGGTTGATCAGGTGCAGGAAATTCAGCAAAAAGACGCTGTACACCTCCATCGAACCACTCACGTCGACGAGCACGGTGAGCCGGGTGTGGGTCGGTATTTTTCGCTTGAACCGCCACTCGAATACTTCCCCGTCGAAACGCACGCTGCCGCGGATACTCGCGCGCAGGTCGATCACGCCACCGCGTTTCGACTTTTTTGATTTCCGCCGGGTCAGCGCCGCGTGTCGGTGCGCGATCTGTTCCAGCAGCTGCAGAACCGCCGGAAAATCCTGCGTCGTCATCAAGCGGAAATCCTTATTGTGATCGACTTCGTGCACGGAGTAGCCCTGTAGCTCCGTGGCATCTTCGTCGTCGTCGGCGCCGTTCGTGTTATCACCGAGCGTGAGTTCATCGGTTTGCGTCACCACCTCATCGGGGCCCAGCAACTTCAGGTCCGATTCCTGAAGATCAGCCGGCGAGAAATATAACTGCAGCAACAGCGCGAACAGACGCTGCAGCGCAGGCAGGTCTTCCTTTCGGTTGACAAGGGTCGTGCGGCATATTCGCAGCACGTCGTCCGGTTCGACGGTCTGCATCAGGGCGATGGCACGGGTGCACGCGATCGTCTGCACAATGCCGAGTTTTACGCCCTCCTCACGCAGCAGCCCGAACAGTCGAAGCGAGAACTCGATGCCGTGATCGACGTTACTAAACGTCCGGCTCATTAACCTTGTCGAGCAGCGGCTGCAGCATTTCCTGCCTGAAACGCGTGATGTCGTGATGGTCTTTCAGCAGGCATCCGAGCGTGTTGACCACCGCGGATTCGTTCAGGCGCGTTACGTTCGTCTTCTGCAGCGCCATACTCCAGTCGACCGCTTCTGACAGGCCCGGTATTTTATTCAGCGGCATCTCGCGCAGGCACTGGACGAATTTCGCGGCTTGTGCCGCAAGCGCCAGATCGAGCGTCGGCACTTTCAGCCGAATCACCTCGAGTTCCTTGTCGTAACTCGGGTAGTCCATCCACAGGTAGAGGCAGCGTCGGCGCAACGCGTCGGTTAATTCGCGCGTCCGGTTCGAGGTGAGAATAATGTAGGGAATGTGCTTCGCCGTGACCGCGCCAAGTTCCGGGATCGTGAGCTGATACTCGGCCAGGGTCTCGAGCAGCAAGGCCTCGAACTCCTCGTCCGCGCGGTCGACCTCGTCGAGCAACAGCACGACGCGCCGATCCGCCATCATCGCCCGCGATATCGGGCGGTAGGAAAGATATTCCTCGCTGTAGAAATCCGTCAGCGCAATGTCCGTATCGTGTTGCGCTTCGTGCAGGCGCAGACTCAGGATCTGCTTCTGATAATTCCACTCGTACAGCGCCGAGTTGAAATCGAGACCCTCGTAACACTGCAGCCGGATGAGTTCGGTGTCTTTCATTCGCGCGAGTACGTGCGCGATTTCAGTTTTGCCGACCCCGGCCTCGCCCTCGATCAGGATAGGTTTGTTGAGTTCGTCCGCGAGGTACAGCGCCGTGGCGATCTCCGCATCGGCAACGTAGCCGTGGGCGCGAAGTTCGGCGACCGTCGCCTCGTAGTGTGCGTCCATCAGTTCGAGCGCGCGCCGATCACGCGCCGCTGTCGATCAGATCCATCACCTGCTGCGGACCGAGCGGCGTGACCATCGGGACGAGATTGCCGTGATCGGACAACGCGTCCGCCACCGCATTCGCGAGTGCGATATGGATCGACAGCATCGCGGCCTCGCCCGCGCCCTTGAACCCCCCTTCGGTATACGGCGACGGGGTAACGATGTGAGCGCATTCGATGTCCGGCAGCGTCATCGCGTTCGGGATCAGAAAATCCATGAATGACGCATTGCGGAGCTGGCCATTTTCGTCGTAAACGATGTCTTCGAGCAGCCCCATACCGATACCCTGCGCCGCACCGCCACGCATCTGACCATCGACGATCTTCGGATTGATCATGTTTCCGCAATCCTCCACCGCAACGATACGTTTGATATCGATGCTGCCGAGTTCCGGATCGAGTTCGATGATCACGGCATGTGAACCGTTCGCATACGCCGCCGGCGGATCGTAATGCCGGGTCGAGGTCAGCGTTGGTTCAACCTCGTTTTCGTCCGGCCGGCGGAAGCGATCGAAATACGTGATGTAGGCGATCTCCGCGACCGTGATACTGCGATCGGGTGAACCCTGGACGAATATCTTCCCGCTCTCGATCGTGAGATCGGCGACGTTTGCTTCCATCACGTGGGCTGCAATCGTGAGCAGCTTGTTGCGCACATCGGTTGCGGCCCGGATCACGGTGCCGCCGCCGATGACCGCACTGCGGCTGGCAAACGTGCCCATACCGTAGGCGCCGGTCTCGGTATCTCCATCAACAACAACGACGTCTTCGATTTGAATCCCGAGCGTCTCCGCGGCAACCTGCGCCATCGTCGTCTTCAGCCCCTGGCCGTGGCTGAATTGTCCGCTGCGGACGGTCACCTTGCCGCCCGGGTCCATTTCCACCGTTGTCGTGTCGTGCAAGGTCGCGGGGAAACCGCTCTGTTGCGCCGAACGGCTGCCCCAGTTCGTCTGCTCGACAAAAAACGCGCAGCCTACCCCGCGCAGTTTCCCGTTCGGCAATAATCGCGGCTGCTGTTTCAGTTTGCGGTAATCGGAAAGCTCCAGGCATTTATCCAGCACCTGGTGGTAATCACCGCTGTCGTAGACCTGATTCGTCACGGTGGTGTAAGGAAACTCATCCTTGCCGATAAAATTCTTCTTGTAGATGTCCGTGATATCGAGACCGAGTTCCCGCGCCGCTTTCGTCAGTACCATTTCGCGCGCGTAGCATCCCGCCGACCAGCCGACCCCGCGGTACGCGCCGGTCGACATTTTGTTTGTTGTAACGACGAAGGTTTCGTATTGGATATTCTTGATTTTGAACGCGCCCGGTGATCCGGTATTGCCGACGACCGACTCGATCAATCCAGTCCAGGGAAACTGCGAGTACGCGCCCGAGTCACCGATGTTCTTGATCTTCATGCCGAGGATTTCACCATCGCTCTTGAGCGCGACCTCCATGTAGATCGTGTTCTGCTTCGCGTGCGCCGCCGCGAGCATGTGTTCGCGGCGGTCTTCCGTCCACTTCACCGGTTTGCGTATCCGTTTCGCCACCCACGGCAGGATGAACTCCTCGGGAAAGAAGTGCGCCTTCTGCCCGAAGCCACCGCCGACGGTCGGTGCGATCACGCGGATGATTTGCTCGGGGATCCCGAGGTTCACCGAGATATACGTACGCAGGGGATACGGCATCTGCGTCGAGGACCAGACGGTCAAGGTATCGTCCCAACCCCAGGCGGCGATCACGCCCCGGGTTTCCATCGGCGTGGCCGACGTCCGGGCGGTACAGACTTTTTCCTTAACGACGAGATCGGCGTCCGCGAACGCCTTGTCGATGTCACCGTTCGTGAAAGAATCCGAATAATAGACGTTGCTGCCGAGTTCCTCGTGGAGCGGGGCGGCGTCATCGCGCATCGCGTCTTCAACGTTGTTGTAAGCCGGCAGGCTTTCGTATTCGACTTCGATCAACTCCGCGATATCCTCGGCGAGATACCGGGTTGGTGCGACGACGACCGCGATGATCTCGCCGACGAAGCGCACCTTGTCTTTGGCGATGAACGGGGTCGTCACCGGTTCGAGTTTACCGAGCGTATTCGGGACGAATGATGTCGTGCTCGCGGTGAATTCGGTCGCCGTAATAATATCGATGCAATCCGGATGCGCTTTTGCTTTTGCCACGTCGATACGGCTAATTCGCGCATGAGCGTGCGAGCTGCGCGCAAACGCGATCTCGACCATGCCCGGTAACTCGATGTCATCGACATACTTCGCCCGCCCCATGAGGATCATGGGATCTTCGCTGCGCTTTCGCGGCACACCGATGTACTTCGTCGCGCCGCTTATCACCTTGGCTTCGCTCATCTCATGACACCTCGAATCAGCTTACTTGGCAGCGACTGCTGCCGCCGCGGCAGCAACGACGGAATCGACTATATCGTGGTAGCCGGTGCACCGGCACAGGTTTCCGGACAGTGCATCGCGGATCTCTTCGCGGCTCGGCTGCGGGTTGTCCTTCAGGAAAGCCTTCATACTCATGAGGATCCCGGGGGTGCAGAAACCGCACTGCAGACCCTGGTTTTCCCAGAACGCATTCTGCAGCGAATCGAGTTCGCCCTCTGCAGCCAGCGATTCGACCGTTTCGATCGCCCGGCCTTCAGCCTGTAACGCGAACGTGAGACACGATCGCACCGGCAGACCGTCCATGAGAACCGTGCACGAACCACAGATACCATGTTCACAGCCGACGTGGGTGCCGGTGAGCGCAAGTTCGTGACGCAGGAAGTCGGACAACAGCGTACGCTGTTCAATTTCTTTATCGTAGCTGTCACCGTTGACAACGAGGGTGATTTTTTTCTTGTCGGGCATTTTCTGTTGCTCCCTTTCGGACTAAGCCGCGCCGATGGCCATGTTCCAGGCGTCTTTCAAGGCGCGCGCCGTCAACACCTGCGCCGTGCGTGCGCGATACGTCTCGGTCACATGGACGTCGCTCTCCGGATCGATTACCGCAGTCACCGAAGCCGCCGCAGATGCGATGAGTTCTTCCGAGCAGACCGCGCCGACGAGTGTCTCCTCGGCCTCTGGCGCCCGCACCGGAGTCGCTGCAACCCCGAACAGAACGACCCGCGCGTACGTACATTTCCCCTGTTCGTCGAGCGCCAGAATTGCGGCGCTACCCACGAGCGCGAAATCACCGGCGCGGCGCGCGACTTCATGCAACCCCCAGCCGCTGTCCGCCGGCGGTGCCTTGAACAGAATCGAAGCGAGCACTTCGTCAGGTTCCAGCGTCGTCGTCATGTAGGTAATGAACAATTCCTCCGCCGGGATCGTTCGGGTTTGCGACGTGCTTCTGATCTCCAGCTCCGCATCGAGTAGCAGCGACATCGCCGGTAGTTCAGAAGCGGGGTCGGCGTTGACGATACTGCCGCCGACGGTGCCTTTATTGCGGATCTGGAAGTGCGCGATATTTTCTATCGCCGCCGCGAGAACCGGCAGTCGACGGCGCAGACTGGGATGTTTTTCCGCGAACGCCTGCGTAGTCGTCGCCTTGATCCGGATCCCGTCGTCTTCGTCCCGGACCTCGTTCGGGTTCTCGATGTTACTGATGTCGATGAGCACGCTCGGGCGCGCGAGTCGATAATTCATCGCGGCGATCAGGCTCTGGCCGCCCGCGAGGATCTTCGCATCCTCGCCATGCTCAGCCAGCAGCTGGCAGGCGTGTTCAATGTTTTTCGCCCGGTAGTAATCAAAGGGTGCCGGTTTCATAGGAGTCGACCTTTCGCGTGTTAGCTTTGCGTTGCATCCTGAACGGATTTCATCTCTTCGTTCAGCGCCTTAAAAAACTGCTTCGCCATGTGTTTCGAGATGCCGGTCAATACGCGACCGCCAATACCGGCGATGAGTCCGCCAACCTCCGCGTCGCTCGACCAACGCATCGAGGTCCCGAGTTCGGTCGCGTCAAGGTGGCAATCGACCCTGACCTTGACGTAACCTGGTTTGCCGGAGCCCTCGCCGTTGATCACGTAATAACTTGGAAATTCGACGTCGTCGACCTGGACCCGGCCTTCATATTCGCCCTTGATCGCGGCGACCCCGAGGGCGACCGCGACGTCATATTCGTTCTCGCCGGTAGTGACCACCGATTTACAACCCGGGATCGTTTTCGCGAGGATGTCGACGTCATGTAACGCTCGCCAGACCGCGGCCGGGTCGTAAGGAAATTCGGCAATCCCTTCAAGTTTCATAACGCTCCCCGCCAACGTGACTCTTGATCTTCGACGCGGCCGCTGTAGGGTGCCACCGGCTCGCGCGAGCTGATCGTACCAACCGGCCTGTTCGTCTTTATATTAATTAATCGAGTAAATAAATACTACGGGCGATTAAACCAGTTGAAGAAAAGGGAGAAAAGGTGACGGAGGGATTAAATAGTAACCAGTTTGGTCTGTCATCCCGATTGCGATAACCTTTTCTTCGATGTTCGTCAGCAAAAGGATTTGCGATGCCACGTCGAAAAAGGAATTACCTGCCCGGTATGCCCTATCACCTCGTCCAGCGCGGTAACGATCGGCGGCGCTGTTTCACGGACCGCGCAGATTTCCGGTTCTATCTTGATCTCTGGCGGACCAAGGCGCGCTGGTACGGCGTCAACGTCCATGCGTTCTGCCTGATGTCGAACCATATCCATTTCATCGTCAGCAGTCCGGAACCGGCCGCGATTTCCTGCACGATGAAGGTCGTGGGCAGCCGCTACGCGTTCCACTTCAACAAACGTCATGGCCGGACCGGTACGTTGTGGGAAGGCCGGCACCGGTCGAGCCTGATCGATTCGGACACTTATCTCCTGACGTGTTATCGATACGTCGAATCCAACCCGGTGCGGGCGGGCATGGTGAAAACCGCGCGTGACTACGAATGGTCATCGCATTTGATGAACACATCCGGAGAATTAGACTGGCTGACCCCGCACGAAATTTACCGCGCGCTCGGTCGGGACGACGAGAGTCGGGCAGTTGCATACGCAACGTTGTTTCAAACTTCACCGAGCGAATCCGACATTGCCCTAATCCGCCAGGCTACCCATTATTCGCAACCTATCGGAAGCGAATCGTTTCGCCGGACTATCGAACGGCGTTTTGATCTGCCGCCGGGATACATGTCGCGGGGACGTCCCAACAAGTCGGGTAATCGCAAAACTGGTTAATTATTAATCCCTCCGTCACCTTTTGTACCTTTTGCGCCTTTGGCCTTCAATTCGCGTGGTTCCAGGCTGATGCGAATCAAGTCGACGGGCCCGCACCTGACTTAGCATCGTACCGATAGCCGGGCTCTGCGCGCAGTATTGCGCTGCGGGAATGTTTTTGCCGCGGTCTAAAGTTCCCACCGCAGGCATCACGGCTTTAACCACGAACACAAGCAAGGAGTTAATCATGCCAAACGATCGTCGTAAATTCATGCATCGCCTCAGTAGTGCCGGCGTCGCGGCTACACTTGCCGGCGCGTTCACGGGCGCTTTCGCCGCGGGCCCCGGTCAGGGACAGGGTATGGGCAAAACCAAGGGCGCCGGCCGGTCCGCACACGCGTTCGTCATCGCGGCGGATACGACAAACAAATGCGCCACGTGCGTTTACTGGGGCGGACAGCGGCACGTTTCACGCGACAAATCTGCAGTACATGCCACGAGCCTCGGCATGTGTAACAACCCGGCAAGCATGAATTACCACCGCACGACATCTCCGGATACCGGCCCGATGGCTGCGTGGGTCAAGTGGCCGGCGTTGGACGTATAAGCCCTGTCCGGTGCCGGGCGCAAAAAGGAGTCGGCGAAAAGACGTTCGTGGATACAGCGGTTCGGACGAAATCCGGGGTCAGGTTTCGGGGCAAATCAACACGCTGTGCCGCGAGTAGTGGCGGCCGGGGAATGCGTATCGGGCGACTCCAGCCGCCGAACGCCTGATCCGAATTTCGCCGCGGAAACATCGACCCCGACCGTTCATTCCAGCGCTGCGCAGGGCGCAACCCGTCCCTGCATCGCACTGGCACAACATACGTTACCGTGCAGCGCGCAGAAACATGGAGTCGATCCTGCAGGTTGCGCCGACAACGGAGCCTCCAGGACGTCCCCGACGACGTGTCGCCACAACGTCCGCGCGAATGCTCGAAGTGATGTGCAAAGCGCTGGCCGACGAAGAAAGTTCCGGGCCGGTAGTCGCAGGGATCAGGCTGTCGCGCCTGTGCCTTCCCGGCGGTGTCAGGGAGCGCCGTTCGCTGATCTCAACCCGGAGTGTGGTCTTGCAGATCGAGGGCAAGACCTTTGTCGCCGGGTTTACGGCTGCACTACAGCGCTACCTGACGACTCCCCTTTCAGGTTCACGCGAAGGATCCGATCACCGTGGAACGTGCCGATGAACAGTTCGTCGCCGACGCGCAGGCCGACCGTGCCGGCTCCCATGGGTGCACCATCGGTCTCATACAGGGTCTCGACGATGGTCATCGAATCGGGATCGAGCGCGACGATCTTGAATGGAATTCTGCAGGCTCCGCGCTTGATGCTCAGGCATTCGGCGAAGTCGTGCGACGTGAGGTCCCCGAGGGACGCGATGAGCACGCGACCATCGGGCGCCCAACGCGCGTTGTCAGGCATGTCGACCGTCGCACGGCCGAGCTCGCGGCCGCTCGCGACCTCGACCTTCCGCACGCTGTTCTCGGCGGTCGCGTTCATGTAGGTGAAGCGGCCGTCGCGCGAGGTGACGATCCCGTTTGGCATCGCGCCATCGGTCCCGCCGATGTTGCGAAAGCTTGTGTCTGCCTGGGACCAGGCGAACGCGTGACCCGTAACAAACCGGGGTATGCTCTGCTTCAGATCGATGGCTGACTCCAGCGGAATCATCTGCGTCGTGTAGAAGTCCCCGTTCGAAACCCCCGCGACGCTGTTGAGTGACGCATTCGGGGGTGCCGGTACGCAACCCCGCCACTCCACCCGCCAGTCGGTCCCGCCACCGAGCACCTCGAACAACTCGACGGCCTCGCGGCTGCCGTGCTGGATGACCAGCAGCTGCAGGCGTCCGTCATCGCGGCGGACCAGGTCGATCCCGTGGCTGTTGAACGGCTCCGCGGGTGGTGTAGTGCAGCTCGGGTGTCCCCAGCCCGCCTCCGCCGCACCGTTCCCCTGGCCGCCGCGATAAACCGTGTGCTGTTTCTCGCTCGCGAGCTCGAAGACCAGGAGCCTGCCGGTGGACTCTGCCGAGGCACCGTACTCCCCGATCAGAATCGCCTGGTCCCCCGGTAGCACGACCATGTCCTCGGGATTCGAGAACCCGCATATCGGTCGCGCATTGCCGTTCGGCACGCAGTCGACAATGGGCTCGGCGACGGGCGCTCGGGAACCAAGCAGCATGATCGTGAGTACTGCGAAAGAGAGTGATAGCCGCACAATGTATCTCCTTTCGTTTGCACCAATCGGGTGCTCCGGATGGTGACACGCGGTCTTTGCCTGCGCAATTACTCGCAGGATCACGTAACGCCGTCCATGCTGCATGGTTGAGTACGGATCATCGGCCGTGCCGCGGCGTGCTGCCTCGTCCAGTTCCGCGGGAGCAGCACTTCAGTGCGCGTGTTCGGCCGGCACGTCAAGCAGGCGCTTGCTGCGCCAGACTCGTAAGACACGCACGTGCGTCCGCAGCTAAGCGCAGGTCGAACTCGGGGACGATACATGCCATATCCGGATGTTCCGCGAGTGCCTCGATGCTCGTGACGATTTCTCTGATCAAGCGCTCGCCCACCTCGGGCACGTCCGGTTCAGCGGACCATCCGTCGAAGTGCACCACGAAAAAAGCCCCGCGAGGAGACCTTATTTTGGCGGAGAGGTAGGGATTGATAGAAAAAAGTAGCGTCCCCGTAGTTGGTTTAAATCCATCTCCACGAACGATGTCGTGTTCGGTTATAACGTCGCGAGCTTTGCGAAGTCGATGTTTCGATCGACGCATATACTGCCGATGGTCTCCAGCTTCATGTAGCGACGTGTCACCGCCCACGCGTCATTTTGCTCAAGCATCATGGCGCGCACCAGACGAACGATCGCCGCGTCGTTCGAGAAGATCCCGACCACGCGCGTGCGCCGGTTGATTTCCTTATTCAGCCGTTCAAGCGGATTCGTACAATGGAGCTGCGGGCAATGCTCCCGCGGGTACGCCTTGTAAGCGAGCGCATCGTGCTCGGCCTCGCTCACGAACTCGGCGAGTTTCGGATGGGAGCCTTCGAACACGTCGATGAGTTGGCGCCACTGTGCGTGAGCGGACTCAGCATCGCGCTGGTCGAACGCCGTGCGCAACGCCGCGGTCACCATAGCTTCGGCGCGCTTCGGCACACGCTGCAACGCGTTGCGCATGAAGTGCACACGGCATCGTCGCCAGCCCGCACCGATGACCTTGCGCACTGCCGCCTTGAGACTCGTGTGCGTGAGAAATGACCAGATTCACGCCACGCAAACCCCGGTGCGTCAGGCTCCGCAGGAACTCGCTCCAGGACACTTCCGACTCACTCGGCATCACCTCGATCCCGAGCACTTCCCGACGGCCCTCGCGGTTCACGGCCACCGCCGCTACGATCGCCACGTTGACGATGCGGCCGCCCTGACGCGTGCCGGGGCGCGCCGCCGGCGGCGTGACGATGCCGGCACCGTATACAGTCGACAAAGCGCACACTGGCCTGTGCCGGCCACACTGCGTCGCGGCACCGACGCGGCGTGGCACGCACGGCCGGCGCACCTCGCCGCGCCCCCTGCGGATAGAGCGACCCCTCTGCACGGATGACGTTACTCCATGCTCGCCCCGGTCTCTGATTGGGATCAAACTTGTCCACCGCATCCGGGCTTAAAATGCTCAGCAGGACTCGCAAAGGAGATGAGCATGAGATTCGAATTCAAGTCTGCCGGCGGCAGTGTAGCCGCGGCGCTCGTCGGGATGGCCTTCGCGGCAGTCGCGCCCGCGGCGAACGCGTTCTCCGTGAGCGCCGAGGCTTTCGTGCAGATAGTCGCGGACGATGGCACCGCGACCGGTGTCGTCGCCACAGCGAACGAGGCCACCGGCACGCTGATGCAGTCCGCCGTCAGCCTCGATCCGATCGACCTCGTCGCAAATGCCCCGACCGCGCGCACCAGCACCTCGGTCCGGGCGAGCGCACAAATTGGACAGCTGCGCTTGTTCGGCACTTATCTATCTTCGTCGGACCCGGGCGGCCGCGGCACCGGCGTGCGCGCGAACCGCGCGACGGTGCGCTGGAACGACGTGGCGACGATCACGCATGACACCTTGGGCGCGGGCGAACTCGTCACGTTCCGCGCTGTGTTCAATCTCGACGGCGCCTTCACCTCCGACTCGAGCGGCAATGCTCAGGCAAACGGCCTGGCACGCGGCGGATTCAGCGGATCGCATGCTTTGGACAGCTTTGCCATTCGTTTCGACCAGATGCTCCCCGAAGCCGAGCCGACCTGGCAGGTCGAAGACCTGCTGACGGTACCCGTCGGCGCGCGAGTGGTACTCGATGGCAGTCTGCATTTCTCGTTCGGCGGCGACGCGATCAACGGCGGCAGCTCGACCGCTACCGCCGACTTCGACAACACGGCCACGTTCAACCTGGTCCCGCTCACCCCCGGCGCGACCTACATGCTCGACAGTGGACTGGCGTTCGTACCGGTGCCGCCGGCCATGGGCTTCCTAGCCGCTGGCGCCATGCTCCTTGCCGCCCGCGAGCGGCGCCGCCGAACGGCTGCCGGATAGCAGAGGAGCCGCTCAGGCCTGGCGTTGATACGCGTTGCTGGAGTGAGTATTCGGTGAACTGTCCCTGTAAGGTTGGGGAGCGCGCTTCTGCCGCGGTAACCGAGGAGTTTGCTCAGAATGGTGCGGCCTTCGGCGTCCCCGGCGCTTCCAAGCTCGTCGGTGCCCGTGATGCGCACGCGAGGCGGAAAGCAGGTCGCGGGATCGCGCGCCAGTACCTCATGCGTGCCGCGTAAGAGCCGGGACCACTGCCCGTCGCGGATCAAATTGCCGTGACAGGGGCGACACTCGCCGTCGGGATACCCTGCGATGGCGTGGAAGGCATCGGCGGGAGACGCGGCATCGAACGTATGGACGTCACGTGTCGGGCCTTTCGCCACGATTCCTCGACCTGACTGCGAGCGCAATTCCCAAGAGCAATTGTGGAAGCCATAGGCATCGGTTTCGTAAACGTGACCGCCCACGCAAATGCGCCCGTGGTAGTGCCGGGCTGATCAAGGCGCCCCTTGCCGGGATAGTTCGGCGCCGCGATGGCGGGTAAGGTGAGATCGACGTCCCGGTCGCTGTAGCCGATCACGTAGGCGGTGCCGTTGCAACACTCTACGAGGCAGGTCCCGTCGGAAGGACCGGCGCCCCGGGGACGCGCAATCGGTGATAGGTGCTGCGGCGTGGCGCGGAATAAAATCAGCGAATCGACTCCTACCGCGATGAACCGGGCGCCGGCTTCTTCATACCGACGGATAAGCGCCTTGTTGCTGCACAATACGCCACCCCATTTCCCGTTGGCGCTTACCCTGCGCAAGCCATCCTCTATGCGGTGCGCCACGTCCGGATGGTCGGCTTCGCCGACAAACCCGGTCGAGGCGGCCAGATCGGCCGCGCCGAAGAACACTCCATCCACGCCGTCCACCGCCCGGATCGCGTCGAGGTTCTCGAGGCCGGCCCTGGTCTCCACCTGTACGATCAGGCACATCTCGTCATTGGCGGTGCGCATGTAGTCATTGATGAGGCCCCAGCGCGCTGCCCACGCCACGGATACCCTGCGGTGGATAGCGCATGGCCTCGACGAGCCGTTCGGCCTGCTCTTCGGTCTCGACCATCGGGATCATGAGCGTCTGTACCCCGGTCTCGAGCAGCTGCTTGATGACTACGCGGTCGTCATCGGGCGGGCGTACCACCGGGCAGGACGGATAGGCTTCGATGACCTGCAACTGGGCCACGATGGAACGCAGTTCGTTCGGGCCGTGTTCCGCATCCACGAGAAGCCAGTCGAAACCTGCACCGGCACAGATCTCGGTACTGACCGTTTACGACAGGCCGAGCCACAGCCCGTACTGCCTCCCCCGGCGAGGAGTCGCTGCTTGAAGACGTTCGGGGGAATCTTCATGACATATTCCGTCCTTTGCATACATTCTTGACGCGCTGAATCCGTCCCCCGCGGGTTGCATCAGCGAACCGTTTGGAGTCAGCCGTCACGGCGGCCGCCTGGTGAACGGAATTCGCTGCACCATCAAGAGGGGGCGGGTGCATTCCCGAATGCACCCGAACGCCGTCCCTGGATCAGGTCAGCGCGTCGAGGAAATCGTAGGCGCTTCGCGTCGCCGGGCCTGAGAGCACAAGTTGGCTGACCCGGGCCAGCGAATTGCACCGGCCGTTGCACGATGTTCGCCTGCGTGACCGTTCTCAGTAGAGCGCGTTCACTGCGTCGCCGAGCTGGAACTCGTGGTTCGCCCATGCCGTGTAGATGACGTCGGTGACGTTGCACACGTGGGTGGCGGCGGTGCGCAGATCGCGCCAGTAGCGCTCGACCGGTTTGGTCGACCACACCGCGGCAGAGCCGGCGCGTGACAACAGGTGGTCGACCGAGCGCAGCACGCGTTGTATCGCGCGCACCTGGTTGCGGCGAAAATCGAGCCGCATGTCGAGGGTGAGTGGATTACCCCGGGCGACGTGCTCCTGCATGGCGACGATCATGACGTCGAGGTGCACGATGCCGGCGGCGAGATCCGCCTCGGCCTCGGCCAGCGCGGTTTGCTGGAACGGGTCACGGGTGCCGGCCACGCCCGTCACCGACATGCGCGTCGGCAACTGGCTGCGGTAGGCGTCGAGCGTGCCGCGGGCAATGCCGAACGTGGCGGAGCAGATTGCAGCCGAGAACACGCCGCCGAACGGTAGGTGGTAGAGCGGTGCGTCAGGCTGGTTACGGTTGTATTCTCCCTCGCACAGCGGTACCTGGCCGACAGTACGGTAGTGCGGCACGAAGGCGTTGGTGACGCGTACGTTCTTGCTGCCGGTGCCCATCAGCCCCATCACGTTCCACGAACCTTCGACGATCTCGTAGTCGCTGCGCGGCAGGAAGAAGTGGCGGATCTCCGGCGGCATCGGCACCTCGCCGTCCGCGTCGGTCACGATGCCGCCGAGCACCACCCAATCGCAGAAGTCGGTGCCGGTGGAGTAGGGCCACTCGCCCGAGAAGACGTAGCCGCCGTCGACCGGCTTAGCGCGGCCTATCGGCGCGTAGGGCGAGGCGACCCAGGTATCGACATCGTCGCCGTAGATCTCCGTCTGCAGCTTGGCGTCGCATAGCGCGATCTGCCACGGGTGCACACCGACCACTCCCGAAACCCAGCCGGCCGACGGGTTGTACTGCGCCACGGTGCGCACCCACGCAAAGAAGTCGGTGAGATCGGCCTGGTATCCGCCGTGCTCCTTCGACTGCAGCAGGCGGATGCCGCCCGAATCGCGCAGCGCTGCGGCTGCGCGCTCAGTCAGCTTGCCGGCCCGGTCGGAAGGCGCGTGTTCCTCGCGCAGAACCTGTGCTGACGCCTGAATTTTCTGAACTGCTTCGTGCATTGCCCCACCCTCAGTTGTTCGTTACGAAATCAATGACGAGTCGGTTGAACTCCTCCGCGTGCTCGATCATCGCCCAGTGCCCGCAGCGGTTGATCAGCACCATGCGCGAGTTCGGAATATGCGTGACCAGGTGCAGCGTGCTTTCCCAGTGCACGACGCGATCGTCGCGGCCATGGATGAGTAGCGAGGGTGCCTTGATACCGGCAATCTGCTCGAGACTCGCGAACGTCGGTGCCGGCCACCCCTTGGGAAGGCCCTCGAGCGCGTTCTTCAGGTGTTCGGGTTGGGCACTCGCGGCCTCCGCGCGAACGCGGCAAAGCTCTTTGGTCGCGAAGCGCTTGTCGAAACACATGATCTCGACGAGCCGCATCATCGTCTCGGTGGTCGGCGTCCGGTAAGCCTCGAAGAGGATCTTGAGCCCTTCGGTCGGCCCGTCGCCGGCCCCGAAGAGCCGCGGGCCGCGGTTGAGCGCGGCACCCATGGTGATCAGGTGCGACACGCGCTGCGGATGTTCGGCCGCGAGGCGCACCGCGGTGATGCCGCCCATCGAGTTGCCAATGAACGCCGCCTGGTCGAGGTCGAGCGCGTCCATGAACTGCAGCGCCGCATCCACGTGGTCGAGACGCTCGACCGGGCAGGGATCGGAGGCGCCCCAGCCGGGCATGTCGACTGCGAACACGCGGAAGTGCTCGGCCAGCGCCTCGATGTTGCCGCCGAAATTGCTCCAGCCCGTAGCTCCGGGTCCGGAGCCGTGCAGCAGGATCAGCGGGTGGCCGCTGCCGGCCTCGTGGTAGTGGATGTTCCAGTCCCGGGTCTTGATCGTTCGACTGGTCGATTGCTGGCTCGTACTCATGCGTCTGACTCCTTCGATTCAGTTCGGGTCACGGGCGGGCGCTGTTGCCCCGGGACAGGGCCTCGACGACCTGGGCAGGGCGCGAGTGTCCCCAGGTGCTCAGGCGGTCGTGGGTCGTCACCTCCCAGGCGTCGTCGTCCTCGATGAGACGCCCGTCGGCGCCGAACTCAATCGCGAAGCCGGACGGCGTGGTCACGTAGAACGAGAACATGCGGTCGTTGGGATGCATGCCGAGCGTCGCCTCGAGCGGAATGCCTGCCTTCATCACGCGGTCGTAGGCGCAGCCGACGTCGACGCGTTCGTTCACCTCGATCATGAAATGGTGGATGGCTTTCGCTCCGGGCATTTGCGCGAAGGCCACGGTGTGGTGGCGCGGGTTGCAGTGCATGAAGGCGGCGTCGACGACCATGCCGGGCGCAACCTCCTCGACGATGAAGTCGCTCATCCGGAAGCCGATCAGGGTGTAGAAGTCAATCATCGGTTGCCGGTCCGGCACCGGCATGAACGCATGCCCCGCACCACCGCTCGCCGTGCAGAATCCGGACGGCACGAGCGCCGACTCGAACGGCATGTCCGCACGCGCAAGGTCGACGTAGAGCTCGACGCGGTTGCCGGCCGGGTCTCGGGTCGCGTGCAGGCGCCGCACCGCGCGCCGGCGGGCGAGTGTCTCGTCGCACGCCTCGATCAGGTGACCCGCTTCACGCAGCCGTCCCGCTATGGCCTCGAGCGTGGCGTCGCTGCCGCAGTCGTAGCCGATGAACTGCATGTCGTCGGATGCGCCGGGCTCGACGATCATGCGGTGAACGCGGTCGTCGAGTCGGAGCGCGAGCGCTCCGTCGGCGGCCTCGCCGCGCGCGAGGCCGAGAACCTCCACCGCGAAGTGCTCCCAGGCGGGGAGATCCGAGGCCGTGATGCCGAAATAGCCGAGTTCCTTGACGCCGTTCATGCCGAGCCCTCCAGCGGTTTTGTATCGAGGTGAAACGCCCCGGGAGGAGGCCGGCCCGCAACACGGTCGCGCGGCGGCCGCACGGCCGAGCGCCGGCACTGTTCTCTCCCCTGCAAAAGCCCTTCCGATGCGTGCGCTTGCGACGCGACCGCGACGGGCAGTGAAAGGCTAGGGCAGGCCTTTGAATAAATCCAATTGATGATTAGGATATGCAGTATGAGTGTTACTTATTGAATGGCTCATGGCCGGTCTGCTGCGCAATCTCGATCTGAACCTGCTCGTGATCTTCGATCTGCTGTGGGCGGAGCGCAGCGTGAGCCGTGCCGCGCGTCGCGTGCACCGAACGCAATCGGCGGTGAGTCTCGCGCTCGATCGACTGCGCGCTGCCTTCAACGATCCGCTGTTCGTGTGGAACGGACGCGAGATGCAGCCGACGGCGCGCGCCGAGGCGCTGGCACCGCGTATCCGTGCGATCGTGAACCAGGTCAACGACGCGCTGGAGGACCCGGTCGGCGATCCGCGCAACGTGCGTCGCGAGTTCACGATCGCGACGGCTGACTACATCGACTGGCTGCTCGGAGCCTCGTTGATGCCCTGCCTCGAGCGCGAGGCGCCGAATCTCACGGTCTATTTCGTGGACGTACAGCCGTTCATGAGCGAGGGCCGGCACGCGGCGGACACGGAGCTGTTCATCGTGCCGAAAAGCGCGATCAACACGGCACGCTTGTCACACGCGCCGCTGTTCCGCGATCGTTACGTCTGCGTGGCTGCCGAGAGCAACGAGCACGTCTACGAGGGCATGCCGGTGGAGGCGTTCGTGGAGATCCCGCAGGCCACCTACACGGCCGCGCCGGGCGGACTGTACAGTCACGAAACGCAGCATCTGGCCGAGCTCGGCGTGCGTTACCGCAACCGCGTCCTGACGCCGCACTACATGGCCTTGCCGATGATTGTGTCGGAATCCGGCGGCGTGGCGATCATGCAGGAAAGACTGGCGCGCTTCATGAGCGCAGTGGTGCCGATCAAGCTCGTAACGCCGCCGCTCGCGTACCCGGAGCTCGAGATCAATCTCTACTGGGATCCCCGCTTCGACGACGACGCGATCCACCGCTGGCTGCGCGAGCAGATCGTCGCAGTGAGCGCCGCGTTGCCGGACCTTCCGGCGCGGCCGGGCGAGCGCGCAGGCAAGCACGCACCGACACGCTCCGGGCGGCGGGGCACCGGGCGGAAACGCCGCTGAACGATCTGGACCACCAGCGGCGCCGGGCAAGACGGCGTGAAGCCGCGTTGTGTGACGTTTACGCGGCCTCGCCGCTGTGACCGACGTCCGGGATCCGCGCCGTGTCCCGCTGCACGCCCACGCGCTCCGGCCCGCGGTGCGAGTTGTTCGGCGAATAGCTGTAATTCGGCGCGCACGTTACGCGCCGCCAGACGGGCACCACCATGCCGAACTCGCGAAACGGGTTTTCAAATCGCGACGAGAAGCGTTCGTCGCACGGATGGGGCGGCGCATTCGTGCCATCGAAGCACTCGTGCGCGCCATGGAGTCTTCCAGAACAGACTTTACTTACGCAGCAACGGATCGTTCAAGAACGCGAACCAAACAGCTCCCATCACGCGATCTCGGGGTATCCGTGGGGGTGCTATTGAGCCGCTTGCGTGGGCAGTTTTGCGCCGGGGTCTCGGGCGGCGGGCTTTGCGCGGCCGCTCACAGTCATAGACCAAGGATATCGGCGAACCCGCGCGCCGCAATGATCTGAACCATCTCCACTTTTTCCAAGGACACGAGGTCGCGTTTATCGCCGGTCACCAATTAGTCCGCCATACCGGCAATTGCGGTGGCCAGAATGGGGTTGTCGTCAGGGTCTGGCGATAACTCCACGTCCGGTAGTTCTTGCAGTACCGTTGCTTGCCGCCGCAGGCCGTTCAGCGGCGTGCCCACCTCAGCGGACGTCGTGCTTCAATTCAACCGACATCCTTTAGCCTGAAGGAGATCGGGTGACGCCTGTACATCGAAAACAGCGTAATCAGCGCAGCCAGCATCAGCGCCAACGCGGGGGGGAGGGGTACCGGGGCGGCCTGGAATCCGCCGTCAATACCAAGCGTCAGGTTGAAGGCGCCCGAGGACGACATTGCGGTGAACGACAAAGCGTCGAATACGGAGCTGTCGCTCAATGGCGTCGGCGCACCCCGTGCGCCGGCAAGAAAGAAGTCGAAGACCGTAAACGCAGCGAGGAACTCGTTGCGGGTAACGCCGCCGAGCAGATTGACGACTACGGTGCCTTTCAGATCGAGCGCGCCCCCGACGATCAACTGATCGAACTGGCCTTCGCCCAGGCCCAGTAAATCGAAATGGAGAACGCTCGCCGCGTCCGCCGAGAGATTGCCCGCGACGTCCAGCATCCCGACTGAGCCGGCACCGCCAGGATCGATGCTCGAGGATTTCCCGGACGCGCTATCGCCCTCCAGGAAAACGTTGGCCTGGATGATGCCGCCGCCACTGACTGCAGCGTTCACCAGACGGAACGGTAAGCTGGTGCTTGAAACCAATCCACCCGCATCGACCACCAGGCTTCCGCTGCTTAGCAGCGGGTCAATGGTGCCGCTGCCTGCAGGGCCATCACCTGCTTCGAGCGCCGCGACGCCGCCGCTCAATATATGCAGGGTGCCGCCCTCGTTGTTGACGATGCCTTGCAACGTTGCCCGGGCTCCCGCGGCGACCTCGAAGGTGCCGGCGTTGGTGAGGTTTGCGAACGTGGAGTGGGCAACATCCCGGATAATCCCGGTGCCCTCGGTATGCAGACTCGCGCCGTCGAAGACGACGTTCTGCAGGTAAACGACCGCTTCGTCACGGGCCCACACCTCGCCCGCGCCGGTGATAGTGCCTTGTTGCAGAATGAGAGATCCATGTTGGGTCGCCCGCCCGCTGCGGATAATGGACGACGCTTGCAGGGTGCCGGCGTTATACAGGGATCCTGAGCCGATGAAGATGGTGGTTCCACCACCGGCCGCATCAACTATCGAGAACGCATCCACCGAGAGATTAACGTCGACCAATGTGCCGCCCGAGAGGATTGCGCGCTTGCCGGGAGCAGTCTCGGTGCGCGACAGAACACCGCTGCTCAGAGTCTCGAGCACAACCGTTGGCTCGGAAACCAGCTTCAGTGTGCCGCCGCTGATTGTCGCCCCGCTGTCCAGGGCCAGAAATGCATCGGCAGTATCCGACTCGGCTGAGTACACGAGAATCTCCGCCGAGCGATCCGTGTTGACGAGCGCACTGTTCCTCAGCACGAGGGCGGCATTCGACACCAACACGAGGCTACTCGCGTCGCTCGTAATGGTCGAATCGACGAAGGACTGAATCGTTTGGGTATTTTCCGACACGACGGTCAATGTGCCTTGATTCGTCACGGCCACAGCATTCTGGTTGGCGATGTCCAGCAGCGACACCACCGCACCGGTCCCCACCTTGAGCGCGCCACCCGTGATCTGCGTACTGTCGAGCCGCAGCACTGATCCTGCCTGCGGCGATCCATCCTGAGTCACGGCAACGGCTTCGAGACGCCCCGTGCCCGACTGGTTGAGGCTGACCCCGTAGAGATCGAGTACGCCGTCGTCGGCAAGCAAGCTGCCGCTATTGGTGATCAGCATGGAACCCTGGCCGGGATCGAGACCGACGTGACCGAAACCGTGCAGCGTAGTATTGGCATTCAACGTTAGCGCCACTACCTGGAGGGCGCCGCCGCGCATGTCGATATTCGAACCGGACGCCAGGTGCAGGTTGTTGCCTGCGAACGCAGTGCCGGGATCCGACAGTTGCAGCGTGGCGGCGTTGGCGAGGGTGAAGATCGAACTCGCCGTGGTGTAACGCTTGCCCTCCGTCAACGCCAGGCGCGACCCATCGAGCTCGGTCAGCGTGGCTTCGAGCGTCCGGGTGCCGAGCGTCGTCGAGACGCCGCGGATATCCGCGAGGTCTCCACTCAAGGTGACGTCCGCGCTCGTCAACTTCTTGATGAACGGGTTTTCGTCGACGCCTTTGAACTCGAGTGTCGCGGCGGCATCGCCTGCACTGACGACGAAGTGCTGACCGCTGACTTCGCCGCTCGCCGAGACCACGCGCGTGAACGGGCAAGGTACGCCCAGGATCGTGCAGGTTCCCAGATCGAGGCGCAGGGTTGCGCCATTGCCTGCTTCGAAGCTGCCGCCGCCGCGAATACCACCCTTAACGGTAAGCAAGCCGCCTGCGGCGCGCAGCGTACCCAGATTGATCACGGCATCGGAGTCGATGGTGCCACGACCGTGAACGAGACCGCCGCTCCCGATAAAGACCTGCCCCTCTCCGCTCGAGCCGAGCACATCGAGGTCGGCCCGGGTCTTGAACACGGCGTTGGCGAGTTGGAGCTCGCCAGCGATCGCCGCCTGGGCTGCGTCAAACGTGCTGCTCAAGTCGAAATCAATAGCGGCGAGTCGCAGGATCCCGGTCTCGCTGATGGTTGTCAGTGAATCTTCGAGTGAGACACCATCGATAACGAATTGAGAGCGGCCGAACGAAACGCTATTCCCTATCAGTTGAATTTCCCCACCGGAGAGCACTCCGGTAGTCAGCGACTGCCACTGGTTGGCGCCGTCGTTGAGCTCGATACGCCCGCCGCCCTCGGCAATCCAGGTGCCACCAGGCCCACCGGTCGGGTTGCCGCTCTGGTCAGTCGTCGTGGCGGTGGATGCGCCGTCGAACAACACAACCCGGCTCAAGCCTCCGGTTGCATGCACCACGCCATCAGCCATCTCGTAGTGCCCGCTCAGGAGCCGCAGGTTCGTCTGCTGCGTCGACTCGAGTACGCCGGTGTTCACGATGTTGTCCGCAACCAGATCCAGGTTCGGCGCGTTCACGTCCGCACCGTTCGCGATGGTGGCCGAAATAACCCCCGCATTGGTGAAATCCAGCGGCGCCGTCTGACCGATGGTGCCGGTACCGCTGATCGTGTGACCGGGACCGTTGATGAGCCGTGCTGCAGTCGCCGGGATTTCGATACCAATCGGGGTCGCCCCCGTCAGTCGCAGTTCCCCGGTGCCGAGAATGGAGACCTCGGCCAGGCTCTGCCCCAGCCTCCCGAGTCGCACGCTGCCCGTGCTGATGACCCCATTGTTCGTCAAGGTGTTTTCGAGAGTCAGCTGATTCTGCACGGTGAGCATGCCGTTACCGTCATTGGTCACGCCGTCGAGAACCAGGCGGCCCGCAACGATCTCCGCTCCCGCACCCGTACTCAGAAATCCGCCCAGAATTCTGACGGCGCTGCACAGACTGCCGGCACAACTGCCCGTCGTCTGGTGGCTGAACTCAATCGTGCCGCCGATCGCATCGATGACCCCACCGCGGTTGTCGATCGTATAGAGCGCTTCCGCGCTGCTCGAATGCAGCGCCAGCGTGCCAAAGGCCTGCAGCGCACCCTCATTGCGGGTCTGCACCACGTCGCTCACGTTCACCGTAATCTCATCGCCAAACAGATAGCCGCCGACGACGCTGCGCGCATCGATATCGAAGCGGCCGGAGGCGTTCAAGGTGCCCTTGCCCTGAATGGTCTGCCCATCGAGGTCGAGCGGCCCGTTCACGATCCCGCCGTTTAGAAAAATATCGCCCTGTCCACTGATCGGAGCGCCGACATCCAGCTGCCCGGCAACTATGAGCGTGCCCCCGTTGGAAAATGCGGTAACCCCCTGCGCACTCTGGCGCAGCTTACCGCCCGCCTGCACTTCGATTTCGATGTCGCCGCGGACCGTGCCCGCGGCAATCCCGTCCGGTCCGGCGCCGCCGACAACGAAGTTGCCAACCAGAAAATCTTCACCGCTTCGTATCACGACCTTCGCGTAGGGATCGGCACCGGCCGGCCGCGCGCTGTCGTCGAGCAGCACCGCCAGGCCCTGTTCGCCGATGCGCCCGTCCACCCAATTGGCTGCGTCGCCCCAGTTGAGTGCCGTACCCGGCAGGGTCGTGGCGGGACCCGTGAACACCGCGCCCGAGTTGTCGAGGGTGATCACGCCACCAGCGATCGAGCTTTCAAAACCCTGTAACGCAAAACTGCTGTTGAACAGATCAACGCTGCCGAGTCCGCCGAACAGATCGGCGACATTGAAAGTCTTTGAGATCAGCGGTCCGATCGAAACGGAACCGACGTCAAAACCAGCCACTGCGGCCGATGCGGAAGCGCTGAGGATATCGACCGTGAGGCTCAAATCGAGGCCGAGATCGGTTCTGTTGTTGAGCATCGCCGTCAGGCGATACGTGGGTGTCACCTGCAGTGGCGTGGCGCTGTCCCAGAGCAGGTCGAAGAACTCCTCACCCGCGCGCAAGCCGGTAAGCATGGTGGTGCTGGTCAGTACGCCCCCGCTTTTTGCAGCCATCACCGCGTGATCGAAACTCAGGTCCATGACCAGTTCCGGAGTCAACGTAAAAGTCTGGCCCAGGATAAGCGACGAATTGAACGTAATGTCGAGGATATTCAGTTTCACATCCGCGGCAAGGATCCCGGCGGCCTCGAGATTCACATTAACCTCGAGTGGCGGAAACGCGCCGCCGGATGCCGCGGTCATCAGGCCGTCTACATCGATGGCCAGGTTTAGAAAGTCATTGTCGACAACGTGATCGGTCTGGAGCACATCCACCGACTGGCCGGCCACGTCTAACGTCGTCTTGGCGCCTTTGGTCTCGATCTCGGGCAGACGAACGTCCACCTTGGCTATCGGGGGCTGCGTCACGCCGCCCAGTTCGGGCAACAGACTCTCGATCACCGCCAGTGCTTTTTGCTTTTTGTTGGTCGCTTCGTTGAGGTCGTCGGGCAGGTCACTGAACGCATTATAGGTGTCGGTGGCGACACCAGCGAGTTGTTGCAGCGCCGGGACGAGCCGCACCTGGCCATCGTTGTTACGGTTGATTGCGACCAGTTCCATGGACTGATGGATTTCCGGCAATATCAGCGTGGTGCTGGCATCCCCGGAATAGACGAAGGGAATGTCAACGAACCCGCGCGCCGTAATGCTGGTCACCAGGTCGAGTACGAGATCGGCGCCGAACTCAAACTTTGGGAAGATGGTCTGCAGGAGCGCGTTTTCGGCCTGCAGCTTACCGAGCGTCGGAATGCTCACCGTCTGGCCGGTCCGGAACAGCGCGTAGTTCGGGTCGAGGCCGCCAATGAACGACATCGTCGCATCGACCGTGCCGGTGCCGAATTTGAAATCGACATCGATCCCGACCCGACCGTCGACGTTGCCCGAGATGCCGGCACCGCCGATGCCCACGCTCCGCGTAAGTCCGGCACTCGCGTCAAGTTCGACACCGTAGAATTGGGTGAGGTCGAAATCAACGCCGGCGCCGCTATCCCACATGCTTTGCCCGGTTGTCGAGAACTTGATGAGCGACGAGCTGGCCGCTTGTACGAATACAGGCAATAGGGCCAGGCAAAGTGCTAACGCGCTCAAGTCGGAGCGCATGGCCCGAGGTGTGGCAGCGGATTTCAGCCGATTACGGTCAACGTACCCGGGCGCGTAATTGATTCGGTTATTCATCGGTGCTCTCAAACAGACAGGCACACGACGGCGCCCGGGTTAATTCAAGCCAGCTGAATAACGCGAATAGAACGATAGTAAATTTTTGGTAAACGACCGGTTATCCGTCCATATCAGCAGACGTAATTGGCCGGTGGCTGCAGAAACTGACGCTCTGCGCTTTGGAGGGGTACCGCCACCCCTAAGGAGCTTGAAGCTCTGCCTGATGGCATCCGCCCTCTTGGGGGCAATTGCCGAGTAGAACAGCGCCGGAGTATATAGACCAGAGACGCCTGCACATAGCGGTTTGTGCAAGCAATGATGGCGCGAGAATCAAGCAGCGCAGTTTGCAGCGCGTCTGTGAATTTCAGCGAGTCGCCGCGCGCACTGGCAGGGACTTACTCGTCACCGAAATCGTGTTCGGAATGGCGGCTGTTTCAGCGTATGCGTGTGACATCGAAATTGCATTGACCGTGTAGGCGACTGCTTGCAAAGAACGATTAATTCCGGCCGTAGCGAGAGATTTTGACTTGGCCTCAAAATCATAATTGACGATTTGTTTTTATTGTGAAAATTGGCGGAGAGGGAGGGATTGATTCGAAAAACGAAGAGTCGTTTTTCTCACCCCTGCGGGGCGCGCTGCGCGCGTCGCCAACTTCCTGCGGAAGTTGGTCGAACATCCGGTGTTTCCATATATTTCGGTAGGTTACACAGGCGCCATGTCCAGATCGCGTCTAAAACATCGGAAGATCAGGCCACGTGCTGGCGCGCTTCCCACAAGTCGTATTCCGCTTGCATGCGTACCCACATCTCAGCACTGGTTCCAAGCACCGATTCAAGCGTTATTGCGAACGACGGCGAAATCCCCCGCTTACCATTCACAATCTCATTGACCTTGCGGGGAGCACATCCGCAGCGCTTCGCCAGATCCGTTTGGCTTAGTCCCATTTCAGCCATGTAGATCTCGGACAACACTTGCCCCGGGTGCAGTGGTAGCGGGTTGTCAATCATGGTTAACCTCGATGGTAGTTCTCGATCATGACTTCCGAAAACTCACCGTCTTTGAATTTGAATGTAATGCACCAAGGCAATTTGATGGTCACGCTCCAGTAATCTCTCCTGTCACCTTGCAACTTGTGTAGCCGAATACCTGGCGGCTCTCCTTGGATGCGCAAGTCATCCAGAGATGAAGTAGCGTGCATGATCGTCAACAGGGCCTTGGCGCGTAACCAGAGTTCTCGAGGCAACGATTTTGACCGATTGGTCGTCCAAATATCCCTGGCTACCTTGCCTTTAAAACTGGTTATCATAGAATTATTCCACTATGTGGAATAGTGTAACAAAATAGCAACGTCGTCGCAAAGGTGATTACGCCGAGACGATACGGATCCTGATCCGTTTGTATGGACAGTTTTGCCACGGGGTCTTTAGCGGCAGATTCTGAAGTGCCGTTCGTAGCTTGAGGATGGACGGCATTCTGGATTCACGTGCTGGCTGCGCGGGTTGTACGAATCATCGCCCAAGAGCGCGGTGCATCACCAGCCGGCAGGTCTCCGAAATCGTGTCCGGATTCGTGTCTACCTCGCTGCGCGGTCACGAAATGCGAAATGCCTCGATCATGCTGGCCACCGCTTGAAAATGTGCCGCAATTCAGGCCGAACCGAGGGGCTCTCATCGCGCCGCCCGCTCTACCAAACTAATAAAGCCCCTGACGGGGCGTTTTTAGTTTGGCGGAGAGGGAGGGATTCGAACCCCCGGACCTCCTAAAAGGTCAACTGATTTCGAGTCAGCCCCATTCGACCACTCTGGCACCTCTCCAAATTTTTCAGCTTCATCAACCGCCCGCGCGATGCTCGCGCATCGCACGTCAACTGATTGGATTCGACCGCGCTATTC
>MRWG01000295.1_pt1 | contig 74326 bp, 69 predicted proteins | sample 1013341 | NCBI WGS metagenome assembly MRWG01 (sample SAMN06117577, study PRJNA244670) | biofilm metagenome | biome: Water; feature: Cathode Biofilm; material: Biofilm; isolation source: microbial consortium enriched at the cathode of a solar microbial fuel cell | place: USA: District of Columbia ...
CGGGAATCGCCCCGGAGTCAGAAGGATCAGGAGATGACATTGCTTCAACCATTGCTCAGGAAGCTTCCCGCGCCAAGTCTTCTGTTGGCATCGCTGCTTCTGGCCACCGCCTGTGCCACAGCGCCTGCTCGCCAGCCAGTGCCCATCGGCACCGGACAGCCCCGCGAGGAGCCTGTTACGGGCGTGCCTCGCGATTTGGGCGACATACCGGGCGAAGAAATCGAAATTGGCGACATGGAAGATTTGGGCGACGCAACGCGTGGCCGAGGCGACCGTGGCCTGACCCCACCCTTCATGCAGGGACGTGAGATCAAGCGGGCAGCCGTGCTGCTGCCCTTTTCTCATCCGAACGCCAATGTCCGCGCCGAGGCCGAAAGCATGCTGGCAGGGATCGAACTTGCCCTGTTTGAATATGCCGACAAGGATTTCCTGATTATCCCGAAGGATACCGCCGGCAAGACCTCCGTTGCCGAGGCCCGCACGGACGAAGCCTTTGAAGACAAGGTAGATGTAATCCTTGGCCCGCTCTTTGGCGCAAACGTGAAAACCGTGCGGGAAATGGCGCGCGAGGAAGATATTCCCGTCATTGCCTTCTCCAATGACCGGTCTGCGGCTGGTGGCGGAGCCTATCTCGCTTCCATCTCGCCGGACGAGGAAGTCCGCCGCGTCATGGAATATGTGGCCGCGCGCGGCGTGGACACGTTTGTTTTCCTTGGCCCACGTTCGGATTACGGGCGTCAGGTTGAGGCCGCGATGCGGTTTGAAGCCTCCCGGCTTGGCGCCGTCATGGCCGCCTCAGCCTTCTATGGCGAGGATAGTGGAGCAGGCGCCGAAGCGCGCCAGATCGCCAACGTTCTCAAATCCGAACTGGCCGGCCGTCCCGGCCGCGTGGCTGTGATGATCCCTGAACGAGGCGTCAAATTGCTCTCGGTAGCACCGTTGCTGCCTTACAACGGCGTCGATATGCGCCAAGTGAAGCTGATCGGCACCTCTTATTGGGACGATTCCAGCATCTGGCGCGAACCGACCCTGCGCGGCGGCTATTATGCTGCCACAGACCCCGGCAACAAGAGCGCCTTCACCGAAGCCTATCGTCGGATCTATGGCCGCGCGCCAACCGATCTGGCTGCACTGGCCTATGATGCAGCCGCATTGACCGTTCGCCTCGCCGCAGATGACAGTCTGACCTATGGCGGCGTGACCGATCCGGACGGCTTTTTCGGAGTAAATGGCCTGTTCCGCTTCCGCATTGACGGCACGTCCGAGCGCGGCTTGGCGGTCATGCAGATCCAGCCCGGTGGCCCTGAACTCGTCGAAGGGGGCGTTCAGTCCTTCCCCACTGGCCAGACCGGCCCAAGCTGAGCCTGATCATTACGTGGCGCGACCTGTGACATTCCCTTGCACCGGCCGGTCACGTCCCCCACATGTGCGGCTGATCTGAGACAATTCTGGAAGACGATAGCCATTCCATGAGCAAGCGCGACTATTACGAGATTTTGGGCGTATCCAAGGATGCGGACGAGAAGCAACTCAAGTCCGCCTACCGCAAGCTGGCGATGAAGTATCATCCGGACCAGAATGCCGGGAATCCTGAAGCCGAAGAGAAATTCAAGGAAGTGGGCGAAGCCTATGCGGTCCTGAGCGATGCTCAGAAGCGTGGTGCCTATGACCGGTTTGGCCATGCCGCCTTTGAAAATGGCGGTGGGGGCGGGGGCAACCCGTTCGGCCAGGGCGGCAATCCGGACGATATCTTCTCCGACCTGTTCAGCCAGGTCTTCGGCGCAGGTGGCTTTGGCGGTGGACGTCGCCGTGGCGGGCCACAGCGCGGTGCAGATTTGCGCTATGATCTGGAAATCACTCTGGCTGAAGCGTGGGCCGGCAAGGAAGAAACCATTCACGTGCCTCAGGCCGTGCCATGTACAGGCTGTGACGGCTCCGGCGCAGCGCCCGGCACCAAGCCGGAAACCTGCGAGACCTGTGACGGCCATGGCCGCGTGCGCGCCCAGCAAGGCTTCTTCACGATGGAGCGCACCTGTGTGCGGTGTTCCGGCAAGGGAAAGATCGTCAAGAAGCCCTGTAAGGAATGTGGCGGCGCAGGGCAGGTTCGCGAGGAGCGCAAGCTCCAGGTGAAAATCCCGGCAGGCGTCGAAAGCGGTATGCGCATCCGCCTGTCCGGCGAAGGTGAGCCTGGCGATCAGGGCGGGCCGAGCGGCGACCTCTACATCTTCGTCGATGTCGTCGAGCATGACATCTTCGAACGCGACGGCCCGAACCTCTATTGCCGCGCGCCCGTGCCGATGGCGACGGCTGCACTTGGCGGCGAAATCGAAATCCCGACCATTGATGGCGGCCGTGCCCGCGTCGTGGTGCCGGAAGGCGCCCAGACCGGCCGCAAACTGCGTCTGCGTGGCAAGGGCATGCCCTCGGTGCGCCAGTCAGGCCATACCGGCGACTTGTTCGTGGAAATGTTCGTGGAAACCCCGCGCAACATGACCGCCCGCCAGAAAGAACTGCTGCGCGAATTCTGCGACTGCACCGGCGCCGATTGCCACCCGGAAAGCGAAGGCTTCCTCGGCCGCATCAAACGCTTCTGGAGCGGCGACGCCGACGAGCACCGCCCGAATTAGCGGCAGCCTTCCGCCCAGTTCAGCACCGTGTCGATCAGCGCATCTCGTGACCACGAGAACGAATGATCGCCCGACAGGATTGCACTGGTTGCATCGACATCCGGCTCTGCTTCGTAGGCCGCGATCAGCGGCTTGATGATGGCGTCCAATGGCACGGCTTCATCATTGTCTGCCCCAACAAACAGCACCGACCGGCCGGCATAATTTGGCGCGTAAGTAAGAGCATCAAAAGCCTCGCGATTGTCGATCAGTTCGCTGACCATGCTCGCGCCATTTGTGCCCGCCAGCATCTGCAGGGAATCGCCATAGGCGATAAAGCCCGCTTTCCTGTCCGGATCTGCCGCGAGAACATTCGCCACGACACCGAAATTCGCAGGAGCCAGCCCAGCGGTGCAGGCAATGGTTTCATCCTTCGCGCCCGCGGCGAGGGCTGCGAAGCCGCCCATGGAGTGCCCGATCAGGATCAGCTTGTCCGGATTGGTGCGATAGGTCTCCGCATTGGCTCGCAGGAAGTCCGTCGCGGCGGCCACATCTTCGATCACATGCGTGAATGAGAATGTTCCCGCGCTGCCCCATGCGCCGCGATAGTGAAAGAACAAGACGTTGAAGCCGTCCGCGCGCAGGTCCTGCGCCAAGTCGAGATTTTTCTCGTTGCCGGGAAACCCATGCAGCAACAGAACGGTGGGATGGGGGCCGGGGCCTTCAGCGACATAAATCAACCCGTTGAGCCGTTTCCCATGGCTCTGAAAATTCAGCTCGTTCAGTGCTGGCGGAAACTCGGTATCGTATGTCGGCGAAGTTTCAGTTGCCTCTTTCAGATTGGTGCAGCCAGGCATGAGCGCGAGCGCTGCGACGATCAGAAACAAATTTCTCATAGTGTTCTCCCCTCCAACTACCCTATCTGAAATCTGCCTCAGCCCAAACATGCTGGCGCGGGAACCGTCTCGACAGATGGATCGTTGATCCGGGCATTCACCTGAGAGATACGCCATGCCCTTCAGTTCAGACCCGGAGACGCTCTCCCGCGAAGGCGTGACGGCAGAGGCCATTGGCCTTGTCCGGTCAGACCCATCCAAGCCCGGCTGGACGCGGCGGCGGTGCGGCGCAGGCTTTAACTACAAGGACGACAAGGGCCAGACCCTGAAGGGTACGCGGGCCGAACGATGCCGCGCGCTGGTCCTGCCGCCGGCCTGGGACGAGATATGGATCTGTCCCAATCCACGCGGTCACATCCAGGCCACCGGACGCGACGAAGCGGGGCGACTGCAGTATCGCTATCACCCCACATGGTCGGCCGCGCGCAACTCGGCCAAGTTTGACGACTTGATCGCCTTTGGGCATGCCTTGCCGGAACTGCGCCGCCGCGTGCGTCATGATCTCACTTATTCGGATTGTCCCCGCGCGGTGCGCCTCGCCGCCATTGTCCGCCTGCTGGACCGGGGCGCGCTGCGCATCGGCCGGTCGGGCCGCAAGACCTATGGCGCGGTCAGCCTGCGCAAGTCGCATGTCCAGATCGATGGCCACAAGATCATTTGCGCCTACAAGGGCAAGGGCGGCACGCCTCGCCGCGTCATTGTGAAAGATAAATTGTTGGCGAAGACCCTGGATGGTCTGATGGCCGAGCGCGGCGCATTCCTCTTCCGATCGCGCAAGGTCCGGCCCGCGGCGCAAGATGTAAACGCATACATCCAGGAAACACTGGGCCTGTCCTTTACCGCCAAGGATTTCAGGACATGGAAGGGCAGCGTTGCCGCGGTCGATGCCCTGACCAAGGCAGAGGACATCACCATCAAGGCGATCACCCAGGCCGCGGCCAACGTACTCGGCAACACACCTGCAATCGCCAAATCGTCCTATATCCATCCCGTTCTGCTTGATCTGGCCCGCGATAAATGCCGCCCGGATCAGGTTTGCGACGAGGCAGAGTCTCTTGCCGGGGAAGACCTGTTGCTCGCCGTGCTGGAGGCCGTACAGCCCTTGGCCTGACAAAGGCTGCGCGCTGCAATTGCCCTGATGGGACAAGCCTCTATGGTGACGGCGAAGGCGGCTGGAGCAGGGGGCAGATTTGGATATCTCACATCTTGATTGGGACAGGCGGCGCTGGGTACGCGAGGCGGTGCAGCGCATCAATGCCGATTTCAATCGCTCGGCTGACACTCATTTGATCAAGGTGGATCTGCCCGGATTTCCGGAACAGACGCTCTATCTGAAGGATGAGTCCACGCATCCGACCGGCAGTCTGAAGCACCGGCTTGCGCGCTCGCTCTATCTGTTCGCGCTCTGCAATGGCTGGATCGGACCGGACACGGTGATCGTGGAAAGCTCGTCCGGTTCCACCGCCGTGTCGGAGGCCTACTTTGCCCGCCTCTTGGGCCTGCGGTTCATCGCGGTTGTGCAAGAGGGCGTCTCGCGCAGCAAGATCGACCAGATCGCCTTCTATGGCGGCGAGACCCGCGCCGTGCCGCCTGCAGACATCTATGCCGAGGCGCAGCGCATCACGACTGAACTTGGCGGCCACTATATGGACCAGTTCACGTATGCCGAGCGGGTTACTGACTGGCGTGGCAACAACAACATCGCCGAAAGCCTGTTCTCGCAATTGTCGATGGAGGCCCATGCCCTGCCGGACTGGGTGGTGATGAGCGCTGGTACGGGCGGCACATCGGCCACGATCGGCCGGTTTATCCGCTATCGCTGTGACATCGCCGCGAAGACGTCGCTCTGCGTCGCGGACCCGGAAAACTCGGTCTTTTATGATCATTATGAAACGGGCGACCCGGATATCCGTATCGGGACGAGGTCTCGTATTGAAGGTATTGGTCGCCCGCGCGTGGAAGCTTCATTCCAGCCAGACGTGATAGACCGGATGATGCGCGTGCCGGATGCGGCGTCCATCGCCACGATCCACTGGCTGCAGGATATTCTTGGCCGGCGCTGTGGCGGATCGACCGGCACCAATGTATGGGCAGCACTAACCTTGTTGCGCGAAATGCGCGCCGCCGGACAAGCGGGCAGCGTCGCGACCCTCATTTGCGATGGGGGCGAGCGCTATCTTGACACCTATTATGATGATGCCTGGATCGCCTCTCAGGGGTTGGACCTCATGCCATACCTCGCCAGCCTGCAAGAATTCACGCGAGACTGATCGCTCCATCGCATGAGCAACATGACGCCGCTTCGCATTTCCAACCGAGAGGCTCGCCGGCTTTGGTTATGGACCAATGGGCTCGCCGAAACGCCGACCGGAAAGCTCGATGTGATGGGCATGCTCCACGCCCTTGGCTTCGTGCAGATTGATACAATTCGCAATGTGACCCGTGCCCATCACCACATTCTGTGGAGCCGAAACCAGAACTATCGCGAAGAGATGCTTTGGCCGCTTTTGGGTAGAGATCGTCAGATCTTTGAACATTTCACCCATGATGCCTCGCTCATTCCCATGGCGTATCTGCCATACTGGCAGCGGCAATTTCGTCGCCTCGGTGCCAAAGTGGCCCGGCATGAATGGTTCCAGTCCGGCCTTGCGCAAGAACAGATTGCCCAGATCCGCGCCCGGATCGAAGCTGAAGGCGCTTTGTCGACGCACGCCTTCGACACCAAGGCCACCAGTCGCGAAATGTGGGCCCGGCCACCGCACAAGAGAGCACTCGACCAGATGTGGTATGCGGGAGACCTCGCCACTTGTTACCGACAGAATTTCGTCAAATACTACAATCTTCCAGATCGTGTTTTTCCTGCCCATCTTCGCGATGGGCCGCCGGATCACGAGCAGATAGACTGGCTCTGCCAGAACGCGATCGATCGGCTCAGCTTTGGCACAACCGGCGAAATCCAGCGCTTCTGGGAAGCGATGAGTTCGGCAGAGGCAAAGTCATGGGTGATGAGCGCCAAGCATCTGGTTCCGGTCGAGATCGAGTGCTCGAACCGGCGAACGGTTCTCGCCTATGCAACTCCCGACATCGAAACCCGCTTGGCGACGGCTCCGGCGCCGACAAGCCGCCTGCGTATCCTCAATCCATTTGATCCGGCGGTGCGAGATCGAAACCGCCTCGAACGGCTCTTTGGATTTGATTATCGCAATGAAATGTTCGTTCCCGCCGCCAAGCGGCGCTGGGGGTACTATGTCTACCCGCTTCTCGAAGGGGACCGTTTCACGGGGCGTATCGAAATCAAGGCAGATCGGGCGAAGGGGTGGATGAGCGTGACCGGCTTTTGGCCCGAGCCGAACGTCAAATGGACCCCGGCTCGCCACGATAAACTGAACGCCGAGCTTACCCGATTTGCCCGCCTCGCCGGGATCGGGGACGTCAGATGGGCCATCTGAAGAAACCTGAATCCCACATCCCGCCAAGTGGTCACATCCGGCCGAACGGTAAAGGGCCTGTGATCGTGATCTGCTCTCTTTGAAATGTTGTCACACTTTGTCAGCATAGTCTAAAGAAGCAGCGACCAACCGCCCGAATAGCGAGTTCATCATGAGCATTACGATCTATCACAATGCAGACTGCGGCACGTCTCGCAATGTGCTTGAAATTATCCGCCAAAGCGGCGTTGAGCCGGATGTCGTCCAATACCTTCAGCGCGGTTGGACGCGGGAATTGCTGGCGGGTTTACTGGCCGCAGCGGGCCTGACACCGCGTGAAGCTTTGCGCACGTCCAAGAGCCCGGCCGAGGAGCTTGGTCTGACGGATCCGGCGGTGGATGATTCCATACTTTTCGAAGCCATGCTGAAACATCCCATTCTCGTGAACCGACCAATTGTTGTTACCAAAAAAGGGACGGCGCTGTGCCGTCCCTCTGAGAAAGTATTCGATCTGTTGGACAACCCGCCTGCCAGCTTCACAAAGGAAGACGGTGAGACGATCCAGTCCGGTCAGGTTTGAACCTAGGCCATTTCGGTTTCGGCCTTTGCCTGTTCCAGCCAGACACGTGCGTCGGCTTCATCGGCCAGCTCATAGACTTTCAACTCGGTGTCGGGCAGGGCCACCGCCTGCATCTTCGCCGACTGGCGTACCCATGCCTGGTCGGTGAGAACAGCGACCTTGCCAAAGCGTTTCTGTAGGGCAAAGAACTCAGCCTTGCGTGACCAGTCGCTGGCGACATTGTGGAGCGTGCCCAGATCCATATGCTGCAATCGCACCAGCAGGCTGCCGGGATCCTCCGCGTCAGTCTGCTCCATGATTTCATCAACAGCTTCCGGCATAGTGTCGGGGTTCAGTTCGCCCTGCGCGTCGATGGTGGTGAGGTGATTGGTTTCAGCTTGGATTGTATAAGGCATGAGTCTCCTGATGGGGTTGCTTCTTCATAAGCAACGCCTTGAGGAGGGGAGCGTTCCCGATCAATTGCATATCGGTGGAAGCGCGAAAAAAAGCCCGGCCCAGGCAAGCCTGGACCGGGAGAGGATTGAACAGATTGTGAGTAAGCTTCTGGGAGGAAGTTTAAATCCGTTCAATGATGATTGCCGGAGCCATGCCGCCAGCAGCGCACATGGTGACCAGGCCATAGCGACCCCCAGAACGTTCGAGCTCGTCCAGCGCGGTGCCGATCAGGATGGAGCCAGTGGCACCAATCGGGTGGCCGAGCGCCATAGCGCCGCCATTGATGTTCACTTTTTCCCGGTCCAGCTTGAGATCGCGGATGAACTTTTCGGCCACGACCGAGAAGGCTTCGTTGATTTCATAAACGTCGATATCGTCTGTGGTCAGGCCGGCTTTTTCCAGCACTTTCTTGGCTGCCGGAACCGGCGCGTTCAGCATCAGGGTTGGATCGTCGCCCATGTTTGCCGTGGCTACGATGCGGGCACGTGGCTTCAGGCCGTTCTTGTCGGCATACTCTTTTGACGTGACGAGGATTGCGGCTGCGCCGTCCACAACACCGGAAGAGTTACCGGCATGATGGACATGGTTCATCTTGCCTTCGAGTTGTGGGTATTTCTTGGTGACCATCGCGCCATAGGTGTTTCCCTGATCATCGACCGGGATTTCCATGAACATGTTGAAGACGGTTTTCAGGCCGGACAGGCTTTCCATCGTCGTGCTGGGGCGCGGGAACTCGTCCTTGTCGAGCGCCAGTGTGCCGTCGCGATTGTAGACAGGGATCAGGGACTTGTCGAAACGGCCTTCATCCATGGCGCGCTTGGCGCGCTGCTGGGAGGTCACGGCCAGCTGGTCAACGGCTTCGCGGTCGATGCCTTCCAGCGTGGCGATCGCATCTGCGCAGACGCCTTGCTGTGACTGTGGGTGCATCTCGCGCAAGTGAAGGTTGCCGGCGTCCATCATTGGTGGATTTTTTGGATCAGCCGTCGATGCGGTGTAGCTCATCATCTCACAGCCGCCCGCGATAACGCAGTCTTCCATACCGGACATGATCTGCGCAGCAGCGAGGGAAACGGTGGTAATGCCAGAGCCGCAGAAGCGGTCCAGCGTAACGCCGGAGGCTTTCACGTCGAAGCCCGCATCAAGGGCCGCCATACGACCCATATCGGCGCCTTGCGCGCCGCGCTGGCTGGATGTGCCCCAGATGACATCATCTACGGTGGCCGTATCAAGATTGTTGCGGTCGCGGATCGCGCTCAGCACGGTTGCGCCCAGATGCTGCGGATGCAGGTGCGCGAGCGACCCTTTTCCAACCTTGCCAATGCCTCGCGGCGTGCGCACGGCGTCAATAATATAGGCCTCAGCCATCTGGTCTCTCCCTTGGGTTTATTATTTTCCCAAGTTTACGCGCACGTAAGCGTAAATCCAGCCGTGACGTCGGGTTATGCAGGTCAACTGTTTTTGGGGCTGTTCGGAACGGTCCAGTTTGTATTTCATTAACTATCGGGTAATCGGGAACAAACGGGGAGATCTGCATGGCCGACGACGCGAACGACCTGTCACAGGATGACATCGCCTATTTCGCGAACCGCCCGTCACCCGAATACGACGAAGTGGTATTGCAGGCCGACTATGCCGCGCGCGCCGCAATCAGCTTCTATCGGTTTCGCCAGCTTGGCGGCGGTCGCAATGGCACGACGCCCGAAACCAAAATGAAATTCGGCAAATCGACAGGGCGGGGCATTCATTATGTCTCCGACCATCCGCAGGTCCGCATTTTGAACTTGTCGGTTATCGCATTGCTCATCCTGTTTGAAAGCGCGGCCAATGCGTACTTCTTTGCGCAGCAGAGCGAGTTCGGCATCTCCGGCGGCATCTTCCAGGCTGCGGCGGTCTCGCTCGCCAATGTCGCCACCAGCTATTTCATCATCGGTTTCTGGGGCCTGCGCCATGCCTCGATCGGACTGGATCCAAACAAGAAATTCTGGGAGTTCGACGCCCGCAATGTGACCAAATGGTTTGGCGTGCTGGCTGTGGCACTTGGCATCGTCATTGTGCTGCTGGTGAATCTGTCAGCTGCGCACTATCGCAATCTGCTCGATCTCAAGGCCACGCTTGGAGATACTCCAGGCGCTTTCGATGCCTTCAACCAACATACGTCTACGTTCCCACGGTTCTTCATAGATTCAGATATTTGCCAATCCATCCTGCAATCGCCCATGGGCGAGTCCATTGGCAGCGCCGCGACGAATGCCATGTGTCGGCCGTTTGCTTTGCATTCCCTGGATGCGATGGTCCTGTTTGCCCTTGGCCTTGCGATATCGGCCATCGCTGCCTTTGAGGGGCGCAAGGCGGATGCGTCCTTCCCCGGTTTCAGCGACGCTGCCCGTGGCATCGAGCGCTCTCGCAGAGACCTTCAGGATGCGCTGGACGACTACTATGACAGCTATGAAGACGCGCTCGAGGATGCCGAGAAGGATTTTGGCAAGCTGAGCCCGAAGCAGAAGGTGGGGCTCCGTAGAGCGATGGATGCGCGGGTGTCGCCCTTCCGCCGCCTGCTTGAGACAGACCCTGACATCATGCGTGATGAATTCGACGTGCCGGAAGAGGTTGTCGAGCATATTTCCGGCAAGAAACCAAAAATCATGCCGCGCGCGGAGAATGACGCATGAGCCGCAGGCGCAGACAACGCCAGCGCCGGATGGCCTATATCAATTTCGCGATAATCGCCCTGCTGATCGCCGGCGGCGTGGCGGCGTTCCAGTTCCTCAAGCCCGTCCCCTATGACGAGCAAACGCTCTGTCTGCTGAGCGACGAGTTGCCGCCGCACACCGCCATTATCCTGGACAAGACGGATGAGTATGATGAGAGCCAGGCCGATCTCATTGCCGACCTGATCCGCCGCTCGCGTGACCGGCTCGAAGTGGGCGAGCGCCTTTCCATGTTCGAGCTCGACGCTGCAGGCCAGTTCGATCCGCGCGGCGAATTCTCCCTGTGCAATCCGGGCCGGGGCGGGCAGGTGAACCCGCTCTTCCGCAATCCCCGGATGATCGAGGAGCGCTACGCGACCCTTTTCGAAACACCGATGGATGCGGTGATCGATGATCTCGTCGTACCAAAGGAAGCCCCCTCCAGCCCGATCCTCGAAGCAATGGCACGGCTCGGCCAGACGGAGAACTTCTCACCCGACGCGCCCGCCCGCCGGATCGTCATCGTGTCCGATATGCTCCAGAATTCCGATCTGTTCTCAGCCTATGGCGGCGGAGGCACGCTTCCCGCCAACATGCCGCCCGCGCGTGATGTGGCTGAGGCGGTCGAGCGCCGTTATGGGCGGTCCCTATCCGGCGTGGAACTGGAGATTCGCTTGATTCCGCGCGGACGCTATACCGACATGCAACGCGGCGCTCTGAAGGAATACTGGAGCGAGGTATTTTCGGAACTGGGCCTGCAAGCCGACTGGCGAGACCTGTAGCGCCCACGGCCATTCTTCCCTGCATTTTGTCCGCACGCCCGCTTGTGGCATAATGCGGGAAAAGGATGCATCCATGGGAGGATTGCCAACAACCCGGACCGACGAGCCTCGTCTCGTTCAGCACGCTGTTTTGCTCAGCCTGTTGCTCGGCCTCTTGTTGTTTCTTGGCCCGCCAGCCTGGTCGAATACCAATGATCAGCAAATCATCCCGTTCGAGATGGATTCCCAAGACCGGTTGATGGCCGAAATCTCATTTGAAAACGGGTCAACCGCTACGGCGCTTATCGATACGGCCGCCACTTTGCCGATGATTGGCGGGGCCACAGCGCGCTCGGCCAATGTCGGGGTGATCGAGGGACAGGAGCAATTTGTCGAGATACTTGGCCTTGGCGGCAAGGAAACGTTCCCCTTGATCGATTTGCCAAGTCTAAGGACAGGCTCGATTGCCCTGAGCCAGGTGCCTGCCGCCCTTGATAGCAAGATCGCCGTCAGCGGCGTGCGCAATGTACTGCCCATCAGTGCACTGACGGGCAATGTCGTGGATTTCGATTTCGACCAGGGACATGTGACCGCCTATGATCGGCGCCCGGCCGGGCGAATGCGAGAAGTCCTTTGCAAACGGCCCCTCGTTGTTCGCAACGGGCTCTATTTCGTGCAGGTTACGATCAATGGCCGGCGGGGGCTCGCCCTCATAGATACAGGTTCGACCATTACTTACATGAATTCGAAATTTGCGAGCCATGCAGGCACCAAAGTCAACGAGGACGAAACCAAGCGCCTGCTTGGGATAACCGGCGACGACTACAATATGCACGTTGCCCACGTTTCCCGTTTTGAACTGGATGACGTCGACATGACGGGGTTCAACATGATCGTATCAGACCCCGCCCTGTTCGAACATCTGGGCATGGCTGACGAACCGGTCATGATCCTTGGTATGGACTTTCTGTCACAATTCCGTGTACAGATAGATCGCGAGCATAATCTGCTCTATTTGCGAATTCGTCATAGCACAGCCAAGAAATGCCTGGTCTGCATGGAAGTGCAGTCCTATCGCAGGCGGTAATGTACCCCTAGCCGAACGCACCATAGGCATGCGTCACCGACAGGCTGATCCCGTGCAGAATCCGGTCGATGTCATCCAGCGGTGCAATGATGTCCTTGTGAATGCGATCATACCCGTAGCCAGCTTGGCTCTTGGTATCATTTCCGGCCTCGGTCAGGGCTTTCAGCGGCGTATCCTGATCGCGGGAGTGCGGGAAGATTTCACGCAGCAATTCCACCGCTTCCTTGATCCGCAATTCCGCAACCATCTCGACCAGGTCGCGGCTGCTCGCATCGTGACGTTCCGACAGGCGGGGCAGGCCGCCGACAATGGAGAAGGCTTTCATGATCAGCGCCTGACGCACGGCATGCAGGACGTGCAGGTCCAATCTGCCCTCATGCCGTTCTTCCAGTGAAGGAGAGGTCTTGAGTTGGGCCAGAAGACGGTCAAACTTTCCAAGGTCCACGGACAAATAGTTCGCGATCTGGTTCATCGAAACGGACGTCTCATTGTTGCGCAGCGCGTAATAGACCCCGCGATAGGCATTCGCCTTGTCAGGGTTGGCCAGTTTCGAGTGTGCCACCCAGACGCCCGGATCATAAACGCGGGCATAGGCGCGTAGCGCGGGCAGGCTGGTCAAAAGCCGCGCGCGGGTCGCCAGCAGGATCAGGCCCTTCATGCGTGGGCTGTCATCAATCAGGTCAACCAGCCGCTCCATTTCGCGCTGCAGGGATGAGCCGATGCCAGCGGCCACATTCACTGGCATGCTGAGCTGTTGCAGCGTCGCATTGTGAGAGATCGCCCGCAGGGAGCGCGGGCCGACTGGTCCAGCGGCGCGGCGTTTCGGTCGCGAGCCCGCCTTTACCGTCAAGCCGCTGGAAAAGGCGCCCAGCAATCGACCATAGTCTGCATTGTCGAATAGGCGTTCCTGCCAGGCTCGCAGCGACCGGTAGAAGTCCCAGACAAGGTCCGTGCGCGTATAGAATGGATCCTTGGTGCGGTCGGCCGGGTCAGACAGCGTGTGGCTGCACCAGGCGGCCATCGTCGTTTCGGCCAGCGCCGGGTTGGCGAAGTGAAGGAAGCCATCACCGCCCTGAAAACTGACCTCATGACGGAGCTGCAGGCCCCGTGCGCGGGCACCGCCACGGGTCCATGGTGTCAGTAGATGATCAAAGCGCTGCTCGAACGTACCCGGCCATGCGCCGCGGCCCATGCTTTCGCCATGCGTGTTGAAAATCAGGAGGTCGACATTTACGCCCTTGGCGGCCAGCGCCCGGGCGATCAGGTTGTGGATGCGCTCGATGGCCATGTCGGCGGCGACTTGTCCGATGAACCGTCCGGCATCGGAGAAACCCAACTGGATCGAAAGATAGCCGCGCTGTTGCACATAGGCGAGGAATTCCGGCTCTTCCAGCAAGCGCTCGATGAAGCGGCCGCCGGTCTCCAGCGCTTCCGGCGTTTCGAATAGCGGAGAGATATCGAGCTTGTCATCGACACCATATTGCCGCGCGAGGTACAGCGCGCCCATCACGGTGGCCGGATTCTCACTCTCGGCGATCAGGAAGCGGATGACCGAGCCGGAATCGATATGTTTCAGGATCTGTGCGCACATCATGAACTGACGTCGCGCCGTGGATTGTTCCAGGAACAGGTCGGCAAAGTTCACCTGAACCGGTTTGGACTTGCGGGCCTTTTGCGCCAGTTCAGCCAGGGCAAGACGACCAAGTTCCCGGTCTTCAGTCTGCAGGCCCAGATCGCGGTTGATCACCGTGCGCACCTGCGCTGCGTTCACCCGCAAGTGAATGCGCGCCGTGCCCAACTGCAGCGCTTCGACCTGCGCCCTGACCGCCATCAGGTCTGCAGCAAGGCTGTCTTCGGCTTCGGGAATGACGCTGTCCAGCACGTCGAGGATTTCAGACGCGTCCAGCACGTTTCGCTTGGAATGCTCGGTCAGCGCATTTGCTGCCGGCACCAGATTGTCCGGATCGGTCAGATCCGCCGCGAACAAGGCCGCATGGCGTGCGGTGTCTTCCGACGCGGTCTTCAGGCGCTGGGTCAGCTTGGCAATGGGGCCGATCTTCTGGCTGCCGCTGATCGATTCCAGCTGCGTTGCATAGCGATCGAGCTGGACCGCCTTTTCCGTCAGACGGAAGGTCAGCGATTGGGACCAGTGGATATCGGCGCGGCCATCAAGGTCATACCCGACCCAGCAGGCGAGCGTCGGAACGAAGATTTTCAGTGACCGCCATTCATCCGGGAAGGCCTTGCGTGAAAACGAAATCAGCACGGTTGCATAGGCCAGTTGCGCATTCGCCGCGTGAGCAATCGCGCCCTGCACTTCGTCATGCTCGCCCTGAAGGCTGATCTGCTGGTTCCATGCACGGGAATCGGCGCGGATCTGGCGCATCAGCATGTTGCGGCTGGTCTTTGTTGCGCTCACCACATGGTCGGCCAGCGCCGTGCGCAGATCTTTCGACAGGGCAAAGGTCGGGTGGCCAGTGAACACGATGCCGCCGGTCGCCTGTTCGACGCGCGCCTTGAATACGTCAAATCCTTGGGCGGCCAGTGTCTCCAATTCTTCGGTGAGGCTCGCCCAAGCATTCTTCGCCTTACCGCCCGCATGCTGGGTGCGAAAGCGGTCCGCGCGCTCTTCAATCAGGTCCAGATGCACCTCGTCGGCCAGCTTCGACAGATCGGCCAGCTTGGCCTTTCCGGTTTCGAGGTCGCGGAACAGGGTCTGCGCCAGGGCGAAGACCGAATTGGTCAGAGGATCGATTTCAATCCGGGCGGCCTGTGTCCGCAGGAAGGATTGGGCGGTTTCGAGAGTCGTGGGGGATGTTGTCGTTGTCATGCCGCCAAAAAGACGGAAATTGACGTAAAGTCAAAGCCCTGCTGACGGCGACTGGAAATAAATCTGCGGATCGCCTCGCCGGACGCCTATCTGCGCCCGAAAAAGCGGATGACGCCGATCAGTCCCGCAATTGCCGAGCCAAGCCCGCCGAGCAACACAAACAGGGGATTGGCCTGGTCCGCGAATGCGATGGCGCGATTGATTCCGGAGACCTGTACGGTCACCGTGTCCCGGAAAGTGCGCAGCGGCACGACGGCGTCCTCGTCAATGGCATATATCTCGAAGACGAGGTCATGGCTGCCGGCCGTTAACGGCAGCACCGACCAGCGCCAGACATTTTCGGTCAGCGGGGACAATGCCTGAACTTCCGGCGACATGGACACGATCTCGAAATTCGCGCCGCTGAGACGCGCTTCAACACGATCCGACACCAGCGCTTCGCCTTCGATCACATTGCCGCGGCCGGGCAGTGCGTCGACCGCGGTGTCATCGCCAGTGGAGTCGATGGCCAGCGTCACATCAAAAGCGCGCTTGTATTCGGCAGAACTTGGTGTTTCGTGCGCCACCGGTACGCTTTTCAGCGTTTCGACAAAGGATTCATTGGCCTGAGGCATCACATTCGCCGACCGGCTGGTCATGGGGGGCGCATCAAAGCCCGGCGAGGAGCCGACAGATTCCGGGAACACATCGCCACCCGGCAGATCCGAACCCAGACTGCGCGTGGGTCCTGCAGCAGGGGCGTCTCCCGGCGCTTCCATCATCATCTCTTCGCTTCGCAGGGGCTCCAGCTCAGCCAGTTCCTCTTCCAGTGCGGGCGGCATGGCCGTCTCTGCATAAGCTTCTTCGAAGGCCTCCTCGGTCGCCATCTCCTGAGGTGTGGCCGCTTCGACCATCTCGTCGCGTGGCGCATAGGTGTCCATCAGGACAGACCCGGCATAGCCCGCAGCCACGAGGCCACAGAGCAGAAGGATAATGGACAGCAGTCTCAGCATGGCGGTTCGCGCTCCGTCAGTTTTCCCCACAGCGTGGTTAATCCCTAGCAGAGCTTTATGACAGGGGGAAACGTTTACGGCTGCTTTCATAAAAGGCGACCGCGGCTGCGTTGGAGACGTTCAGGCTCTCCATTGCCGGGGCAATCGGGATGCGTGCGAGTTCGGCGCAGGCCTTGGCCACAGCGGGTCGAATGCCCGGGCCCTCGGCGCCAAGGACAATGGCGAGTTTCTGTGCCCCTCCGACCGCATCCGCGATCAGGCGTTTGCCTTCGCCAGCAAGGCCCACCGTATGGTATCCGGCCTCTCCCAGCTGCTCCAGTGCGCGGGCAATGTTCACAACGCGCGCCTCGCGAACGGTTTCGATCGCCCCCACAGCGGCCTTTGCCGCGACACCGGTCACATTAGGTGCATTGCGCGTTTGCAAGACCAGCCCGCCAAAGCCAAAGGCGGCCGCCGAGCGATAGACTGCGCCCAGATTGTGAGGGTCGGATACCTGATCCAGCACGGCAATATGGCTGATCCCGGCATCGATCAGGTCTTCAAGGGCGCCCGCTTCCAGCGGATCAACCTTCACGGCGATGCCCTGATGGACCGCGCCGTCGGGCAGGCGGGCATCAATGTCGCGCGCCGTCACCAGAACTGGCGCAATGGGCCCGGTGGCAGGCAGGCGCTGAGCGGCGTTTTCGGTGGCCAGCAATTCGTGACATTTGCGCGCGGGATTGGCCAGGGCAGCGACCACCGCATGCGTACCCCAGATCCAGAGCGGACCGCCATCTGCGCCGCTGCCATCGCGCCCGGCGCCGGCGCGACGCGGCGGTCGGGCAGGGCCGCGGCGTGGATTATCTGCGCCAGCGTGTGCTTTTCGCGGTTTAGAATGGTTGCGCGCCATTTCGGGTTTCCTTATAAGGCCGCTTCCGGTGTGGATCGGCGGTGCTTCGGCGCCTATGTGAAGCGCTGCTGCGACGGCGTCAAACGGCGTGTGGTCGCGGGTCCCGTGGAGGGGTGGCCGAGTGGTTAAAGGCAGCAGACTGTAAATCTGCCCGCATAGCGTACACAGGTTCGAATCCTGTCCCCTCCACCACCCGCACCAGATGGTGTAAGGTGTCTTCGCGAGGCCCTGACTGGGCGGGTATAGCATAATGGTAATGCACCAGCCTTCCAAGCTGTGTATGTCGGTTCGATTCCGTCTACCCGCTCCAGACAATGTTCCCATAGTTTACAGCGCACTAGCGCATTTTCAGGCAAGCGATTTAGCGCGTCAGGCCACGCTGCCCGGGTACTGGCTAGAGGGCTGCGCCAAGCGCCGCTTTTCCTGGATTTTCCTATCCCGTTGACCGGGCGCGCCAAGGCGCAGTTGCGCGTTCAAATACGACAGTTTTACCGTTGACGGCTCGCGGATCAGCCTATACATCGGCGCCTTCCTACCCCGTGCCCAGATGGCGGAATTGGTAGACGCGCTACGTTCAGGTCGTAGTTCTCGCAAGGGAGTGGAGGTTCGAGTCCTCTTCTGGGCACCAACCGCTTATCCAAGAGCGGCCAATACACTCCAAAAAATCCATCAAAATCAATAACAAGCGCCTAATCCATGGCGCTTGTTGTCCAATCACGTCCGATATTGGTTGTTGGTATCTCGTTCAAAAGTTGGTATTTCTGTTGGTAGCCTTGGTATGCCAGCAAGCAAACCGTCGGAGCGATACCAACAATGCCCCTTAGTGACATTCAAGTTCGTAATTTGAAACCGGGACCCAAGGCGCGTCGTGTAAGCGATGGCGGCGGATTGTTCCTGGAGATCAAGCCGCACGGTTCTAAGTTGTGGCGCATGGCCTATCGCTTCGACGGCAAGCAAAAGCTGTTGTCGTTTGGTGCCTATCCGGCTGTTTCGTTGGCACAAGCGCGAGAACGGCGTGACAATGCCAAATCCGTTCTGGCGACGGGGACCGACCCATCCGCACTGCGCAAAGCTGAAAAAGAAGCCCACGCGGCAACGAACCTGCACACATTTGAAATTATCGGCGCGGAGTTGATCGATAAGAAGACCCGAGAAGGTTTAGCGGAAACCACGCTCAAGAAAAAGCGCTGGCTGATCGGGATCGCAAATGTCGATCTTGGTAAGATGCCAATCGCCACCATCGCCCCGTCAGATGTGCTTGTGCCGCTCAGAAAGGTGGAAGCGTTGGGCAACTACGAAACGGCAAAGCGCCTGCGCACCACGATTGGCGAAGTTTTCCGCTACGCCATTGCCACCGCCCGCGCCGACAATGACCCGACGTTTGGCCTTCGGGGCGCACTAATCGCGCCCACGGTTACGCACATGGCCGCCGCAACCACGAGTGATGCGTTCTGCCAGCTTGTGCGAGCTATCTGGGAGTACGAAGGCGGCGCACCATCCACGCGCGCGGCGTTGAAACTGATGGCTCTACTATACACGAGACCCGGTGAACTGCGGCTGGCGTATTGGGACGAGTTTGATCTGGACAAGAAGATATGGACGATTCCCGCGTCCCGCATGAAAATGAGAAGGGAACACACAAAGCCCCTATCCAAGCCTACTTTAGACATACTGAAACAGCTAAAGCACGAAACCGGAAGCGCGACCCGCGTTTTCCCGTCGATGATCGTGAACGACCGACCGATTAGCGAAAACACAATGAACCAAGCGCTTCGCCGCATGGGGTTTGACAAGCATGAACACACGTCACACGGTTTTCGTGCGAGCGCGTCCAGCTTGCTGAATGAAAGCGGCAAGTGGAACCGCGATGCAATCGAAGCAGAAATTGCCCACAAGGGGGCAGACCAAGTACGCAATGCTTACCACCGCGCGACCTACTGGGATGAAAGGGTTAAGATGGCAGATTGGTGGGCCGGGGAGATCCTGCAGTGGCTGACAAGATAAATATCTCGATGGTGGACGGCTATTATTCACCAAGCACCGTGCTCTGGTTGCTGGCTGAAGACCTCACAGTTCGGCAAGCTGCATTGCTCTTGTTGAATGAAGATCCAGAAGATTACCCTGATGCTGAGTATCCCGACAATCACAGACAGGTTCCAAGTGGCTACCAAGCTGCGAGGCAGGTGATAGCAAGCGCCTTGCTAGCCAAAAAAATTACTGGGGTTCGCGCATGGAAAACTAAGACGGCTTACGATCCTGACGGGCTGGAATCCTGGCAGGAAGAAATCGAAGGCGACCTTTGCGCCAATAGATCAACGATCAACATGGAAAGTCTTCGCGCTTGGCTTGCCAGTAAAAATGTGACGGTTGAACAGTTTGCAGGTCTGTCTAGAACGTCGGATGACTTCTTAGACCGCGAAGACCCCAGCTATTCGCCAAAGCTGGCTGCAACTATCGCCGCATGGCGACATGTTAAGCAAAGCCCAATCAATGGCCTCAGCATCAAACGCCAACTGGCGGACTGGTTGCAAGCCAACAGCGCGCGCTTCTGGCCTGATGGCATGGATTCAAAAGTGACTGACACTTTCGTGAATGAAGCTGCACGTATTGCTAACTGGGATGCGGAGGGCGGCAGGCCTGCTATTTCCGACACTAAAAACGATAAAAGTGCAGTCGATTTGAGTGAACGATCCAGCGCGAACCGCAGAACTGTCGGCCCCCCATCCACTAGGAGCTTTTCCGCTGATTTAGATGATGAAATTCCCTTCTGATCCCACCCGCAGCTAAGAAAACCTTCATACGTTCAACCTCTTTTTTCCCGAGGTTTCAGCGATCCTATCCACCTGTTTTCCCGGTTTGTTCTGAGCGACATTATCGTCTCTTGAGCAACGGAGACGGATCATGTCCTACTACCACGACTTCCCGCAAACCGGCTTTGTGCGCCTTTCACAAATCCTTGCCCCTCATGGGCCAATCCCTGTCAGCAAATCAACCTGGTGGGCTGGCTGCAAAGATGGCCGCTTTCCCACGCCGACAAAACTAGGGGCGCGAGTGACTGTGTGGCGCGTTGAAGACATTCGCGCACTGTTTGAAACGTCAGAAGAAACGGCGGTGTAGATCGAAGTTGGTAGTAGCACGCCATGCCGGACGCCCTCTATCCTGCCAGCCGTCACGACCGACCGCATGCGCGGATATACGACCACGAGATGAAGCATCCCGCTTGGCGCGGACTTAGCGGAAACGCGTTGAAGTTACTTGTAGCACTACTGGCCAGCTACCGGCCAAACAAGCCGAACAGTTTCCCTGTCGGCGCTGCGACTGTCGCCCGGCTGACGAGTGTGTCCGACAAGACTGCAAAACGGCTAGTTGATGAACTGATTACAACGGGCCACCTTCGAGAAGAGCGCAAGGGCAGAAACCGGGGGGTAGTTAAAACCCGTGAGCGCGTTGTCTCCCTGACTCGCCATGACACCGACACTCAAAAGGGCGACCCTGCTCTGCCGATCAAGCGCTGGCAAGACTCCAGAACACCGCAAAAATTCCCGAATGAACCCCGGAAAAAGTCGGGGTCTCAAAATTCTACGAACCTAAGAAAACCTAATATCGACGGGCACAATGTTATACCGCTCAACACCCCATCCACCCGTATATAGTTGCTCCGATAAGGGCCACCATTATCCACTTCCCACATGATTGCGAACGAAACGGAAAATCAAATGAGTCATTGTCGATGGGCGAGCCGGATGGATGACTTCTTGAAACTGGATCTTGCCAGCTTTGAACGCGAATGGTTTGCGCGCTGGCGGATAGGCCGCGTGACCTGGAGCCGGGGCGGGCGCGAGACTGGAAGCATAGGATACCGCCTTGGCCCTGATGATATGGAACTCAGTTACAGACATGGACGCGGCAATGACGCCGAGGATGTAACCGAGCGCATTGCCTTCACCTTCACTGAACAGCCACTTGGCGGACGGCGGCGTTGGTTTGTTTGCAAGTCATGTCAGCGGCGGTGCCGCGTGTTGATTGGCGGGGCACGTTTCCGCTGTCGGCAATGCTACCGTGCGACCTACCCAAGCCAATATGAAACCTTTCGCGCGCCGGGCCTTGCGAAGGCCGAAACAGCGCGCGAGCGGGTGGGCGCTGAACCAGGAATTGGCAACCCATTTCCGCAAAAGCCAAAGGGCATGCACTGGCGCACCTATAAGCGGCTGGAAGCGGTGAATTGGGATGCGGTGCTTGCCATAGAGCGCGTGCTGGCAGGAGAGATCAGGCGGCGCAACCACTAACCTACCGTTGAACAGCCTCTTTTCTAGCAAGCATGAGGAGTCGCGGGTTGCGGCGGGCGGGCAACAAGAAACGTACACCGGGGCGACCTGGCTCAAGGCACTTCATCGCTGCTGGATTTTGACGCCAAGCCCGGACCAACAGCCCCGAGCGGTTGACTCTCTTTTGCTCCTGTTTGCGCACAAAACTTGTTTTTTACTTCGATGTGAGGCCTTTTGAGCAGGTAGATGAGAAATCGAGGTTGAATATGTCTGATTTAGAAAACGATACTGATCACGACATGGATGATGATGTCGATGTTCAAGACGAGAAAGAAGGCGAAACTGGAGAGGAGGAGGCCTCACCTCCGCGGTTTGACATTAGTAGTTATGGTTGGGACGTAGATGTCGAAGGCCTCGTAAACCGAATGAACCGCAAGGATATCTATGTTCCGGGTTTCCAACGCGGTTTTGTTTGGTCGGGACCCGAAAAATCACGTTTCATCGAATCGCTAATTTTGGGCCTTCCAGTCCCAACCCTTTTTCTAGCAAGAGACTCTGAAAACCAGAACAAATTGAACATCATAGATGGCCAGCAGCGTTTGAAGACATTGCAGTCGTATGTAAACGGAGAGTTCAGTCTATCGGGTAAGGATATACCTGATGACCTTAAGGGGTGCTATCATAGCAACCGACGAGTTGGATATAGAGATCGACGCGCTTCTCCTAAAGCAAAAATACTTAATCCAGCGGACGAGCGGACACTTTCCGATGCGGTGATACATTCTATCATCATCCGACCAAACCCAAAGGATGATGACATAAATTTAGGGCGCGAATATAACAAAGCGATCATACAGATATTCAAGAGATTGAATACCACTGGCAAAGCTCTGAATGCACAAGAGGTTAGAGCCAGTATTTTCCATGGCCCTCTGCTGAGTTTAATCCAAGAGTTAAACGAAAATGAGGACTGGAGAACTCTCTTCGGCAAAGTTCATAGTAGACTGAAGGATCAAGAGGCTATCCTGCGCGCTATAGCATTGTTTGAAAACGGCAATAACTACAAATCTCCGATGCCGAAATTCTTGAACGATTTTATGGAGGACAATCGTAATCTCAATGAAGAAAAAATTGATGAGCTGAGAGGTTTATTTGCGCTAACCGTGAAACTGATTCGTCAAGCGCTGGGCGACGATGCCCTCAAACAGCGGGGCACATTTGTTCTGACACGTTATGACGCTTTGGCTCATGGAATCATGTCGGCACTCAGCAGTGAAACTGGTACTTTAACGTCAGAGTCCGAGGCACAGTTCCTTGAGAAATTAGGTGACCGGACTATTGCGATGCGACTGAACCAGCTGGAATCTGATTCTCGCGGGATGGACGAAAATGGCGAAGAGGTACCGGATTATCCAGCTCAAGAACGAGGATACAATTGGTCCATAGCTAAGTTCACCAATGACACAAATAGGGTAGACGCAAGGTTGCGAACTGCTCGAAATGCTTTTGCAATAGCATGACCGAAACTCGCGGCGCTGTAGCGAGAGTAAGCTATAGAAGCCGACTTGCTGAACTCGCTACAAGAACGCCCGAAGATCCTGAGGAGCAGGCTCATTGGGCTAAATATCTATCTGTTCTGATTTCTGGATATCTTGAGCAATCCATCAAAGAGATTCTACTTGAGTTTACCTCAACTCATGGGGCAGTTCGGCTAAGTCATTATATCGAAGCCACCTGGCCTGAATCTCGAAATATGAAGACTAGTAATATCAAGGAAATACTTGAGAAATTTGAGCACTCGTGGGGTGAACGATTTGTAGCGTGGCTTGACCTAAATGAGACATTCAAAAGCGAAATAAACTCACTTATTTCCGGGCGCAATGATATTGCCCATGGTAAAGAAGCGAACACCACAAATGTCACGCTGCGGAGCACACGCACGAGATTGCAGATAGCTTTTGATGTGGTTGAGTTCTTAGAAGAATTAGTACTGTCGCCAGAGCCAGAGCCAGAGCCAGAGCCAGAGCCAGAGCCAGAGCCAGAGCCAGAGCCAGAGCCAGAGCCAGAGCCAGAGCCTGAAAACTAGATCTGGCTTGCTGTACAGCCAAACTTCGATGCTGCGGGTTTCGATGTGAAGTCGGGTTGCAGCATTCCACAAAATCCTGGGGAAAGCGCCTGGACAAGTGTCGCTGTTCGCTTATGCTTGGGAGGCCGAATCAGTAAGGAAAATACATCATGGCTGCGAGTTTGAAGTATGTAGACTTATTTGCCGGTTGCGGGGGACTTTCGTTGGGGCTGGAGCAAGCGGGATTCGAATTGGCGCTCGCTGTCGAAAAGTCCTCCATGGCAGCAGAGACTTTTTATCACAACTTCATTGAACGAATTTCAGACCAAGCGGCATATGACAGTTTTGCCAGTGAACGTACCAGCGTAGAGGAGCAAGCCTCCAGGGGGATCGTTATCAAGGAGTTGTCCGCCTTACTGGATTGTAAGCCAGTTTTGAATGACTTGAGAGCACAAGGAATAGACCTTGTTGCTGGTGGTCCGCCCTGCCAAGGCTTCTCGCTTGCGGGGCGCCGAAACCCGGATGACATTCGCAACCAGCTTCCATGGCAGTTCTTGGAATTTGTTGAAGCTGTGGAGCCCAAAGCCGTTATCATTGAAAATGTCTCCGGGATGAGCCAAGACTTCAAGAAGCATGGCAAGGAGTCGCCGTTCGACCAACTCAGGCTGGCCCTGCAAGACACAGGTGCCGGATATGTCGTCCAGCCTGTCCTCTTGAACGCAATGCATTTCGGTGCCCCGCAGCACCGCCCGCGTGTTATGCTTTTGGGACTCCAACGCTCGCTAGCACAGCAGGTTGGTTTCACTGCCAGTCACCATACTTGGCGGTCTGATTATGACCAAGTTGGTAGTCTCCTTTTTGAAAAACGACCCTTGATCGCTCCCGAAGCGACCCACTTTGGTGAAGATATCCTGAGCGTACTTCACGCGATATCAGACCTAAATAGCAAGGGTTACAGCCGTAAAACAAACATTACCGAGTATGCAAAGGAAATGCGGGAGGATACATCTTGGATGCCAGCGCAAATTCGTGAGGCCTACACACCGGGCAAGCTCAAGAACCATACCTTACGTAAGCATGCTGAACATATAGAAACGCGGTTCCGTCTCTATCAGTATTTCCGTGATGAAGGTGTCCACCCAAAAGTCATGTCCTTGCCCAAACGCGATGATGTCCCGGAGGACGGCCGTAGGTTACTGGTGTCAGAAGCGCTGGTAGGTGCAAGACTTCCCGCGATATCGCCGGATGGGACAGTGATTGCGCGTTCGCGGAAACAGCTTGTTGAAACAATTATGTCGCTCGGCACTAAAAAGCATAGCCAGCGCCCGCTATCTTGGACATTTCCAAGCCCCACAGTGGTTAGCTTGCCCGATGACTATGTCCATCCTGAAGAGCCAAGAACACTAACCGTCAGGGAGATGGCACGTTTCCAATCTTTTCCGGACTCCTTCGAATTTCGAGCAAAGGAAACAACAGGTAGCCTGCGCCGGAGGGTCGAAGTCCCGCAGTACACACAAGTCGGAAACGCGGTGCCACCGCGCATGGCTCGCGCCGTTGGGCAATCAGTCGGGGAATTGTTGATCGCTGCGAAAGCAGCGACGACACGGAGAGCCAGCTAGTGCGTAAGCTGACAGATGCCGAGGAGGACCGCCTCGTTTCATTGACCAGCAACAACGCTGAAGTTGCTTTGCTCGAAATCACCCAGACTGGGCTCGACAAGTCGATTATGGATGCAACCCACCCGTTGCGCAGACTCCTGCACCAGAGGGGTTTCCATGATTATGGAGCTCAAGCACAAGGGACAGGCAACAAGGTGATGGCCTGCGCGGTTATCCACGGCTTCATGGCTCCCAAGGAAACGAAGGTCTCGCTCTATCGGCCTGATACGAAGGAGGGAGATCCCAGAATTTGGTTTTATGGTTTGAAGGAGCATGCACGTTCTGGCGATATCTTGGCAATAATTCCGCATGATGAAACACTCCATCTTATAAACTTATCTGAAGTTGACGTTCCTGCGCTATTTGCCCAACAGGGCCATAGCATTTCCCGGCTCCTGCACACTATCCTGCGGTCAACCAGCTCCATTGCCGATGAACTCCTAGACCGCTTGAGGGAACTTGCCGCTCGTGGACCGACCCGTTCGGTCATTGATACCCGGGCCGATACGGCTATTGGCAGGACGCTGGAGCATGAACTCGGCATAGCAATGAACTCACTCCAGGCCCCCGATTACAAAGGGATAGAGTTGAAATCCTATCGCGAGCGCAGAGCTGGACGGCAGGTTCGCAAGACGCTTTTCGCACAGGTGCCCGATTGGTCCATAAGTAAGTTAAAGCGTAGCGCCGAGATATTGGATGCGTTCGGCTATGAGCGAGATGGTGCGTTTAAGCTCTACTGTCAGGTCGAGGCGACGAAGCGCAATTCGCAAGGGCTCCAACTCCGGTTGGAGCCCAGCTCTGACATGCTGTGGGAAAACTCAGATAAACCGGAATATGGGGATTTTGCCGCTTGGCCGTTAGACAGGCTCCGTAGCAAGCTGCTTGAGAAGCACGCTGAAACATTCTGGATCGCCGCAAAACCGGAAATTCGAAATGGTACGGAGTATTTCCAGTTCACAGAGGCTGTCCACACCCGAAAGCCGATTGCTTCACAATTCGATATATTGATAGAGCAAGGCGTAGTGAGCATGGATCATTTAATTAAACGTAAGCCGCCTGGTAGCGCCAAGGAGAAGGGCCCATTGTTCAAGATTGAAGCTAGTTCTCTTAACCTACTTTTTCCAGCCCCAAGGCATTACGATTTACTAGCCGCCTAGCTGCAGGGTAACGATCTGCCAAAGGCAAAAAAAGCTTTGTCGCAGCGTAAGGGCTGAGATTTGTTGGTATTATTGTTGGTATCTATATGTATCAAGTGTGGAAAAGTATGTAATAACAAGCATCTAATGTAAGCTTTCGAGTCCTCTTCTGGCACCAGGTATTTCGGTTGGCCGTCCTGTGGGGCGGCCTTTTTTGTGGGGTCAGGGGGCGGCGGTCAGGTCGCGATAGGTCCCGGGGGTTTGGCCCGCCCAGCGCTTGAAGGCGCGGGTGAAGGCGCTCTGTTCGGAAAACCCTGTCAGGAAAGCCACTTCCGCAATGGAATAGCGCGTGTCGGCGAGAAAGCGCTCGGCCGTCTCGCGCCGCGCCTGGTCCACCAGGGCTTGGAATGTCAGCCCCTGGTCCGACAGCCGGCGCTGCAGCGTCCGGGCGCTCATGCCGAGATCCGAGGCAACTTGCACCAGCGACGGAATGCCATCGGTCAGCACATCGGCAATCTGCAGCACGACCTGCCGGTCCAGCTGGCGATCCCCGGACTCGGCCGGCAGCATTCCCTCGGCCTGGGCGCTCAGGAATTTCCAGATGCTCTCGTCGCCGACCAGGTTCGGCTTGTCGAGCCGCTCGGCCGGGATGATCAGTGCGTCAATGTCCGCCCCGAAAGTGATCGGACAGCGAAAGTGTGCCTCCAGTAGCTCCCGCGAGCCGGCCGGTTTCGGGTGGCAGAACTGTACCGCGCCCGGTTTCGAATTCGGGCCGGTCGCCTCCCGGCACAGCGTGACATAGGTGGCCAGCGCGCCCTCGCTCGATAGGTCCAGGCCGAGGCGCGGCGTGTCGGGCCGCCGGTGCGTCCACCAGAATGTGTCGCCCTTGTCATACAGTTTGAACGTCGAGGCCGTATTGTAGGCGCGCGCATGGCGGTCCATCCGCAGGAAGGACTGACGCAGCGTCGGTGCCGATTTCCAGGCCAGGCCCACAGCGCCGAAATCGGAGCAGGTGGCCGACATGCTGACGCCGAGCAGGAAGCGGATATCCGGTGTCTCGGTCTCGGCGATGGTTTCCAGCAAGCTGTAATAATTGGCGGCGTGGATCATGGCGGGCGGCGGGCCGGCCGATGGCGACGGGTCGAGTCCGGCCACACGGCACAACATGTCCCGATCCATCCGGTCGCTGAGCCGCTCAATGATCCTCAATACGAAGACGGTTGAAACTGTTGCCATCTCCCGCGCGCTCCCCGCTCTGGCCTTCCCCCAAGGGCGCGATCCCCATCGCACCTCACGCTTTCACATTGCGCCAAAGGGATTGTCGCGTCCAGTCAACAGGATGTCGCGACCGGTCAATACGCTCATCGTCGCCCCCCATACGATGAGTACAGATCAGCTCAGGGTGACGCTCCAGACCGGGAGTATCTCCCCGCCGGGCTGGCAAACTGGACCACCAGACCCAACAGCCGCGAGGAAAAAAGACCCATGTTGAATTCACCCAGTACGCCACAAGCGCTTCTTAAGTTCATCGCGACGGCCACGGCTGTCATTGCCCTGATCGGCGTTGCAGCCGAAGCCGAGAGCCAAGGCGCCCGCCCGGCGTCGGCCAAGATGCCGCCGGTCAATGATGGCTTGCCCATGCCAGGATTTGTGGTGACCACGGATGGTACAGCCATCGTTGTCACCGATCCGCAAAATGATTTCCTGTCTCCTGACGGCGTCACTTGGGGCGTGGTCGGGCAAAGCATCACGGAGAACGGCACCGTCGAAAATATCGGCGATTTGTTCAAGATTGCCGAGGAAACCGGCATGCCCGTATTCGTCTCTCCGCATTACTATTATGAGCACGATCATGAGTGGCTCTTCGAGGGCACGCTCGAGACCTTGATGCACTCCATCGGCATGTTCGACCGTCCATCCGCCTTGAACCTCGAAGGATTCGAAGGGTCTGGTGCTGACTGGCTGGACCAGTACAAGCCCTATATCGAGAATGGTGAAACGGTGGTGACCAGCCCGCACAAAGTCTATGGCCCGGATAGCAATGACCTTGCGCTCCAGCTGCGTAAAGCCGGCATCAACAAGGTCATTCTTGCAGGAATGTCATCAAATCTGTGCACGGAGTCCCACATGCGCAGCCTGATCGAATCAGGTTTCGAGGTCATGGTTGTGACTGATGCAACGGCCGGAGCCATCACAGAGCACTACAACGGCTATGACGCGTCCCTCACCAATTTTCGAATGATTGCCAGTGCCGTTGATAATACCGCCAACACGGTGAAGGCGATCAGATCCGCCTACAAGAAATAAGCTTCGGAGCCATCTTTCCTGCGCCCTCTCCCCGGATGGCTCCCTTGGCGCCCAGTTGAACTCACCCACCCACACCCATCAGCTGGGCGCCCTCTTGTTTCGTCGGCGGATATTTGCAGGCCTCCCGCCGCCCGAAAATGCGTACTCCTGCGCGCAGCCCCTGAACCATCGGCCTGTTCCGCCAGATGACTGGCATTCACCCCTCAAGGATATCTGACATGACCAAGAAACTTTATCTCACCGGCATGGCCATCGCGATTGCGATGTCGGCCTCAATGCCCGCTTTCGCAGAAGACGAATACAATGTGTCGAACGGCGTAACGACAGCGGGCGTTCCCCTGGGCCTGCACGGCGTCGACGCAGTCGCCCTGACCACCTATAATGCAGTCGCCGAAGGCGACGCCGCGCATACGGTCGTTGAAGATGGCGTCGCCTACTATTTCGCGTCTGCGGAATCGGCTCGCAAATTCAAGACTGATCCGGCGCGCTTTGCCCCACAATATGGTGGCTTCTGCGCCTATGCCGTCGCCCTTGGCAAGAAGTTCGACGGTGATCCTCACTATGCAGATATTGTCGATGGAAAGCTCTACCTGTTCGTGAACGCAGACGTCTTTGAAAAATACAAGAAAGACAAGGTGAAGATTCTCAAGCGCGCTGAAAAGAACTGGCCATCCATCCAGCACAAGGCTGTTGGCGATCTCTGATCCTTTCATTGGCGGCCGGGCGGTGCGTCCGGCCGCAGTCCTCCCTCCAGATATTGCAGGAGTCCCATATGCGCCCCCCTTTACCTCCTTTCACAGTGCAAACGGCTATCGAGAAAGTTCGTCTCGCCGAAGATGCGTGGAACGGGCAGGATCCCGAGAAAGTGTCGCTGGCCTATACCGATGATAGTATCTGGCGAAACCGTGACCTCTTCATCAATGGTCGCGCCGAAATCGTCAGTTTCCTGACTGCCAAGTGGCGGCGAGAGATCCAGTATCGATTGATCAAGGAGTTGTTCGCCTTTTCTGACAACCGGATTGCTGTGCGATATGCGTACGAATTTCACGATCGCACCGGTCAATGGTACCGGGCATATGGCAACGAGAATTGGGAGTTCAGCGAGTCTGGCTTGATGCAAAGACGGCATGCCAGCATCAACAACCTTCCCATCTCGGCAGGTGAAAGAAAGTTCCGCTGGCTGATGGGCCGTCGTCCTGACGATTATCCCGGCCTCAGCGAGTTGGGGCTGTAGGGTAGGCACCGAAGCCGCCCTAATCCCCGGCGATCACCAGGGTCAGGCGGTCTGTGTACTTGCCAGCGGGGCGTGGGTGGTGTCGGGGCGGATCAGGATGCCCAGCCGGTGTTGCGAGCTGGCCGCACCCTTGACCAGTGCGGTCTCTGCGCCCGGCGCAGGCGTCACCAGCTTGCCATCGATGCGCAAGTCATAGGCGATTCCCGTGGGCGTGAATTCGTGACGCAGCTCTCCGCCATTCTGTGACAGAAGATAGATGGGGTAGAGCGTGTTGGCGTCCACAGCGAAATCGACCGATTTTTTCAGACCTTCCTCATGGGACCAAAATCGAGCGGCCAGTGCATGTCTAGTGCATTGTCTGAACTCTGCTTCAATCGTTTGTATTGTGAGTATCTATGTTTCCAAGCATGTTCAGCGCGCTGATGAGAGCGTCCCATTGCGCTGCCCCAAGCTTTTCCTTGAGCGCCGTTTGGGCATCATTCCATCGGGTGACGATGTCGGTCAGCAAGGCACGTCCCTGATCGGTCAGGCGGACATGGCGCGCGCGCAGGCCCTCTGGCGTGAAGGTTTCGACCTGGCCTGTGCGTTCAAGCGCCGCGATGTTTCTGACCATGGTTGTGCGCTCGGTGCGCATGCGCGCTGCGAAATCGGCGACGGAGGTATCTTGCAGATAGTAGAGCTGCATCAAAAGAGAGGCCTGTCCGGGAGCGATGCCGGCTCCGTCCAGATAGGCACCGTAATGACGGGCAAGCGCGCGATTTGCGGCGCGGGCCGCCTCGGCCATGCACACGTGAGGGCTGTGGCGGAGGTCTTCCAACAGCGGGATCTTGTCTGTCTTGTCCGTCAGCATGACGCGTGTCCTGCACCGATTTTCCAGGTCGTCGATTATTGGGGGATTTACCGCGACGCCATTAAGTGTGCATATACACATAACTTGAATGAGAAGACCAGAGGTCAAGAAGGAGGCGTAGCATGGCGCATTTGGACAACAGCGTCGCGATTGTGGGGGCGGGCGATTATATTGGCACGGCCATTGCGAAAAAATTCGCGTCTGAGGGGTATTTGGTCGTGGCAGGCCGGCGCAATGGCTACAAGCTTGAGCCTTTGGTCGCCGAGATAGGGGCGGCCGGTGGCAGGATCTCGGCCCGATCTCTGGATGCGCGCGAACCAGAAGATGTCACCGCTTTCCTTGCCGAAGCGGACGCGTTGGCACCGCTCGCCCTTACCATTTTCAATGTGGGGGCCAATGTGAATTTTCCCATACTTGAGACGACGGATCGCGTGTTCCGCAAGGTCTGGGAGATGGCCTGCTTCGCCGGTTTCGTGACGGGGCGCGAATCTGCGCGGCTGATGCTTGAGCATGGGGAGGGCAAGATCTTCTTTACAGGTGCAACCGCAGGGCGACGCGGGGGGAATGGCTACGCCGCCTTTGCCGCGGCCAAGTTCGGATTGCGCGCCGTTGCCGAATCCATGGCGCGCGAACTTTGGCCACAACATATCCATGTGGCGCATCTCATCATTGACGCTGGCGTCGATACCGAATGGGTGCGCGAACGGATCAGGCAGGCAGGTGGGCCGGACAACCCGCCGGGCCTGATGCCACCCGAAGCCATCGCGGATGCTTACTGGCAATTATTCCAGCAACCGGAAACAGCCTGGACCTTCGAACAGGAAATCCGTCCCTATGGGGAGACATGGTGATGCGTGATGTGAGCGTTGAATTCCATTTCGATTTCGGCAGCCCGAATGCTTATCTCAGCCACAAGGTGATTCCGGACGTGGAGGCGCGCACCGGAGTGACCTTCACCTATGTGCCGGTTCTGCTGGGCGGTGTGTTCAAGGCGACAGGCAATCAGTCCCCGGTGATGGCGTTTGCGGGTATTCGAAACAAACCGGAATATGAGCGGCTCGAAATGATGCGGTTCATCGAGCGGCATGGTCTGACCCAGGCTTTCGCGATGAACCCGCATTTTCCGGTCAACACGCTGGCGATCATGCGCGGCGCCGTGGCGGCGCAGCATCTGGACGTGTTCAAGCCCTATGTGAACGCGATCTACGCTGCGATGTGGCAAGGCGCGCAAAAGATGGATGATCCTGAAACGATCGGACGGGTTCTGGCCGCAGCGGATTTGCCCGCAGACGCCTTGATGGCCAAGGCGCAGGATTCCGGGATCAAGCAGGAATTGGTGGACAACACCACGGCCTCCGTCGAGCGCGGCAATTTCGGCTCACCCACCTTCTTCGTGAAGGAGAGGATGTGGTTCGGCAAGGACAGGTTGCGCGACGTGGAAGAGGCCATCCTCGCTGCCAGGGCTGCCTGACAGGCCCTGTGCATCGCAAACGAAAAAGCCCGCTCTCCAATGCGCCGGAGGGCGGGCTTTCGTGACTCTGGGGTAACGCTCAGACTTAGTCGAGGCCGAGGGCGGATTCGATCAGGGACCAGTCGACCAGCTTGAAGTTCTGGTCGACGCCTGAGGCCGGATTGCCATCATCCTGAACGACGAGAATGCCTTTCGGGAAGCCCGGCAGCGCCGCAGAGCTGACATCCAGACCATCCGTATGCGTTACAGCGTCGATGGAGCCGTCGGCATTGGCCGTTACGGTGAAGACGCCGCGCGGCGCATGAGGGGCTTTCAGGTCATAGACGACAAACCGGTCTGCGGCCTGGGACGACGCAACAAGGTAACCCGCGCCATCTGCACCGGCCCAGATGTCCATGCCTTCAACATCGGCGACCAGGCCATTCTGCGCGGCGATCGTGTCGACGCTGACCGGGGCGGCAGACCAGTCATTCAGGTCGAGTTTCCAGATGCCGTGCTCTTCCTCACCGAGAAAGACCTGACCATTGGCTTCGTCAAATACACAGCCTTCCAGTTGAAGCTGGCCGAACTGGCCAACCTGGATTTCAGCGACCAGCTCCGGGCCTTCACTCATCTTGTCGGTCTCGACAGACCAGACCTGGGCCATGCCGTCCTTATAAGTGGGCATTGCGTAATAGGTGGTGCCGACCTGACCAGCACAGATGCCATAGGGTTCGTCTTTCTGTGTTGGCGTGTCGCCAACATGGCTGACCGTGGCGGTGACCGGGTCGATGGCAAACCAGCTGATGGAATTGGTTTCGTCATTCGAGGCGACGGCGACATCGCCGCGCAAGTCGACATTGTTGACGCGACCGACATCAAGGAATTGAAGCTCTTCGCCAGCGAGATTGTAGACGTGGAGGCCTTCATCCTTGTTGGTGCCGAGGACCAGGCTGTCAGCCGGATTTGCGACATTCACCCAGACAGCCGGATCGTCCGCCTTGTCGCCTGTGCCTGTCATGGGCGCCGTTTCGACAGACGCCGGGATGGGCGCAGTGTCGATGGCGTAAATCTGTTGGGCAGGCTCTGTGGCGCAGGCAGACAGAAGCAGGGCGGCGAGGGGAATATAGCGTTTCATGAACACTCCTCAGGGGCTGGGACAAACAGGGTTCGGGTCGGTATTCCCTGCGTCCGGCGCAAGATCAAGACGCGCGAGCGAGTTTTCACAAATGTGCCATGATGCGCGTCTGTCTGACATGAAAAAAGCAGGCCAATCGGCCTGCTTTTCCCGGATAGTGATTGTGTCGAACTTGGCTCAGGTGCCTTGACCTGGCGCTGGGGTCCGCAATGCACCGCGCTGGGCTTCACCAGCCATTTTCTCACCTTGAGCCTCATGACGGGCCCACTGTTCTGCAGTCATGCAGATCTTGCCAGGATAGACTTTGCCCGGGATCGCTACGCGCTCACAGATCATGTTCTCGTCATTGGACGCATCGGCGACCGAGTAGCCCTCTTTCTTCTTGAGGGCGCAGCCGGATACCGCGATCAGGGCGGCCAGAGCCAGAATTGGTGCTTTCATGAAAAATTCTCCCGCTAATTGTATCCTTCTAGCAGGAAAAACACCGGGTGCACCCCCTAACGCAAGGAAAATGTACCCAATCGATTGCAGATGCACAGGGTTTTGGCTGAGTGCCATGCGTTCAAGCAAAACCGGGCGAGGATCGCTCCCCGCCCGGCTTTCGGTAAGTCTCGTCAACCCAGCCTAGTAGGTCAGGCGGGCACCGATGACATAGCGGGCACCATATTCGTCATACTGAGACAGACGGCTTTCTGCGCCGTGATAATAGTATTCCGGCTCGTCGGTGAGGTTCTTGCCTTCGACATAGATCTGGAGGTTGTCGTTGACGTCGTATTTGGCTGACGCTTCGACGCTGAGGTGATCGCTGGTGTAGCGGTCCAGATCGGCGCCGAACAGCTCGTCGAGATAGTCATCGCGGAAATTGGCCGAGATGCGCAGATCCCACGGGCCCTTGTCGTAGCCGATGGAGGCGTTCCAGATGAGATCGTTCTGCTTGAGCAGCGGCACGTCGCGGGTTTGGGCCACATCCTCTTCGTCCGGGACGGACGCTTCGGATTCAACGATGGTGACATTGGCGGAGGCGAGGAAGCCTTCCCAGAAGCCGCCCAGGAAGTCGAGCTGCTGGACATAGTTGAGTTCGAGGCCCTGTACCGTTGCGGTCTCGCCATTGATGTAGGTGGCGACTTCTTCGATGTCCGCACCGGCATCGCCAAGGAAGCCCAGATCGATGGAGCCTGGCAGCTGGTCGATGTCATAGGTGGCGCCGAAGATCGGGTTGCGGATGTCCTTGTAGAACAAGCCAGCCGACAGGACCGACAGCTTGGTCGGGTAGTATTCGATCGACAGGTCGAAATTGTTGGCCTCGTACGGGTCGAGGTTGGGGTTGCCCATTTCGACTTCGTCGCGGTCATCATTCAAGGCAGCTGTCGGGCGCATCTCGCCGAAGGCCGGGCGGACCAGCGAAGCGTAATAGGCTGCGCGGCCGACGACATTTTCGGAGAAGGCATATTTCAGGTTCAGGCTCGGCAGGACGTGGACATATTCATCGTCGAACTGGCGTGTGCCGACCTGGTCTGGATCGCCACCTTCATAGAAGACATTGCCCGTGGTTGATACGTCAGTGGCTTCGATACGCGCCCCGGCAACGACGGTCAGGTCGTTGATCTGGAAGGTGCCCATGCCGTAGCCGGCGATGATCATCTCGTCGATTGTGTAGTCGCCGGCGAGGCTGTCGAAATTCGTACCGTCTTCGTCCAGCTCATCGGCGGTGAAGGTCCCGCGCAGGGCCCGGGTCAGGCCGGCGCTCGGCCATTCGAACATCGGGTTGTTCATGCGCCAGCCGGAAATCTGGCTGTTGGCATTGATGTAATCGGTCAGGGTGACATCGTCGCGTTCCCAGATGAAGAGGTTTTGGTCGCGGACCTTTTCGCGGTCGCGGACCTTCACACCCATTTTCCAGGTCACGGGCGTATTGCCGAGGACGGTGTCATTGGTCAGGTCAAGCTTGTAGGCCCATTCAGTGTCTTCGTTGACCGTGAACTCCTGCTCGTAGGCGTCCATTTCATAGCTGGCCGGGTCATACAGGAAATCGATGCCCGTGCCGGAGAGCTTCGGTTTCTGCGGGTCGGAGTTGTCCCACACGATGATGCCATCGCCTTCCATGTCGTCGGAGCGGAAGGCTACGTCGTGATTGTTGGAATCGTCTTCTTCGGCATAGGCGTAGGACACTTCGTAATCGACGGTCCAGTTGCCGGCGAAAGTCTTGCCGCCCAGCGCATAGGTCTGGATCTTGCGGGTCTCTTCGCGCTGGCGGACTTCGACGTCTGCTTCGGCGAAGTTGAAGTTGTAGAGGTTGCCGTCAACGCTGACACCTTCTTCGGCGAGGTCGCGGAACTCGAACTTGTTGCGGACTTCGTCGTCCGTGTACTCGTTGACCAATGTGCGCAGGTAGAGCTCAGTGTTCTCGGTCATGCGGTAGTCGACATTGAAGACGAGGCCGACGCGCTCGCGCGTCAGGTCGTACCAGCGCATTTCATAATCATCGTTCGGAATGAAAGCGTTCAGGTCGTCGTCGAAGCCCCAGCCGCCGGTTTCGTTGTTATGGGCCTGAATGCCGAGGCTCTGATAGTTGATGGAGGCCGCAACGCCGAGCTTGTCGCCAAACACGTTGGAATAGGTCAGCGTGGCTTTCGGGGAGACGTCTTCGGTCAGCTCATTGTAGGAGCCTTCGACCTTGGCGCGGATGAACTGGCCGTCGCGGTCAAAGGCGGAGATGGTCTTGAGGTTGATGACGCCGCCGATTGTGTCGGCATCGACATCCGGGGTCAGGGATTTCTGGACTTCGATACCGTCCAGAAGGTCAGATGGCACACCATCCAGCAAGACGCCGCGGCGATCTTCCGGGGACGGCGTGCGCACGCCGTTGATGGTGGCTGAGATCAGGTCAGAGTTGATGCCGCGGATCGAGACATAGCGGCCTTCGCCTTGGTCATTCTCGATGGACAGGCCAGCCACGCGGGCGAGCGAGTCCGCCACGGTCGTGTCGGGGAAGTTGCCGAGGCCATCGGAGTCGATGACGCTGATGATGGCATCGGAGGCGCGCTGCTGGTTGATCGCACCGGCCTGGGCCGCGGCCGAGCCGACAACGAGGATGTTGTCGAGATAGCGCACATCGCCGCCAAGCTGGATGCTGAAATCGGTGTCGCCAGAGATCGACACCGTGTCGGTGACCATGTCCGCGCCGACATAAGAGACGCTGACCGTGTATTCGCCGGCCGGGACGCTGGTGAAGCGATACTTGCCGAACCGGTCGGACGAGGCGGTACGGCCCAGTTCCTCGATCGTGACAATCGCGCCCTGCAGCGCAGCTTCGCCGGACGCATCGGTCACGGTCCCTTTCAGGATGTCGGCGGCAGCAGCCTGCGCCATCACAGCAGTGGCAGCTCCGATCAGGAGGAGCTTGCGGGAAGTAAAGGTCATGGGAGGTCGTCCTTGCTCTGGGAATCCGTATTAAGAAGTCTACGCTTCGAAAACTGCGGCCCCGTCCCACGCCAGAGTTACGGCTGGATGACAGATGCGTAATGTTTTTATGACGCCCCCGGAATTCTGAGGAAAATGGGGCAAGTGCCTGCCATGTGGGGAAAAATTCGTGCTTTTCCCGCAACACTTATTGGCGTCGCTCTGAGGTTGAGCAGGCGAATCATCCCGAAAGCTTGAGGGTTTTCGGAGCCTGAATTCGACGGGGTGCGCACCCATGCGACATTGCCCCTCTCACCGCAGGAGGCCCGAATGATCCGACAGCCCCATCGTCAACGCCTGATCCGGCAGGTCCGACTCCAGCGCCTGTTGGGGCGGAGCATGGCGGAGATCGCGGCGCAGGTTGGCCGGGGCGCCAGCACAGTCTGGCGTGTGATCCGGGACAATGGGCTCGACGCTCCGGAGAGACCGCTGGAGCGCCAGCGCCTGTCGCTGAGCGAAGCGCACGACATGGCAGTGGACCGCATGATGGCGGCGGATGTGACGCCGGAGGAGCTGCGCACGCTGAGTGGCCTGATCATGCGGCTGGCGGCGGAAATCCGGCGGATGGAAATGGCGGTGGCGACTTGGGAAGGGGATGAGGATGTGCGGATTGCCGGACGTGCCGACGAAGACGAAACGGGCGAAGACGCCGAAGACGAACTCTCCCCAGCCGCTGAACAATGCCGGCTGGACGCCCTTGCTGCCGGATTTCAAACAAAGGGCGCGTCAGGCGGCGCAGAGCAACGACTGGAGCACGCTGGCGGAATGGGAGCGCAGCCTGGTCAGCCAGAATCCGTGGATCCTGCACGCCCGCGATATACAGGTGCCGCCGCCGGGCGGATGGCGGAGCTTCGTGTTCATGGGCGGACGCGGCGCTGGGAAGACGCGGGCGGGGGCCGAATGGCTCCGCTGGTCGATGATTCACGGACGGTGTCACCGGGCGGCGCTGGTGGGGCCAGCCCTGCACGATGTGCGCGAAGTGATGATCGATGGGCCGAGCGGGCTGAAATGGATCGAGCCGCTGAAGTGCCGCCGCCCACACTACTCGCCCAGCCGACGTATCCTGAGTTTTGACAATGGGGCGGAAGCGCATGTGTACTCGGCCGAAGATCCGGACAGTTTGCGCGGGCCGCAATTTGATGTGGCCTGGTGTGATGAGATCGCGGCCTGGTTACGTGGGCAGGCCGTGTGGGACACGTTGCAGATGGGGCTGAGGCTGGGCGCGGACCCGCGCGTGATGGCGACGACCACGCCGCGACCGACGGATTTCTTCAAGGGTCTGCTCACCGGGCCGGGGACATTGGTGCGTCAGGCCAGCATGGCCGAGAATGCGGAGAATCTGTCAGATGGGTTCGTGGCGGCCATGCAGGCGGCCTATGGCAACAGCGCGCTGGCCCGGCAGGAAATTCATGGCGAATTGCTGGAGGATGCCGAAGGCGCGCTGTTCCGCCGACAGATGATTGACGCGGCACGGGTGAGCGCGCCGCCCATGCTGGAAGATGTGATCGTGGCGGTGGACCCGCCCGCAACGAGCGGGCCTGCGGCGGATGCCTGCGGGATTATTGCGGCGGGCGTGCGCGACGGGGTCGCCTATGTGCTGGCCGATGCGTCAGCGCCGGGCCTGAAGCCGCTCGACTGGGCGAGGCGAGCGGTTGCGGTGTGCCGCGAGGTTGGCGCGCGGGAGATCATCGCCGAGTCCAATCAGGGCGGCGAAATGGTGCGGCAGGTGCTGGAAAGCGCAGGGGCGGATGTGCCGGTGCGGCTGGTGCATGCGCGGCTGGGCAAGCGCGCACGGGCCGCGCCTGTGGCGACGCTGTATGAGCAGGGGCGGGTGGCGCATGTCGGCCTGTTGCCGACGCTGGAAGACCAGATGTGCCAGTTCGGCGCGGAAGGGTTTCGCGGATCGCCTGACCGGGTGGATGCGCTGGTCTGGGCCATCTGGGCACTTTTGCAGCAGGGCAATGGGCCGTGGGTACGGGTCTTGTGATCTGCCTTGATCTTGCCAGACCCGTGATCGAAGGTGCGGGTCGGAAGCGAGGGATTTCAGATGAGCCAGATGACACGCCGGGCCTTTACGGCGACCGGACTGACCGCAGCAGTGGCCGGATGCGCGACTGTTCCGCAGGCGCCGGGTGTGGTGATGAAGCCCGTGCCGCCGGTCCTTGTGTCTGCCGACCGGGTCGTGCGCGTGGATGTGGGGCTGAGGCCCTACCGGGCGTCTGGCTTCCGCGTGGAGCGGGAGATGCTGGGCGAGACGGCGGTGGTCCACAATTACGGGCATGGCGGCGGCGGGATCACCCTGTCCTGGGGCTCGGCGCAGCTGGCCGTGGAGGAAGGGTTTGATCCGGATGTGGCGGAATATGCCGTGCTGGGCGCGGGGGCGCTGGGCCTGTCGACCGCGATGTTGTTGCTGGAGCGCGGGGCGAAGGTGACGCTCTATGCCAAGGCGCTGAGCCCGAACACGACCTCCAACATCGCAGGCGGGCAGTGGTGGCCGGCGTCGGTGTATGACAGTGCGGCCATCGCCCCCGGATACATGGACCGGCATGTCGCGGCGGCGCGTCATTCTTTCCGGCGGTTTCAGTTACTGACCGGCCCGGAGTACGGCATCAGTTGGGAAGTGAACTATGTCTTGTCAGATCGGCCCGTGACAAACCAACCCGCGCGGGCGGGCCACCCGATGGAAGAATTCGCGATCAATGTTGTCGATTACGCGCCGGGGGAATTGCCGTTCACGACCGCCCATGCGCGCAGTTTCGATACGATGATGGTGGACACGCCGCATTATCTACGCAAGCTGGAAGAGGATATACGGGAACGGGGTGGACGGATCATCGTGCGCGCGTTTCAGGACGCTGCAGAGGTGGCGGCATTGGACGAGGCAGTGGTGTTCAATTGCACCGGGCTGGGCGCGGGCAAACTGTTTGGCGATACCGAAATCCATCCGGTGCGGGGCCAGCTCGTGATCCTCAAGCCGCAGGCCGAGATCGACTATAATATCATCACGGGCGGCAGCGCCTACATGTTCGGCCGCCGCGACGGGATCGTGCTGGGCGGAACCTTCCAGCACCATAACTGGTCGCTGGAACCGAGCGATGCCGACACAGCCGCGATCCTCGCGGCCAATCGGAGATTGTTTGCGGGTGGGGTGGAGGCCTGACTGTGATCCGCGCAATATGTGATGTGATGGGAGTCAGCGAGAACCCCCTCTAACTCCCCCTTTTCAAGGGGGAGAACAGACCGGGCGTGCCGTTGGCGTTCCTCCCCCTGCAAGGGGGAGGACAGGTGGGGGTCTGAGCGGACTAGCCTTCGCGCTGCCGGATCAATTCGATCTCGGACCTGATCTGTTGAGCCACCGCCTCAAGCGACTCATCGATATGAGAGACCGGAATGCGCATAATGGAGATCCCTCGCTCGTCAAGAAAGGCGTCTCGCCGGGCATCGCGACTCAGCACAAGCCACACCTTGTATTCCGTCTTCGAAGCAGACTGGCGAAGGGCACGGGCGCGGCGGGTGTGCTCAGGCGTGCGCGAGAACCTGTCCGCCATGATGCGTCAGCCCCCGGTGCGGAAGGCTTTCCGGCCGAAATAAGCGTTCTTGGGGGCGGGGGGCGTGTCGTCTGCGCTCGTGTCTTCGGCGGCCTTGGCGGGTTCCGTCGGTGGCGGATTGGTGCCGTTCATCAGGCCGCGGATCCAGGCGCAGGCGGCGCCTGCGGTGGAGACTTCAAGGTCCGGGACAGATCGGTCCATGCGGCGCGCCAACTGGCGGGCCTGGTGGGCGGTCAGCGATTTCAGCGTGGTTTCGAACAGGTCGGCCCCGACGGTCTCGCGCAAATGCTTCATGTCGTCCGTGGTCTGACCGGCGGAGATCATCAGCTTTTTCGCCAGCAGCATTGTGGCCGCCGCAAAATCCTTCTCGCCCAGCTTGGCAAAGCGATCGCGTTGGTTGAGCAGGGATTCCAGCGCTACGGCGCTGCGGGGAGTGGCGGTGTCGCTCATTGAATTTTCTCTCGTACTTCCTTGAGCAGGCTCTCGATGATGCCGAGCGCGTCACCGGGCCATTTGGCCTGCAGCGTCGGCTCCGGGCCAAGCTCGATCGGGTTGGTGGCAAAGCCCTGTTTCATCGGGATGACCGTGTCGAACATGTCGAACTCGGTTTCCTTGGCGCTGGCGGCTTCGCGCATGGCGTTCAGCACGACTTGCTGGTGCGGCGTGCCATCATAGCGGGTGGCGAGTACGCAAGGCAGGCTCTCGATATCGCGATTGCGGAGGTTTCGCATGATATCGCCCGTGAACAGGTCGAGGCCGAGTGTGGACATGAAGTCCGGAATAGTTGGTACAATGATCAGGTGGCTGGCGGCGAGGACGGTTTCGGTCATCACCGAAATGCCGGGAGGGCAGTCGCAGATGATGACGTCGTAGTCCGCCTTCAGCTTCTCGAAATCATCGCGCATGCGGCGGCCAACCTGGCCCTGCAGCGCTTCCATGGAATAGCCCTTGGCGGTCAGCTCATAGATCAGCTCGCGCTCGGTCTTGCGCAGACGCGGCGAGGACGGGATCAGGTCCAGTTCGAGCGGCTTGCCATTATAGCTGACATCAGAAGCGTCGGTGACGATGAATTCCGACAGGCGCTTGTGCTCGCCAGCGAAGAAATTCTCCAGCAGCCAGTCGGAAATCGTGACGTAATCATTGATGGCCTGAAAGAGGTGCTCGTCGCCTTCATGGCCGTAGACCAGCAGGGACGCATTGGCCTGTGTATCCAGGTCCACCACCAGTGTGCGAAAGCCATTGGCCGCAAAAGCTTCTGCCAGACTGACACAAGTAGTGGTTTTGCCAACGCCGCCCTTGGAGTTGGCGACGGAAATGACACGTGCCGACATTCTGTAAGCTCCTTTGCCCCTGATCGAATGGCGAAAGAGCAGATTTGCGCCCGTCTGGCTATGGCTGCGGGCCAAGAAAATACAGGGATAGTGACCGGTTAATCCTCAACTATTTCGCCATAGCGGACTGATTTTTCGCGACTTTTCCAAGCTGAATCCGATGGGGGTGGCGAGGATTTAATTTCTGCTCATCAACGCAAATGGAGCAGCGCCCCTCATGAACCCGATCTGGCCCTTCAACCGTCGCCCGCGCGAGGCGAAATCCGCGCCCCCTCTGGTAGCGCTATCCGAGGTGGGTGAGGCCCGTTGGGGCAGCCGGGACGGCGCGGCCCTGACGCGGGACGGATATCTGGCCAATGCCATTGCGTATCGGGCGGTCCGCATGGTGGCGGAGGCGGCGGCTGCGGTGCCGCTGGTCACGGCGCATGAGGGCGCGAGCCGCCTGTTGCGACGGCCCCAGCCGGACGGCATTGCGACCGAATTGTTCGAGACGGCCTATTCCCAGCTCCAGCTGACCGGGAATGCGTTCCTGGAAGGGGTGCGACTGGAGGCGGCGGACGGGGCGGGAGTGTCGGCGCTTTATGCGCTGGCCCCGTCCGCCATGCGGCCGGTTGCGGATGCGCGCGGATGGGTCGAGGCTTGGGCCGTGCGTGAGCGTCATGGCGAGCGACTGATCCGGCGCGATGCCGAGACCGGCTGGAGCCCCGTGCTGCACCTGAAACTGTTCAACCCGGTCAGCGACACGATGGGCCTTCCGCCGCTTGGCGCTGCAAGGCGGGCGCTGGACCTGCACAATGCGAGCGCCGACTGGGCCAAGGCCCTGATTGACAATTCGGCCAAGCCGTCGGGCGCGCTGGTCTATGGCGGGCATGGGCGGATGCCGCCGGACCAGTTCGACGCGCTGAAGGCTGAGCTGGAAGGCATGTATTCCGGCGCGGCGAATGCCGGGCGGCCCCTGCTGCTGGAAGGCGGGCTGGACTGGCGGCCCATGTCGCTGTCGCCGGCCGAAATGGATTTCCTTCAGGCGCGGCATGGCGCGGCGCGGGAGATCGCGCTGGCGCTGGGTGTGCCGCCCATGCTGCTCGGCATTCCGGGAGATAATACGTATTCAAACTACAAGGAGGCCAATCTCGCCTTCTGGCGGATGACCGTCTTGCCGCTGGTGCAGAAGATGGCGGCGGCGCTGTCGGCCTGGCTGGATGTGCCGTTCGGCGCGGAAGTCGAGGTTCGCGCGGACATTGATCGCGTCCCCGCCTTGTCGGCCGAGCGCGATGCGCTCTGGGCGCGGCTCGAGGGCGCGAACTTTGCGACAGGCGAAGAGAAGCGAAAGCTTGCGGGGCTGCAGCCATGAAGCTCGACCGGAAAGTGACGGTAGGATTCCTCGTCGCCGTGCTGGTGCAGACCGGCGGGGCGCTGGTCTGGGCGGGCGCGGCAGCGGAGCGGATTTCCACGCTGGAAGACACGGTGCGCGATCGCCGCAGCGTGGTCGAGCGGCTGGCGCGTGTCGAGGAGGGCGTGGACCGGATGGAAAGCCAGCTGGACCGGATCGAGCGGCGATTGGAGGGCGCGGATGAGTAGGGGTGTGTTTCCTGGGGGGAGTCCGGTGGACCCCCACCTGTCCTCCCCCTTGCAGGGGGAGGAACGCCAACGGCATGTCCGGTCTGTTCTCCCCCCTGGAAGGGGGGAGATAGAGGGGGGTCTTCGAACGCGGAGGCCAATCCTGATCGAAGGCTATGCCTCGCTGTTCGGTGTGCCGGATGCGAGCGGAGATGTCGTGCGGGCAGGCGCCTTTGCCCGCAGCCTGCAACGGGGCACGCAGCTGCCCATGCTGTTGCAGCACAGGCCCGGCGCCATGGCCGGGCGTTGGGTGCGGATGATCGAGGATGGGCGCGGGCTCTATGTGCGCGGTCTCGTCGAGGGCGTGGCGGCGCGGTCCCTGGTGGCGCAGGGGCTCAGCGGCCTCTCCATCGGGTTTCGCCCGCGCCTCTGGAATGCACGGCGCCCGGATGGGCGGGAACTGGTCGAGGTGGACCTTGTCGAAGTTTCCCTCGTGACCAGTCCGATGCAGGCACGGGCGCGGTTTTCCCTGCTGGGGGCGGAGGCAAAAGCGGCGTGACTGGGAAGCCCGCGCGCGTGCTTCGACCCCGGCCATCGCTGGGGCAGGCTTCGCTCAGCATGAGCGCTTTGAAAGTACGGAACTCATCCTGAGCGACGTCGAAGGATGATGGATTTGAGAGGAATGGAGACAACATGACCAAGGAAACCAAGATGGCCGGCGGCGGCGATGCCGAACTGATGGCCGCCTTTGCCGCCTATACCGAGGCGAATGATGCCCGGCTTGCAGAGATCGAAGCCAGGGGCACAAGCGATCCGCTGACGGATGAGCGGCTGTCGCGCATTGACCGGCGGCTCGAAGCGCTGAGCCTGAAAATGGCCCGGCCGGAGGCAGGCGAGGGGAAGACCGCCGACGAGGATGCGCGCAGCGCGGCCTGGGGACGTTATTTGCGCAGCGGCGATGATAGCGGGCTGTCACGGCTCAACGTGAAGGCGCAGGAAGGGCCACGCGTCAAATCCCTGCCGGTGATGGAGGCGCGCGAGGGGGCGGGCCTGGCCTCTGTCTATGGCCGGATGCGGGTCGGCGGGCAGGTGATCTGGGCGGCCCGCTTCAAGGAGACGAAGACGACGCGGCGGGCGAGCAGCAAGGGTGGACCGAAGGCCACCGAGTATGATTATTCGGTCAGCTTTGCCGTGGCGCTGGGCGAAGGGCCGATCCTGAGTGTAAGGCGGGCCTGGGCGAATGGCGAGGCGTTCGACCTTTCCGGCGTGGTGCACCGGGTCTATCCCGGCGATGAGACGCAAGAGCCAGACCCGCTGATCGAGATGATCGAAGGTGAGGCACCCGCTTATCGCGGGACCGCCTATATCGTGTTCGAGGATTTGCCGCTGGAGGCATTTGGCAACCGGCTGCCGCAGCTCTCCTTCGAGATCGAGCGCGTGCCGCCGGGCGGAGCTGAGCCGGGGCTGGGCGATGTGGTGACGGCGGTGAACATAATCCCGGCCTCGGGCGAATTCGTCTATGCGACCGAGATCGTGCGGGAACAGAGGTTTCCGGGGCATGAGCGCGCGTTGAATGCATGGTCCGGCGAGGCGCAGGCGGATTTCCTTGTCTCGCTGGACCAGTTGGAGAGTGGTCTGCCGAACGTATCGCGCGCGGCGCTGACGGTGGGCTGGTTCGGGACGAGTATCGAGGCTGGCGCGTGCGAGATCCATCCCGGCGTGGAGACGCGTGAGCGGGTGACAGTTCCCTATGCGTGGGAAGTGGCGGGCATCGCGCGGGGCGATGCCTATGTGATCTCACGCGATGAGGACGGCCATCCGAATTATGGCGGCACACCTGCCGACCGGTGCGTGATCAGCGCGATACACGAGATGAAAGCGCGGGGCCTGTCTGTCACGCTGTCGCCCTTCCTGTTCATGGATAGCGAAGGCTTTCCGTGGCGGGGGCGCATCGGCGTGTCGGCAGATGGCACAGCGTCGGCGCGCAGTGAGATCGAAGCATTCGTTGACGGAGCGAACGGGTTCCGGCGCTTCATCCTGCATCATGCGCAGCTGGCCGCCGAGGCGGGCGGAGTCAAGGGGTTCCTGATTGGCAGCGAGATGGTGGGGCTCAGCCGGGTGCGGGATGCGGCGGGCGCGTTTCCGTTTGTTGAAGCGCTGGTGGCGCTGACAGCGGAGGTGAAGGCAATCCTTCCGGGGGCGGAGGTCTCTTACGGCGCGGACTGGACCGAGTATGGCGCCTATGTGCCTGGGGACGGATCGGGCGATGTCCTGTTTCCGCTGGATGCGCTCTGGGCGAGTGCGGATGTCGATTTCGTCGGCGTCGATTGGTATCCCCCGCTGGGGGATTGGCGTGATGGCGACGATCATCTCGATGCGCTGGCAGGATATGCCGCGGCGGATGATCCGACCTATCTGGCATCGCAGATCGCAGGCGGGGAGGCGTATGACTGGTACTATGCGGATCAGGCAACGCGCGATGCGCAAGTGCGTGCACCGATCAATGATACGGCGCATGGCGAGCATTTCGTGTTCCGACAGAAGGATATCGCCGGCTGGGCGGGCGCGTATCATCACGAGCGTCCGGGCGGGGTGCGCGCGGCGACGCCGACCGGATGGGTGCCGGGGATGAAACCCGTTCGCCTGATGGAAATCGGTTTTGCGGCGGTCGACAAGGGCGGCAATGCGCCGAACCTGTTCTACGATCCCAAGAGCAGCGAGAGCGCGCTGCCACCCTATTCGAGCGGGGCGCGGGACGAAGTGTTCCAGCGGAGGGCGCTGGCGGCGGTGTTGCCGCACTGGGAGACGAGCCCGCTGGTTGAAGCGGCTTATGTCTGGGCGTGGGACGGGCGACCTTTCCCGGCCTGGCCGCTGAAGGAAGAGGTCTGGAGCGATGGCGGCAATTGGGCGCGCGGGCACTGGCTGAATGGCCGGTCAGGCCTTGCGCCGCTGGCCGATGTGGTGAGCGACATCTGCGCGCAGGGCGGCGTGGACGCGGTCGATGTGTCCGGGCTCGACGGGATTGTCGAAGGTTATGGACTGGACGGGGTGCATTCGGTGCGCGCGGCGCTGGAGCCGCTCAGGGCGGCGTATGGGTTTGAGTGCGTGGAGCGCGGCGGGGGGCTGGTCTTCCGCATGGCGGGCGAAGGGGGCGTTCTGGATGTGGCGCCCGGCGCATTTGTGGAAGGCGGACTGAAGAAGACCCGCGCCCTGCTGGACAAGGCACCGGCGCGGCTCAGGCTGACGCATGTTGATCTGGAGGCGGACTATCAGCCGGGCATGGCGGAGGCGCGAATTGACGGCGGTGATGCAAGGCTGGTGCAGGACGTGGCCCTGCCACTGGCGCTTGGGGCGAGTCGGGCGGAAGCTGTTGCAGCCGCGCTGCTGGCATCGGCAGCGAGCGGGGAGACGACGACCTGTGCGGTGTCACTCTCGGCGCTCGCATTGGAGCCGGGGGATGGGTTGCGCGTTGAGGGCGGGCAGGTCTGGCGTGTCACGGATGTTGTCGACCGGGGCGGCGTGCGGGTGCTGACCTGCCGGGAGGAGGTTGCCGCGATACCGCGCGTGCGGGCGGGCGAGGCGGGCAGCGCGCCGCCGCCCGCGCCTGTATTCGGCGGGGTGGACCTTGTCGTCATGGATGCGCCGAGCCTGCCGGAGCTTGGCGAAGGCGTTGGGCCGCTGGTGGCGGCATGGGCCGATCCGTGGCCGGGTGAGGTGGTCGTGTCTGCCGGTCTGGCCGACGACGCGCTGAGCGAGGCGGTGCGACTGGACCGGCCGGCGGTAGTCGGGCGGCTGACGGAAGCGTGCGGCGCGGGGCCGGTCGGGCGGTGGGACCGCGCAAATGCGCTGAGCGTGTATTGTCCGGGCGGAGAGTTTGCGAGCCTGCCGGAAGATCGTGTCCTGTCGGGCAGCAACGCCGCGCTGCTGGAGACGGCTGCCGGCTGGGAATGTGTGCAGTTTGAACAGGCTGACCTGATCGCGCCCGACACATGGCGGCTGACGGGCCTGTTGCGGGGGCAGCGAGGGAGTGTGCCCGGCGACGCAGCGATTGGCGCGCGGTTGGTGATGCTGGATGCGGCGGTGGCGCGGGCACGCCTTGGCGGGGAGGCCTATGGGGCGGAGCTGGTCTGGCAGGCCAGGGCGGATGATGCCCCGCAGACGGCCATGTTCGAGGACCGTGCGGGCCTGCCCTGGCCTGTGGCGCATCTGCGTGTGCGGGCGGACCAACTCAGCTGGACCAGGCGCGGATCGGATGTGCCAGAAAGCTGGGCCATGCCGGAGGCGGAGAATGCCGGACGGTTTGCCGTCGGGTTCGATATGGGGGCGGGATTTGGCGATCCAGTGGTGGTGAACGTACCGTTTGTGGAATGGCCTGCCGGCGCTGCCTCAGCGCGGGTGGCGGAGATTGGGCCGGACGGGCGAACTGGGTTGTGGGCGGTGATTTAAGACCTGCAGCACGTATCGGGTGGCGGCGTTTGGCGCGCTTCGGCAGATTGGCGGGCATAAATTCAGGAGCCCACCATGACATTCCAGATTACCGGTCTTGCCGCCGAGACGTTTGCGCATTTGCCGAGCCTGACCGAGGCCGAACTTGCGGTGCACAACATTCAGAAAATCGTTGCGGATGTAAGTCCCGGCTTTCCCTGCCGAGTGAGTTTGCAGGACGCTGCGATTGGGGAGACGCTCTATCTCCTCAACCATACCTATCATGATGAGGCGACGCCCTACCGAGGCTCGCATGCCATCTTCGTGCGCGAAGGTGCGGCGGAATATGTGCCAGCCAAAGGCGAAGTGCCGGAGGTTCTGGCGCGGCGTCTGATTTCGATTCGAGGTTTCAATTCAGCGCATGACATGGTGGCCGCCGATGTGGTCAAGGGGGCTGAACTTGGCGTGGCAATCCCGTCCATGCTGGCGTCCGAGGGGGTTGCCTATCTGCATTTGCACAATGCCAAACCGGGATGCTTTGCGGCGCGGGTTGATCCGGTAAGGTAATATCCGGGTTTCATTACGGTTCCGGACATCCTAACTGTGATCGGATATCAGATTCGTGACTGGAAGGATTTCCCGCCCTTGGCCCTCGATCCCTATAAAGTGCTCGGCGTTGACCGCTCGGCCAGCGAGGCCGAAATCAAGAAGGCGCATCGCCAGAAAGCAAAGGATTTGCATCCGGACCAGAATCCGGACGATCCCAAAAAGCTGGAAGCTTTCAAGCAGGTCTCGCAGGCATGGGACATTCTTGGCGACAAGGAAAAGAGAGCCAAGTTCGACCGTGGCGAGATTGACGGCGACGGCAATCCGACCGGCTTTGGTGGCGGCTATCCGGGCGGCGGGGGACAGCGCTGGGAAACACGCGGCGGTGGCAACCCGTTTGGCGGCGCGCAGGGCGACCCATTCGAGGATATCCTTTCCGGCATGTTCGGGGGTGGCCGGTCGCGGCGCAGCGGGCCGGTCAAGGGTCGTGACGTACGCTATCGCGTGACGATCGACTTTGCGGATTCAGTCACGGGCGCGCGACGGCGCATGACCATGGCCGACAATTCAGCGCTGGATGTGAATATTCCGGCAGGCATTGAATCTGGGCAGACGCTACGTCTGAAAAGTCAGGGGCAGGCATCGCCCAATGGCGGACCGCCCGGAGACGCCTTGCTGGAGGTTGAAGTGAAGCCCAGCAGCGTCTGGGAACGCGATGGCAAGGATCTGCGCATGTCAGTACCGATTGATCTCAAGATCGCGGTGCTCGGCGGCAGTGTCGAGGTGAAGACACCGTCCGGCCCGGTGACTTTGAAAGTTCCTGCGGGCTCCAATACCGGCTCTCAATTGCGTTTGCGCGGCAAGGGTGTGCAGACATCCACGCCGGGCAATCTCTATGCCCGACTTGAAATCGTGCTGGATGATCCGAAAGATGACGGGCTGAAAGCCTGGGCTGAAGGGCGCTAGGCGACCTCGATCTCGAAAATCGGATTGTCGGCCAGCACGCGGGCAACCATGTCCTCGAACGGGGCGGGAGCGGCAATCAGGTAGCCCTGCAATTCCTCGCATGCCAGCAGGGCTAGCGCTTCGGCCTGGTCTTCGGTTTCAACACCTTCGGCCACGACCGGAATGTCCAGCGAATGGGCAAGGTGGATGATCGCCTCGACAATGGCGCGGGATTTTACGTTGGCATTCATGGACGTCACGAAGGACCGGTCGATCTTGATCCGGTCGAACGGGAATTCCTGAATATAGCTCATTGACGAATAGCCGGTCCCGAAATCATCCAGAGAAATCTTGATGCCGAGCGCTTTCAGATCAAGCAGGATGCTGGTGGCGAGCTGGGTGTTGTGGATGATTGCGGTTTCCGTGATCTCCAACTCAAAGCGCGCTGGATCAAGCCCGGTCTGATCGAGTGCGGTGCGAACATGGTCGACCAAGTCCGGATCGAGCAACTGGCGGGCAGACAGATTTACGGCCACCGTCTCCTTGCCCGACCATTGGCTGGCTGCAGAACATGCAGCGAAGATCGTCCAACGTCCGATATCATTGATCAGCATGCTCTGCTCTGCGAGGGGAATGAACTCATCCGGGCCGATCAGGCCGACATTCGGCCGGTTCCAGCGGATCAGCGCTTCCCGGCCGACAATGGCACGCGAGTATGCGCTGACTTTCGGCTGGAAGTGCAGGACGAATTCGTCATTCTCTATCGCCTTGTGGAGCGCGCGTTCGAGATTGCGCTTTTCGATCTGGCGTTTGTGCAGAATGGCATCATAGAACCGTACGCAGCCGCGTCCGTCAGCCTTGGCGGAGTAAAGCGCGCGGTCGGCAAAGGTGAGGATGCGGGCAGGGCTGGTCGCGCGTTGTGGGACGATTGCGATGCCGATACTGCCGCCGCAGTTCAGCGTTCGCTTGCCCATGGCCAGTGGTTCGGAAATGGCGGCCAGTATGTTGTTCGCAACCCGGGTAACCTCTTCGGGTGTGGATCGGCCGCGCACCAGAACGGCAAATTCATCCCCCCCGAGACGAGCTACCATGTCCTTGTCAGACAGCTCGTTGGAAATGCGGCGGCCCATCGCCTTGAGGAGCGTGTCTCCAGCGCCGTGGCCGTACTGATCGTTGACTTCCTTGAACTCGTCCAGGTCAATGATCATGACGGCCAGGTTCTTGCGATGCTCAGCGTCTTTGCTGACAGACGATTCAAGCGCCATATTGAAGGCGACCCGATTGGGCAGGCCTGTCAGGGCGTCACGGTAGGCGAGCGCGCGTACACGAGCTTCGGCGCGGACGCGCTGGGTCATGTCATGAACCGCAAAGAAGACGAAATCTTCGTTCGTATCCTCAGTGCGCCGACTGGAGATCGTGGCGATCATCTCACGGCCATCTGCAAACCGGATGCGGCGTTCGCCATAATCCCGGTTTTCCCTCAGGGTGAAGGTCTCGTCTTCAATCTGGAAAAGGTCTTGAGCGGAGCGACCCGACAGTTTTGGCAATCGGTCCACATCCGCCAAATGGCCCAGATCCTTCAGGTCTTCGAGGTCGCTCAAGCGGTCGCTGAACATGATCCGTGCGGCCATGTTGGTCTGAAGGACGAGACCATCAGCTGACACCATGAAGAGACCTTCGCTGCTTGAATCAGCCAGCACGGACAATTTGCGTTGTTCCTTGTGGCGAAGTCGCTGGAAATTACTATCGAGGCCGGCCGCTAGGGCGGAGAGGACCACGACGACCAGCATGGCGATGGCGATGATTGCGCTGAGGCCGGTGGTGTGAAGGGCAACTATCGGCGTACTCAGGCCCCTGATCGGGATCAGGGTTGTGCCGGATGCGCTGACAAAGTGAATGGAGATGACTGCCAGAACGCTGGTGACTGTGGCGATCGCCGTGCTCCAGCGGACCTTCGGGTTCGCGCCGAGCAAATAGGTGCCGACATAGCCCAGGAAGCCGAGCACCATCGCGGCTGTGATGGTGATTGTATCGTACTCGATTACGGCAGAGGCGCTCAGCGCCGACATGCCATAGAAGTGCATTCCGGCCACGGCAGCGGTCGCGATGCCTGCGCATGCCAGACGAAGCGTGCCATCCGCGTTCAGTCGCAGCAACAATGCTGTGGTGACGAAGCCAGCGACAGAGATAAGGGCGGACACGATTGTGCGACCCGCGTCGAAGACGATTTCGAATCCGGGTTTGTAACCGAGCAGCGCGATGAAGTGGGTGGCCCAGACCCCGAGGCCCACAACTGTACCGGCGGCAATCGCCCACAGGATCTTGTTGCGGGTCACCAATGCAGCCTGGCTGCGATAGTAGATGATCAGGGAACAACAATTGCTGAATGCCAGAACGAACAAGGAGGCAAGCACGTGCTTCCAGTCATGCTCCGTCGTTATGCAGTTCAACACTTCGTACATCTGAAAGCAAAATCCTTTTACGGGATTTTCATGCGGATGATTACGTTACCAAAAAACAAACCCTACTGTGTCAGTCCGGGTCCACGCTGCCGGGTTTGGAAGGATGTGAGCAAATTTCGATAACTCATCAAAAACGTGACTTCTGTATGTTTCATTACAGAATCAGGTGAAGGGGCATCGTTCTTGGCGGTGAGCGAAAATGTGTACGTAAATAAATCGGGGAGAAATATTAATGATCGACCGCCGGACAAATTCGAGGCGCCGTCAGAATGTGAAACTGGTGCTCGCCGGCCTGGCTGCTCTGGCTGCGTGCGCCCATCCGAACCGGCCGGTTTCTCCCATTGAATCCGACACGCTTGCCTATTCGTCGGCCATTTCAGATGCCCGGCAGGAACAATTGCTGATGAATATTGTTCGCCTGCGATACAATGATCCTGTCACCTTTGTTGATGCTGAGCGGATTACCACAACCGAAAACACCCAGATCAACGGCATGCTGGCGTCAGCGCTGGCGCTGGGTGGGCAGAATCTGGATGAAGTCCTGAACGGAAATGTCGGCACCAATATGAGTAGTCAGCCCTCGATCGCCTATTCGGCGTTGAGGGGGTCGGACTATGCCCAACAGATCCTGCAGCCATTGCCGCCGGCGACCATCTTCCTGATGAGCCAGTCGGGATGGAGCGTTGAACGGTTGATGTTGTGTTGCGTCTCCCGGATTGGCGATCTCGAGAATGCGCGGGCAGCCGCCGGGCCAACCCCGCCCGTCATGCCGGATAATGCGCGCTTTCGCGAACTGGCCGCGCTGATGCGCTCGCTTCAGGAACGCGGGCAATTGATGGTGCAGGTTGTCGATCCGGACACATCCGAGACCGATGGAGATGGCAAGCCGCGCGTGATCCTCAAATGGGATCGTACCTCGGAACTCGGCCAGCAACTCGCCGACTTCTTTCGGCGCTATTGGGTGTCGGATGTCAGTGTGATTCCGGGTGACCGCTACATCACGGAGATATCAACGCGGGGCAATGCCCTCGGCGATTATGCGGCGCGTGGGCGATCTCTGCTCGGCGTGTTGTCGGCGTTGTCGCAATCGGTTCACGTGCCCGAGGCGCACCGCGACATCGCCCGTGCCTCGCAACCTGTCCTGGAGCATTCGGACGACCCCTGTCGGGCACCGGGAGGGTGGCATGATGTGAATGGCGGCCTGTTTGCAGTGCAATCGGCGGCGGCGCGCCCGGCCACTGCGACGATAGCGGTCGAGTATCGTGACTATTGGTTCTATGTCGATGACCGCTGCCACGATGCCAAGGAAACCCTGAACCTGCTGGATCACCTCTATGCCCTGCAGGCGGGTATCAGTTCCGATGCGACGACGTTGCTGCTGCTCGGCGGCTAGGTCTGTCGCGGCTGTTACAGAGCGGAGGCTCCCGTCTCGCGAGAGAGGCAGCGGGCCCATCAATATTCAACCCTAAAGCGGGCGAACATGATTGCCGCAGAGCGGGTTTGGTCTATCTTCCCATTCGAAAACTGGGATTGGACCAATGCTGGGCCATCTGCGCCATATAGTTCGATCACGTACGGTCGAAGATATATTTGACAGATCCGTTGCCGCTTTGCGCGAGATTGGACTGACCCGCGTCTATTTTCAGGGTCCCATTGGAAGTGACCGGACGCTGACCCGAAACACGGCGAGCTTCGGCTTTCCTGAGACGTGGCAGAAATCATACGAACTGAACTGGCAGGTTCACGACCCGATTCCGGACGCCGCTTCCAGAATTGGCGGGCCGCTATACTGGCACCGCCTGCCATCATCGGTGTCGCTCTCCGAGAATGAGCTCGCCTATATGGAGTTCCTCAGACAGATGCAGATGGGTCAGGGAATCTGCATGCTCCAATATGGCAATGTGTCGAGAGTGGGTCTGATCGCGGCCAGCACGGATCCTGACGGACCGGAAGTCGAGAGCATTGACCGCGAGTTCTTTCAGTTTGTGGGCATGTCGTCCTTCATGCGATTTTGCCAGTTGGTAACCATGGACCCGGACATACCGGTCCAGCTGTCCGGCCGCGAACAGGACGTCCTTTACTGGATGGCGCAGGGCCGCAGCAATAGTGCCATCGCCGATGTGCTTGGCATCCGTCAGGACACGGTCAATACGTATGTGAAGCGTATCTTCGCCAAGCTGGAAGTGTTCGACCGAACCTCGGCCGTGATGAAGGGGGTCCGTCAGGGAATGGTCATCGTGTCGGACCCGATTTCTGAGCTTGTCGCCGACCAGATGAGAGCGAAACGTCGAAGAGATGGATAGTATATCTACTATTCTGCTTGAAAATATTGCGCGAGCCCTCACAATCCTCCTCGAGTCCGGGGAGGCAGTGGCGTGCTCAACAAATTGAAGGGCCTGATAGAGGCGCGGTCGTTGCAGGACCTGCGCGAAGCGGCCGTCTCGGCCTTTGGCGAGATGGGTGTGCCGCGGCTTTTGTGTCTGTCCCCGGTTGGCCATGATCGCTCGGTAGGTCGCGGGCTGACCAATGCAGGCTTTCCGGAAGAGTGGGAAACCGCCTATCGCGATGCCCGTCATATGGACGACCCGCTGCCAGACATTTCGGTGCGGATCGGAACGGCCTTTCGCTGGCATGACTTGCCAAGCGATGTCGTGCTGAATGAGCGTGAAACCCGATACCTTTCAGACTTGTCCAAATGGGGCATGTCGAAGGGCATATGCGTCGCCACTTACGGGTCGGCTGCGCGGGTCGGCTTCATCGCCGCCAGTTCGGAATCCGGAGAAGATGATCTGGACGAAGTCGATTTGTCACTTTTCCAGATTGGCGCCGAGACCGCCTATCTGCGTTATTGCCAGCTGATGTCGGCTGAGCTGCAATATGAGATGAACCTGTCCAGCCGCGAACTCGACGTGTTGCACTGGATGGCGCAAGGCCGCAGCAATGCGGGCATCGCGGACATGCTGGACCTCAGTCAGGAGACTGTTGGCACTTACGTGAAACGAATCTTTGCCAAGCTGGACGTGTTCGACCGAACCTCCGCCGTGATGAAGGGCGTAATGCGCGGGCTCGTGATCGCGTCAGACCCGAACGTCGAGGCAGCCGCGCAACAGCGTCGTGCGCGTCCGAAACGTGCTTGATTGCCCATCCTGTTGGCACCAATCGCAGCCTGAACGAATCCGACGGCATATGTTCACTTGGTATTCAGAGCCTGATGCCTATACAGCCATGGTATGAAACGGATTTCTGCCCTTCTTCTGGCCCTGGGCCTTGTGGTGACGCCTCCGGCGATCGCTCAGGACTGGCGTAACCAATGGTCGCCCGGTCAGGCGCGCGATTCGGTGCGGCAGGGCAAAACCGTTCCCCTCAGCCAGATTTTCCAGAGCCTGAAGCGGCAATATGGCGGCTATCAACTCGGTGCAGACCTGTTCGATAATGGCGGCAAGCCGCAATACAAGATCGACTGGATGACGGGGGATGGCCGCAAGATGCGCTTTACGGTGGACGCCCGTACGGGTGCAGTCCTTGACCGGCAGGGTGCTTGACCCGACATTGCTTATTAGATCGGAGGGACGTGTAGATGCGTATCCTGGTAGTTGAAGATGATTCAGACTTGCGCCGCCAGCTGGCCGATGTGCTCTCACAGTCAGGCTATGCTGTGGACCTCGCCGCAGATGGCGAGGATGGCCACTTTCTGGGCGACACCGAACCCTATGATGCGGTGATCCTGGACCTCGGCCTGCCGAAGATGGACGGCGTCAGCGTTCTGAAGAAATGGCGTGCGGACGGCAAATCCTTCCCGGTCCTGATTCTGACCGCCCGCGATTCGTGGAGCGAGAAGGTGGCTGGCTTTGATGCCGGCGCTGACGATTACCTCACCAAGCCGTTCATTACCGAAGAGTTGCTGGCGCGCTTGCGCGCCCTGTTGCGCCGCGCCGCCGGTCACTCTGCCGCGACGCTGGAGGCTGGCAAGCTGGTGGTCGATACGCGCGCCGCCCGTGCCAGTGTGAATGGCGAACCTGTGAAACTGACCGCGCACGAATATCGCGTTCTGTCTTACCTGATGCATCATATGGGCCGCGTCGTGCCGCGCACGGAACTGGTCGAGCATATCTATGATCAGGACTTTGACCGCGACTCGAACACGATCGAGGTCTTCATCGGTCGCCTGCGCCGCAAGATCGGGCAGGACCGTATCCAGACCGAGCGGGGCCTTGGCTACCGCCTTGTCGTGCCGGATGCCGAAACCCGCGTCGTCGGATAAGGCCCGCACCGCGCCGGAGCCCGGACCATGAGCGACAGCGCCCCTTCAAACCCGACCCTGCTGGACCGCTGGACGCGCCTGTCATTGGCGCGGCGGATCATGCTGGCGGCGGCGGTGTGGGGACTGGTCGTGCTGGTCGGCGGCGCGCTCGCCTTGTCAGCGGTCTATCGCGCGCAAACGCTCAGCTTGCTGGAAGAGGACCTGGAACAGAATCTTGTTGGCCTGACCCGCGAGATGACTCGGGAAGGGGCGTTTCTCGAAGATGGCCAGGTCACGGATTCCCAGCGCGAATTCTTTCTCGGGGATGTGCGTTTTCGCACGCAATATTCCGGGCGGTACTGGGCCATTGTGGGGGTCAGCTCCGAAGGCGACATCGCGGGAGACATTCGCTCGCGCAGCCTCTGGGACGAGCCCGTTCCCCTCAGCGACGGTCAACTGGATCGGACGCTGGCCAATCCCGGCATGACGCAGTTCGGGGACTTTGACCTTGTTGGTCCGGCCGGACAGCATGTGCGCGTGGCGTCTCGCGCGATCCTGATCGCAAATCGTGACACGCCGCTTGTTCTGGTGGCGGCGGCTGACCGCGCGGCCAATGATGCGGCGGCGACGCGCTTCCGGAATTTGTTGCTGGGCACGATGATTGCCCTGTTCGGCGGTGTGTTCGCGGCGATGGTCGCGGGCATATCGTTCTCGCTGCGTCCGTTGCGGCGCATCGGGGATGATGTCGCTGAGGTGCGTGAAGGCACGCGGCAGAAACTGTCTGAGGATTATCCGGCCGAAGTGCGCCCGCTCGCCGATGAATTGAACAAGCTGCTGGAGCATAACCGGCAGGTGGTCGAGCGCGCGCGGACGCATGTCGGTAACCTTGCCCATGCCCTGAAGACGCCGCTGGCCGTGCTGCGCAATGAGGCGACCGGTGATACTTTGCTGGATGATGTGGTGCGTCGCCAGTCGGAAAACATGCAGACCAATGTCGAGCATTACCTGAAGCGCGCGCAAATGGTGGCGCGGGCGCAAACATTGGGCGCACGGACCGAGTTGCGCCCAGTGATCGATGGCATCGCACGCATGTTGAACCGGCTTTATGATGCAAGGGGCGTCAACGTGTCCGTTGACGGCGGGGTCGGGGCCGTGTTCCGGGGAGAGAAACAGGATCTGGAAGAAATGGTCGGCAATCTGATGGAAAACGCCTGCAAATGGGCCCGGAGCGAAGTGATGGTGCGGGTTCGCGATGGGGCAGAGGCGCTGACCATAGAGGTAGAGGATGACGGCAAGGGCCTGACGCAGGAAGAACGGGCGGGCGCCCTGAAGCGCGGCGTGCGCCTCGATGAGACCACCCCCGGCACCGGACTGGGCCTGTCCATCGTCAAGGAACTGGCCGAACTGCATCGCGGCAGTCTCGATCTGGGGGATTCCGGCATGGGTGGCCTGAAGGCCGTGTTGAAGTTTCCAAAATCATGACACGTCGGAACGGTATCATCCTCGCACTTTGTCTGGCGGTGGCGATTGGTGGATATCTGCTGGTCGGCAAACCCGGAATGGGCGATTTGCCGATGAAAGACCGGCAGGCTGGCCTGATGGAGAAAATCCGTACCGATCCGGGCGCGCTGACCCAGGCTGAAACGCTGTCGCGTCTTGAGGCGACCGTGGTGGAACGCCCTGAAGATCCCCAGCCACACTATTTCATTGGTGAGATCCTGCGCGCGCAGGGACGCACGTCGGATGCAGCAAGGGCCTACCAGTCTGCCTTGCGGCGGGACAATGAATTCATGCCGGCCTTGCTGGCGCTTGGCGATGCGCTGGTCGAGCTGAACAATGGCGCGGTCTCGCCAGAGGCCACGCGCCTGTTCGCCAAGGCCTATGAACTCGATGAAACCCAGGTGCGCGCGGGTATGTGGGCGGCCATGGGTGCGTCGCAGGCAGGCGATCAGGAAAAGGCCGAACAGGCCATGCGCTATATCTATTCGCGCCTGCCGGAAGATGATCCGCGCCGCGAACGGTTCGCCCCGATGATCGAAGCGCTCAGCCAGCCGGAAACCGCGGTTCCTGAAGCGGAATAGCCCGGCTGCATCTGCCGCACTCCCTTTTCGGTGTAAGTCCCCTTATAAGTCTCGCCATGCGCGCACGGACACGACGACTCTATACTTTTGGCATTGCGGCGCTGCTGCTCCTGGCGGCGGCGGTGCTGGCTTTCTTTGCCTTGCGCGAGAATGCCAACCTGTTTTACACGCCGGAAATTCTGGCCGAGAAAGGCCAACCGGAAGACGGCAAGGTTGTGAAGGTTGGCGGATGGGTCGAACCGGGATCACTGGCCTATTCCGAAGATGGCGCGACCATGATTTTCACCGTCATCGACAACAGCCCCCACACGATTCGTGTCAGCTATACCGGCATCGCGCCAGACCTGTTCCGCGAAGGACAGGGCGTGGTGGCGACCGGCCAGTTCGGGCCAGAGGGCGCGTTCACTGCGCGACAGATTCTCGCCAAACATGATGAAAACTACCAGCCGCGGGAACTGAAGCCGCTGGACGTGGCCGGATGATAGAACTCGGCCATTTTGCGGCCTTTCTGGCGCTGGCAGCGGCGCTGGCCCAGGGCATGTTCGGCCTGACGGGCCAAAGGCGGATGGCGGGGCTCGCCGCTTATGCCGGTTTCGCCGTGATGATTCTGTCTTTTGTGACGCTGGTCGTGGCCTTTGCCCGGTCTGATTTCTCGGTCGCGCTGGTGGCCAACAATTCGCACACGTTGAAGCCGATGATCTACAAGATCGCAGGCGCCTGGGGGAATCATGAAGGTTCGATGGCGCTCTGGTGTCTTGTCACGCTTGGCTTTGGCGCGGCAGGCGCGCTGTGGATGCGCACCGGGCGCGACCTGTTCGAGGCGCGCGCGCTCGGCATTCAGGGCCTGCTGGCGGTCGGCGCGCTGGCCTATTTGTTGTTTGCATCGTCGCCCTTCCTGCGGCTGGATCCAGCGCCATTTCAGGGCGCAGGGCTGAACCCGCTCTTGCAGGATCCGGCGCTCAGCATTCATCCGCCCATGCTGTATCTTGGCTATGTCGGATATTCCTTCGTGTTTGCGCTGGCGGCGGCTGGCCTGATGGAAGCGCGGGTCGATTCGGTCTGGGCGAAGGAGGCGCGGCGCTGGTCGTTGGCTGCGTTCATTCCGCTTACGCTCGGCATCGCGCTCGGCTCCTACTGGGCCTATTACGAGCTTGGCTGGGGTGGCTGGTGGTTCTGGGACCCGGTGGAAAATGCTTCGCTGATGCCGTGGCTGATCGGGGCTGCGCTGTTGCATTCGGTTGTCGTGACAGAGAAGCGCGAGGGCTTCGGGGCCTGGTCGGCGCTGCTGGCGGTGCTGGCCTTCTTGTTCTCGATCATGGGCGCATTCCTCGTGCGCTCGGGCATCCTCACGTCTGTGCACGCCTTCGCCGTGGACCCGGAGCGGGGCATGCTCTTGCTGTTCGGCCTGCTGACCTATGGCGGCTTTGCGCTGGTGCTGTTTGCCATGCGGGCACCGAAACTGTCGGGCGGGAAGCCGTGGATGTTGCTCAGCCGCGAAGGCGCGCTGATGGCGAACAATATCGTTTTGATCGTGGCGGCGTTGACTGTGTTACTCGGTACGCTTTTTCCGCTGATGGCAGAGGCAGCCGGCCGGACGATTTCTGTTGGCGAGCCCTACTTCAATCTGACGTTCACGCCGATGCTGGCACTGCTGCTGCTCATATTGCCGGTAGTTCAGGCTTGGGCGTGGGGCAAGGCGGATTTGAAGAACTGGTCCAGATGGGCGATCGCTGGCGGCGCGCTGGCGCTGGTCTTCCTCGCCTTGGGGGTCGGCCTCTGGGACATTTCCATCGGCGCAGCACTTGGCCTCGCGCTTGGTGTTTGGCTCGTCATTGGTGCGGCGTGGGAATTGAAGCGCCGGGCGATCACGCCGGGGCGGATCTTCCGCCTGCCGCCGCGCGTCTGGGGTATGACGCTGGCCCATATGGGCCTCGGCCTGTTTGTGATCGGCGCGGTCGTCGAGACCACGGGACGGTATGAGACGACGGTGGCGCTGGCAGAAGGCGGATCCGGTACAGTGGCCGGCTGGACGCTGACCCTTGATCAGGTGCGCGCAATCGAAGGCCCGAACTGGTATGCCGACCGGGCGCAACTGACCGCGACGCGCGGCAGCGCCAAGGCGATCATGACGCCGATGAAGCGCTATTATCCGGCGGCACAAATGCCGACCACGGAAACTGCGATTCACAAGACGGGCACCGGCGATCTCTATGCAGCGCTGGGCGAGCAGCGCATGGTGGACGGCGCGCCCCGCTGGGTGTTCCGAGTCTACTATAATCCGATGATTGACCTGTTATATTTCGGCGTGATCCTGATGGCATTGGGCGGTGCCTTCAGCCTGTGGCCAAGGCGCAAAGCATGAAACAGCTCGTTGTGATCCTGATCAGTCTGGTGCTTGCCGGGTTCGCTGTGGCCGAAGATGTTGCGCTGGATAACCCGCAACAGGAGGCCCGCGCGCAATCCCTGATGCGCGAGCTGCGCTGTGTCGCCTGCGAGAATGAACCGATTTCCCAGTCCGCCGCGCCAATTGCCGAAGACATGCGCGCGCGGGTACGCGTGATGATCGAGGATGGCGCGAGTGACGAAGAGGTACGCGGCTGGTTCGAGGACCGGTATGGCGAGTTTGTCCTATTCCGTCCGAAGGCGGACGGTGTCGCGGGCTGGCTACTATGGGGCGGGCCATTCTTGCTATTGCTGTTTGGCGCGTTCATCGGCATCGCGATTGCGCGCTCGCGCAGGGCGCAGGTGGATCCCGTCGAGCCGGAAGACGCCTAGTAGAGTCCGGTTGGCAGGAAGAAACGTCCGCCAAGCCAGACAACCCATCCGCCCAGCGCGATGAACGGCCCGAATGGAATGGGCGTATCGGCATCGACCTTGCGGATTCCGAGCGCCGACAGTCCGATAACGCCCACCAGTGCGGAGGCCGACGCGACGAGCATAATGGGGGCAAGGCCCGCCCAACCGGTCCATACGCCGAGCGCGCCGAGCAGTTTGGCGTCACCCCGTCCGAGCCCGTCTTTGCCGCGCAAGTGGCGATAGCCGAGTTCCACCATCACCAGGATGCCATAGCCGACCAGTCCGCCGATCAGGTGCGCCCGCCAGGCTTCAGGCCGGGTCAGCCAGACCATCAGGATGCCGAGCAGGACTGTTGAGGCCGTCAGGGCATCGGGAAGGGTCAATGTGCGAATATCAATGACACTGAGCCCAAGCAGGAGGGCGCCGAGGCAGAGGGTCAATGCCAAAGTGCCAGGCGGCGCGAGGGAAATGCCGCTTGCCAGTAGAGCGTACCCGGCCAATCCGGTCAGAATGATTGTCAGCTTATTATGCAACTGCTCGTCCTTTTGCCCCGCCAGAGGGCATCTGGTTGAAGACCATTCGCTTGGCCAGAAATCAATGCTTGTCGAAGCCTGTCTGTGAGACTGTGGGAAAGGATGCCGACGCCGCTCCATAACATTCGTCAGCTGGGTGGGGACGCGCTTGACGATTGCAATGGCCCGGAGATGACGTCCTGGCAGGGACACATTGCCTCCGGAGGCGAATGCCGCAGAACCTTGAAAAGGGCCTGTGCGACGCCGGCAAGGGGTCGGGGCAGCTTGCGTGAAGAGTGGCAGGCAACCCAACACTCAGCCTGGCACGATGTGCCGGTTGAGAGGATGTCCTGATCTTCGCTCGAAGCCCCATAGCCTTGTTCCGCAAATAGAATGAGCGCAAAATACATGGCTTACAAGGGGCTTTTGACCTGACTTGCGTAAACTTCATTAAAAAACAGCTTTCTGTAGAGTTACCTTCAGATTCACACTGTTGGGGCAAGTCGACCGGAGGTTGTCGCGTCAAGCCAGGAGAAATCAGGGGCAATTTTCTTACCGGCGCGTGAAAATCGCCTTACTGTCTTTTAATGACCACAATGCTTGTGGCAGGCTTATGCTGGCCCACATGCCCAATACAGGCAAATTTTTCAGTGACTTGGAGACAGGAATGAAGACAATCGGCATATCGAGACAGGCCATGGTAGCTGCGCTGGTGGGCGTGGCGATGGTAGGCTCTTTCTCCCTCGCCCCACAGATCTTCAGCCCGGAGGCGGGTGCCCAGCCGATCCAGATTGAAGCGCCACGGGGCGCGCCGCTCAGTTTTGCCGATTTGATCGAACAAGTTGAGCCTGCCGTGGTCAGCGTCAACGTCACCACCGAGCGCGAAGTCGGCCGTATGGCTGACATGCAGGAATTCTTCGAACAATTTCGCGGCATGCCTGGCCTGGATGAGTTCATGGAACAGCGCCGTCAGGAAGAGGAAGAAGAACCGGAAACGCGCGAGGGTCGCTCGCTTGGGTCGGGCTTCTTCATCTCCAAGGATGGCTACATCGTTACGAACAATCACGTGGTTGAGGGCGCTACGGCCATTCAAGTCGTCCTGAAGGACGGGACGGAACTCGACGCCGAACTGGTCGGCACCGATGCGCAAACGGATCTGGCTGTGTTGCGTGTTACAGAGCCGGGCGAGTATCGCTTCGTCAGCTTTGGCGACTCCCACACTATGCGCAAGGGCGACTGGGTGGTCGCGCTTGGCAATCCGTTCGGACTTGGCGGCACTGCCACTGCGGGCATCTTGTCAGCCGATGGCCGCGAGATTGGCCCGGACAGCCCCTATACAGATTTCCTCCAGATCGATGCCTCCATCAACCGGGGCAATTCCGGTGGCCCCACCTTTGACCTCAATGGCAATGTGATTGGTGTGAACACGGCGATCTTTTCGCCGACGGGCGGTTCTGTCGGGATCGGCTTTGCGATTCCGGCAGAGCTCGCCAGTGAAGTGACCAAGTCCCTGATCAAGGACGGCAAGGTCTCACGCGGCTGGCTGGGTGTTGCCATCCAGGACCTGACAGATGATATGGCCGAGGCCCAAGGCATCAAGGATGCCGAAGGTGCAATCATTGCCGATGTCACCAATGGCAGCCCGGCAGAAAAAGGCGGCCTCGCACGTGGCGACATCATCCTGTCCGTCAATGGCGACAAGGTCACCGATGCCACATCGACGACGCGGCTGGTTGGTAAACTGATCGCCAATACGCAGAATAAGTTCGAGATTATTCGCGGCGGCAAGAAGCAGACCCTAAATGTCACCGTCGGCGAGCGTCCGAGCAATCCGAATGCGATCGTCGAACCGGCGCTTTCTTCGTCAGCCACGACGGCGCCGGATACCGGCAAGGAAGTGAAGGAAGTTGGCGCGACGTTCGAGAAGATGGACGACGAATTGCGCACCCGTCTTGGCTTGCGCGAAGGCGAGAACGGCCTGCTCGTGTCGAGCATCACCAAGGACGGCGTCATGGAAGAGGCTGGTATTCAGGAAGGCATGGTCATCCTGGAAGTGAACAACAAGCCAGCCACATCCGTCGAAGCCTTTCGCAAAGCAATTACCGACGCCATGAACGCCAAGCGCACGAAAATTCTGATCGCAGTCCGTATTGGCCAGATCACGAATTATCGCACCATTGACCTGTCGGACGCCGAATAGGAGATTCCGATGCTTGATACGGTTCAGGAAGACACCATGCATGTTCTCGTAATTGAAGATGACATCGAAATGGCCAGCTTCATCGAGAAGGTTCTGGTCGAGGCGGGCCACCGCGTCGACATGGCAACCGATGGTGATAGCGGCCTGGCCATGGCGCGGGCGTCTGAATTCGACGCGCTTGTCGTAGACCGGATGCTGCCGGAAAAAGATGGCCTGACCTTGGTCAAGGAATACCGGGAAGCGGGCGGCAAGACGCCGACCCTCTTCCTGTCAGCTCTGGGCGATGTCCAAAATCGGGTGCAGGGGCTGAAGGTTGGCGCGGATGACTATCTCGCCAAGCCATTTGCTCCGGCCGAACTTGCTGCACGGGTCGAGGCACTCGGCCGTCGCCTGCCGGTGGAGCAACAGGTGACGGTCCTGAAAGCCGGTGATCTTGAAATGAATCTGCTGACCCGCAAAGTGACGCGGGCCGGGCAGAAGATCGACCTCCAGCCGCGCGAGTTCCGCCTGCTGGAATATCTTATGCGCCATGCCGGACAGGTCGTGACGCGTACCATGTTGCTGGAGAAGGTGTGGGATTATAATTTCGACCCCCAGACCAATGTGATCGACGTCCACATCTCGCGCCTGCGCGCGAAGATCGACAAGGAATTCGAAGAGCCACTTCTGCATACGGTGCGCGGGGCAGGCTATCGCCTGCAGGGCTAGACGCCCGGGCAGGCGACTGGCACCTAGCACCACATGAGACTCGCACTGCCGACCTTCCTGAAGACGACGACGTTCAAACTGGCGCTGATCTACAGCGCCATGTTTGCGGCGTTTTCGGCTGCGTTGCTGGTCTATCTCTATTATTCGACGGTCTACTATATCCGCACGGAGAGCGAGCGGCGGATGGATCTCGAATTCGAGCAGCTTGGAAACGCCTATTTCACAGGCGGAATGGAGCGTCTCAGCCAGTCCGTTCTGGAGCGGATGACGCGCACCGGCTCTACCTATTTCTACTATCTTGAAGACTCTTCGGGCCGAAAGATTGCGGGCCATTTCGGGCGGATGCCGACGGCACCGCCAGCAGCAGACGTGCAGACCGTTTATTTCGAGTTCCGCCAGCAGGAGCCGGACGGAACCGAGATCCTGCGGCAGGCAGCAGGTCGTATCGTGCGCCTGCGTGACAATGGTGGTGCTTTGCTGGTGGCATTTGATACCGAACAGCAGACGGCGATTGTGGGGCGCATACAGCGCGCAATCTTCATTGCCGCTCCCATCGGGTTGGTCTTCTCATTGCTGGGGGGAATCCTGATTTCGCGCGGAGCCGCGCGACGGGCAGATGAACTCGCGCGGACGGCCGAGGCCGTGATGGGCGGGGAATTGGGCAGGCGCGCACCCGTGCGCGGATCTGGCGACGAGTTCGACCGGCTGGCGTCCCGGCTGAATGCCATGCTCGACCAGATCGAGAAGTTGGTGGATTCCACGCGCCATACAGGGAACGCAATTGCGCATGACCTGCGCTCGCCGCTCTCGCGCCTTCGCAATCGACTGGAGATCGCCCTGTCCGAACCGATGTCACGCGAAAGCGCCGAGGCTACTCTGGAAGTGACGGTCGAGGAGGTGGACCGGGTGCTCGGCACATTCAACGCAATCCTCCGCCTTGCGCGGTTGGAAGCGGGCGCGGAAGGCGAGCGTGTACGGATGGACGTGTCGGAACTCGGCGAAGAACTGGCCGAACTCTTCGACCCGGCCTGCGAGGAAGCGGGACTTTCCTTCAAGAGCCAGATTTCTCGCAACCTTACCATTCTTGCGGATCGTGACCTTGTGGGTCAGGCCTTGTCGAACTTGCTCGACAATGCCGTGAAGTACACGCCCGAAGGCGGTGCCATCACATTCTCCATTACGCGCGGGCCGAATGGCACTGTCGATATGACTGTGGTGGATTCCGGGCCCGGTGTGCCGGAAGGCTCGCGCGAACTGGTCGTACAGCGCTTCCAGCGTATGGATTCGGCGCGTACCCAGCCTGGATCCGGCCTTGGTCTCGCGCTCGTCGATTCCGTGGCAGACATGCATGGCGGCAGTTTGATCCTGAGTGATGCGGGCGGCGATCCGAACATGCCGGGTCTGAAGGCCACGCTGCGCCTGCCGAGAGTGTGATGCCCGTATGCTGAAGATCCTGCCAATCGCAGATACCGCCGAAGCCGCGCTGGAGCGGGCTCTGCCAGCGGCGCCCTATTTGCGGCGCCTGCATGAGACGGGCGTGCGCGGGCATTGGCGCGATGCCTTGCAGGCCGTCAGGGATATTCCAGCCGATTTGCCCGAAGCCGATGTCATGGCAACCATGCGCAAGGCCAAGGCGCAACTGCATTTATCGCTCGCAGCAGAAGACCTGTCCGGCGTGTTGCCGGTGATGGGTGTGACGCGCGCGCTCAGCGAGTTTGCCGAAGAGTGCCTTGAAGCAGCATTGCGTGCGTCTCTTGCCAAACGGGAGCTCGGCGACGCGGGCATTTTCGCGGTCGCCCTTGGCAAGATGGGCGCGTATGAGCTGAACTATTCAAGCGATATCGATATCTGCGTGTTCTATGAGCCGGGTGTGTTCATGGAAGGTGACTTTTCCGCCGGGGAGACCGCACAGCGTATCGCACGGGACCTCGTCCGCATGATGCAGGAAGCGACGGGTGACGGTTATGTGTTCCGAACCGACCTTCGATTGCGGCCCGATCCGTCGTCGACGCCCCTGGCGGTCTCAACGAAGATGGCGGACCTTTACTATGAGAGTGTGGGTCAGAACTGGGAACGGATGGTCTGGATCAAGGCGCGTCCGACCGCCGGAGACCATGCGAGTGCGGACCGTTTCCTGAAAATCCTGCAACCTTTTGTCTGGCGCCGTAATCTCGACTATTGGGCGATTGGCGACATCCAGGCCATCAAGCGGATGATCAACAGCAAAGTAGGGCGCGCCGATTTCGAGACCGTCTCGCCGGACGTGAAGCTGGGGCCGGGCGGCATTCGCGAGATCGAATTCTTTGCCCAGACGCAACAATTGATCCTTGGTGGGCGACAGTCGGAACTGCGCGATAATTCCACGCTCGGGGCACTCGCCGCGCTAACGGGTGCAGGTGTGGTCGAACGCAACACGGCCGAGGAATTGGAGACGGCCTATCTCGCCTTGCGCAATCTGGAGCACAGGGTCCAGATGCGCCGCGACGAGCAGACCCATACCGTCCCGGCGGGCGAAGATGACCGCAAGGACGTGGCCATGCTTTGCGGCTATGACGATCTTGCCTCATTCGACCGGGACTTGCAGGCCACACGTCGCTGCGTTCAGGCGCACTATGACGGTTTGTTTGCTCATGAAGACCGGGCACTGGACGCCAGTCCTCTGGGCAATCTTGTCTTCACGGGAGTTGATGATGATCCGGGGACGATTGAAACGCTTGCTTCGCTGGGCTTCAGTAACCCAAGCGCGGCCATTGAGTCGATCCGTTCCTGGCATCGGGGGCGCGTGCCAGCAACGCGCACGGCCCGGGGCCGGGAATTGCTGACAGCCTTGCTGCCAAGCATGCTGGAAGCGATGGGCAAGACGGGTGAGCCTGATGAGGCGTTTCGCTGGTTCTCGCGTTTCTTCGAAGGGATGTCCTCTGGCGTGCAGACGCTGTCCATGTTGTTGGCGGAGCAGACCCTGCTGGATGATCTTGTATCCACGCTCGCGCTCGCACCGCGCCTTGCGCAGATTCTGTCACGCCGCCCAGACCTGTTGGAAGCCTTGGTCAGTCGTCAGGAACCGCCACGTCCGGTGATTGACGACACGGTCAGTTTCGATGGCGCGCTGGATGCGTGGCGGCGCTACCACCGGGAACAGAATTTCCTGATCGGGCACCGCTTGTTGCATGGCCTGATCAATGCGCGCGATGCCGGGGCGCACTGGTCAGACCTTGCCGATGAGACCATTCAGGAAATGGCCAGCGCCGCTGAGTGTGAAACCGAGGACCGCTATGGTCCGCGGCCGGGCAGTTGGGCCATCTTTGCCATGGGTAAGCTGGGCGGGCGGGAACTGACGGCCGGGTCCGATCTCGACATTATCGTGATCTACGACGCAGACCCGATGGTGGCGCAGACCTGGTACACGCGATTTACGCAGCGCCTGATCACGGCCTTGACGGCTCCCACAGCTGAGGGGGATCTCTACGAAGTCGACATGCGATTGCGGCCTTCCGGCGGCGCCGGACCCGTTGCGGTCAGCGTGCCGGCTTTCGAGCGCTACCAAAATCATGATGCCTGGACCTGGGAGCATATGGCGCTGACGCGCCTGCGACCGGTCACGGGCGACGAGGCGCTCTGCTATCGCATCATGAAGATCGCCTGCGAAGCTATCGTCGCGCGTGCGGACAAGACGGATGGTACGATCTCACAGGACGTGGCGGACATGCGCCAGAGGCTCTATCGCGAGAAGCCGGGGACAGGCCTTTGGGACCTGAAGACGGCCGAAGGCGGTCTGGTGGATGCCGAGTTTGTCGTTCAGCGCGACATGCTGTTGCGTGGCGAACCGGATGCGATCCGTTCCAATACGCGCGAGGCGATTTCCTGCTCGTCCCTTCCGGAGGCGGAAAGGACGTTACTTGAAGAGGGAGTCACCTTTCTTCAGTCGCTCCAGCAGGTTCACAGATTGGCGCTCGGCAGCGAAATGGCTGGCGGGCACATACCGGAAGGCTTGAAGGACAGGCTCTGTCGATCGGTGGATATGGAGACATTCGACGCGCTTGAGGCAGAAATTTCCTCAGTGAAATCAAAGATTCACATGCTGGCGGTGAAAAAACTTCAGCTTTGAGCGACGGAAACTCCGGGCCGACCCGTTCAATACGCGATGGGTGAGTAAAACAAACGGAGTTTTCTCAATGAAACGTACTACGATTGCAACCGCTTCGATCGCCGCCATTGCGGCCCTGGCCCTGCCAATGATCGCCATTGCCCAACCGGGCGACGGTCATCGCGGCAAGGGACATCATGGCCAACGCGGCAATATGGAAGCCATGATTGCTGAAATCGACACTAATGGCGATGGAGACCTCTCCAAGGCAGAAATCGATGCGCACCGCGCTGCGAGATTTGCAGAGGTTGACGCCAATGGCGATGGCGCCGTGACGCAAGCCGAACTGGATGCGCATCACGAAGCCAAGCGCGCTGAGCGCATGGCGGAACGCAAAGCCAAGATGTTCGCGAAGTTGGACACTGACGGTAACGGCACGATCAGCGCCGAGGAGTTTGCCAGCAAGGAACGTCCCGGCTTTGACAAGGTCGATGCCGATGGCGATGGCATTGTGACGAAGGAAGAAATGGACGCCATGAAGTCGAAGATGAAAGATCGTCGCGGCGGTAAGCACAAGCGCGGCGACGGCCCGCAGCCTGAATAAGGACGACCTCCCGATGGGCCGGAAGCCAGAGATGTATCAACGTGATTTACCGCGATATGACGATGTTCTTCCGGCCCGTTTTCGGTTAAGTCCTCTGCCTTGGCTTTCAGTTCAGACCTCGACCGGATCACACGAGCAGCAGCGGGCGACCCCGCTGCTGTCTCCAGCCTTGTCGACCGCTACAGCAGCGGCGTCCTTGCCTTGGCAACGCGCATGCTCGGCGACCCTTCAGAGGCTGAAGACGTGACACAGGAAACCTTCCTCCGCGCCTGGAAGGCGCTGCCGGGATGGGAACCGCGTGCGAAATTCTCAACCTGGCTGCACCGGGTTGCCCTGAATCTCTGTTACGATCGGCTGCGCAAGCGCCGTGAAGTGACCATGGAACACCTGCCGGAGCGCACTGATCCGGCCATGACCCCGGCAGAATTGCTGGATCAGTCCCAGCGGGTCCGTGCGGTGGAAGATGCAATCTCCCACTTGCCGGAACGCCAGGCCGCAGCATTGACGCTATGCGCCCTGCAGGGACATTCTCAAGCCGAAGCCGCAGACATCATGGATGTCAGCGTGGAGGCACTGGAAAGTTTGCTGGCACGTGCACGACGCACGCTTCGCGCCAGCCTGTTGGAGAGGGCCGCATCATGAGCGGACAATTGATTTCAGACGACCGGATCCTGGCCCTGATCGAGACCTATGGGGCCGATCCCCACATGTTTCCCGAGGAAGAGCGGGCGGCTGCCCGTGCGCGCATGACGGCGCATCCAGAACATTTTTCTGGTGCAATTGCCGCTGCCCGCGAGATTGATGCCCTTTTGGGTGAGGTCCCGGATGTCGTGACCTCTGAGAGTTTGCGCGACGCCTTGATTGCGTCTGCGCCAAAGGCGGCCCCTGCACGCAAATCCAGCTGGAAGTTGCCGGTCTGGATTCCCGCAGGCGCGTTGGCATCGCTGACGGTCGGTGTGTTCGCCGGTATGAGCGTAGCCCAACCGATCACGACGCAAGACGAGCAGGCCGAAGCGGCAGTTTATGCTGCGCTTGGATTTGATACGTACACACTGGTACTGGAAGATGAGGCGACGCAATGAATGAGACCCCGGCCCGAGCGCCGCGCCGAATTTCTTTCTGGATGACGATTTCCCTGTTGTTCAACCTGCTCCTGTTGGGGCTGGTTGTTGGCATGCTGGTGCGCCAGATACCTGATCGTGGCCATCGTGAAGAGCGGCCCCGGTTGGCCCAAGACATAGATACTGAAACACGCCGGGCTATGTTTGGCCTGATGCGGGAATCCTATCGCGAATCCCGAACAGAACGCGATGCGCGCAATGCGGTGCGTGCGCAATTGGCAGACGCGCTGAAAGCGGATCCTTTCGATGCAGAGGCCGTCCGCGCGGCATTTGCCGATCTGCGCGCGGCGGAGGGGTCGGTTCATGCGGCCACGCATAAGGCGATGATTGCCCGGCTCGAAGCGCTTCCCCCAGAGCAGCGCCGTGCCATGGCCGACATATTGGCCCGTGGACCGGAACGGGACCGGCGCAATCGCCGGAATTCACGCCCGCCCAAAGACTAGGGGTTTTCTTCTGACCGCGGGCGCTCCAGACTGCCTTGAAACAGGAGGGCAGGATGAAGGAATATGCGGCGTTTGATGCGATGGGGTTGGCCGAACTGGTCCGCGCCGGTGAAGTCTCTTCAAAAGAATTGCTGGACGAGGCAGTGTCGCGGGCCCATGCCGCGCAGTCTGAACTGAATTGCTTTTCCAGCCTTTATCCCGACCTTGCCGAAGCCCAGCTGGCAGATTTGCCAGCTGACGGGCCGTTTGCCGGCGTGCCTTTCATCACCAAGGATCTCGCCGTGATGATCGATGGCGCGCCTCTGACCAATGGGTCAGTCAGCTGGAAGGGGCATGTCTCGTCGCAGGATTCGGTGCTGACGGAACGCTATCGCAAGGCGGGGCTCGTCATGTTCGGCCAGACGACCAGTCCCGAATTCGGCCTGACCACAACCACCGAGTCCACGCTCTATGGCCAGACGCGCAATCCGTGGGACATGACGCGCACATCGGGTGGCTCGTCGGGCGGGGCGTCGGCGGCTGTTGCGGCAGGCGTCGTGCCATTGGCGCAAGCGAGTGATGGTGGGGGCTCAATCCGCATTCCAGCCGCCTGCACCGGTCTGTTTGGCATGAAGCCGTCGCGCGGGCGCACGCCGATGGGACCTCTTCAGACTGAAGGCTGGAACGGTATGTCTACGGTTCACGCCGTCAGCCGCACGGTGCGTGACAATGCGGCCTTGCTGGACGCCTCACATGGCCGCGAGACCGGCAGCCGCTATGTGGCACCAGCTCCGGAGGGCTCCTTCCTGGAGGCCGTGTCGCGAGACCCTGTGCCGCTGAAGATCGCGCTTTGGCGTACCGCGCCGAATGGCACCGAATTGAGCCCCGAAGCGGCCGAGGGTCTGAAGGCAACGGGGCATCTGCTGGAAAGCCTCGGCCACACTGTGGTTGAAGCCGCGCCTGTATTGAATGGGGAGGAGCTCGGCAAGGCGGCGCTGTTCACCATCTCCGCGAATGTCGCCGCCGCAATTGATGCGCGCTCGGTGATGCTCGGCCGTGACGTGCGCGAGGACGAGCTGGAGCCGATTACGTTTGCGATGGCCAATCTGGGTCGGACCGTACCCATGCTGGAGCTGGCGCGCGCGAATAATTTGTTCAATTCGGCGGCCATCACTTTTGAGCGCTTCCTGGATGATCAGAAGTTCGACCTGATCCTGACGCCGACCCTGTTCCGCCCGCCAGAGAAATTGGGTGTGCTCTCACTGACGGCCTCGCCGGAGCAAATGAATGCAGCCGTATCGACTTTTGCGCCGCTCTGTCCATTGTTCAACCAGATCGGCGCACCGGCCATGTCGGTGCCGCTGCACTGGACGGACCCGACCGAAACTGCGCCGCAGGGGCTGCCGCTTGGCATGATGTTTGGCGGGCGCTGTGGCAGCGAAGAATTGCTGTACTCCCTCGCCGGACAGTTGGAGCGCGCCGACCCTTGGGTCGACCGTTTCCCACCTGTATGGGTTGGGTAGAGCGGTCAGATGAGCGAGTTCACGACACATCAGGGCGGATGCCATTGCGGCGCAGTGCGGTTTGAGGTGGACCTGCCGGCGGCCTTCGAGGTCGAGGATTGCAATTGCTCCATCTGCGCGATGAGTGGCAATATTCACGTCATCGTCCCGGCCAGCCGGTTCCGTCTTCTTCAGGGGGCAGACGTCCTCACTGAATACACATTCAACACGGGCGGCGCCAAGCACCGTTTCTGTAGGACCTGCGGGATCAAGAGCTTCTATGTGCCCCGCTCAAATCAGGATGGATTTGCCGTGACATGGCGGTGTATCGATAACTGGCAGGCGCTGGACGTGACGGTGAATGCGTTCGATGGTCAGAATTGGGAGGCCAATGCCGCAGCATTGGCCTACAAGTCCAAGGATTAGCTAGCGGTGACGGCGGTGCCGGAGACGGCGACCATCATCATGGAGCCATTCTGGCCGATGACCGTGTAGTCGAATTTCGCGCCGACAATCGCATTCGCGCCAAGCTTGCGGGCTTCTTCGATCATCTCGTCCATGGCGCCATCGCGGGTTTCCCGCAGCGTACTCTCATAGGCATTAGACCGGCCGCCAACGAGATTGGTGAAGCTGGCAAGGATGTCCTTGCCAAGATGCGCGCCAATGACGACTTCCCCGCAGACAATGCCGCGATATTCGGTGATCTCATGGCCCTGCAGGGTCGGGGTGGTCGAGACGATCATGTCTTGCTCCAGTATTATTGTTTATCAATAATAATTGGGGTGGGTCCACCGGGCTTTCAAGAGGTCTTTTCGAAAACCAGCTTGGTCCACTCGATGCCGCGCGCCATGTTTTCAGCCTGGATCGAGCCGGTGCGCTCGTGGAACAGATTTGCCAGGCCGAGCGGGGCGGCGAGGGCGATTGTCTCCTCACCGGAAATGTCGAACATGCATCGGCCTTCCGGGATCGGTCCGTGGCGTTGGCTCATGAACAGGCGCCCGCCGGGAGTCAGCAGGTTGGCAACATGCGCCATGCCGGTGTCGCGTTCTTCTTCGGTCAGATGCATCCAGACAGCATGCATCAGGATCATGTCAAAAGTCTCTCCGCGTGCGCGGGTGGCGGTCAGGTCGGGCAAGGCGTCATCCAGCCAAATGATGCCGGACTCAGGATGAAGCTTGGCTGCGCCGGTGCGCAGGGCGTCGACAGGCTCGACCGCGAGCACGGAATGGCCCGTGCGTGCGAACCAGGCCGCATCCCGTCCCGTGCCTGCGCCAATGTCCAAAATGCGGGCAGGCGGCTTGGGCAGGAACTCCGCCCACGGCGCATGCACCGCCGCCGGGTCGCGTAGTTCGTAGCGGACGAACAGGTCGGGCGCCTCCTCGGCATAGCCTGCTGTGGAAGGGTGGGATGCCATATCAGGTTGATCTCCCATTCAGGAAAATCATTTTGATTGGCCTAGCCCACAATCCGATGATCGAAGGGCGGGGTGCCACGGCAAACTTCTGCGCCAACAGTCCACCCCATAAGAATGGGAGCGACAACCATGCCAGACTGTCATTCAATGGACGTAAAAGTGCGAACAGGCCAGCATTGGCAACAGCCAGAAAAATCAGGACGCATGTGAAGGAAGCGAGTTCCGCCAGAATTTCCTCAGCGGCTGTTGGCTTCCGGTCCAATTCCTATTCCGCCGCTGTCTTGGAGCCGTCGTCTCCGTCCAGCACTTCCAGCATGCGGATGGCACTGTCGGCGATGACGGTGCCCGGCGGGAAGATGGCCGTGGCGCCAGCGGCGTAGAGCGCGTCGAAATCCTGCGGCGGGATCACACCGCCGACAATGATCTGTGTGTGCGCCGCACCTTCATTGCCGAGGGCGCGTTTCAGTTCCGGCACCAGCGTGAGGTGGCCCGCCGCAAGCGATGAGGCGGCGACGATGTCTACCCCGGCCTTGCGGGCGTCAGCGGCGGCTTCTTCCGGCGTCTGGAACAGCGGTCCGATCTCGACATCCCAGCCCAGATCCATCAGTGCGGACGCGACGACCTTCTGGCCGCGATCATGTCCGTCCTGTCCCATCTTGGCGATGTAGATTTTCGGGCGACGGCCATTCTTCTTTTCAAAGTCGGAGGCGAGCGTTGCAGCGGCCTGGGCCTTGTCGTCGCCCTTCACGCCGCCGCCATAGACGCCCTTGATGGTGCGGATCACGGCCTGATGGCGGCCCTGGCTGCGCTCGACCGCTTCGGAGATCTCGCCCACAGTCGCCTTGGCGCGGGCGGCATCGACGGCGAGCGCGAGCAAATTGCCCTCGGTGCCTGCAGCGGCCTTGGCGATCGCGTCCAGCTTGGCGGTAACCTCGGCCTCGTCGCGTTCGGATTTCAGGCGGGCCAGCTTGTCCAGCTGCATGCGGCGCACGGCGGCATTGTCCACCTTCAGCACGGGGACGTCTTCTTCCTCGTCCAGCAGGAATTTGTTCACGCCGACCACGGTCTGCGTGCC